>Ga0209610_1000590_pt1 | contig 19085 bp, 19 predicted proteins | sample LakKivw275mmetaG_FD_184137 | JGI IMG/M metagenome (GOLD analysis project Ga0209610, IMG submission 184137) | Anoxic lake water microbial communities from Lake Kivu, Rwanda to study Microbial Dark Matter (Phase II) - Lake Kivu water 275m metaG... | ecosystem: Environmental > Aquatic > Freshwater...
AAAATGAGCAGTACTGGAATCCTGCCGCAGCTCGCCATTGAGATAGCTCTGTATCCGCACGTTGTTCGGCTCGATCTCCTTCACGATCCGGGGCCCCACGGGGCAGAAGGTATCGAATGATTTCGCACGCGTCCACTGCATATCCTTCTTCTGCAGATCACGGGCGGTGACGTCGTTCAAACACGTGAACCCCGCAACGTGCTCCAGCACCGCTTCTGGCTCGACGTGCGTACACTGGTCCTGCATCACCACAGCCAGCTCCGCCTCGTAATCTACCCGCTGTGCTTGCGCGGGATAGATGATCCAATCCTCAGGCCCTAGCAACGCGGTCGGCGGCTTGAGGAAAATAATTGGCTCGTCGGGTAGCGGCATCCCCAGCTCCTCCGCGTGATCTGTGTAATTGAGCCCTACGAGGACGATCTTCGTCGGCTGCTGCGGCAAGAACGAAAGGGGCATCGGGTCTACTGTTTCTTGAACAGCTTTCTGATCTCCTCGCCGGTGGTCTCGATCGGGTGCTTCCCTATCGCCTCGCGACTCGCCTTCAGGAACGGTATGCCCTTCTGGTACTCGGCGACCCACTGCTGTGCGAACTCGCCGTTCTCCACCCGGCGGAGGGCCGCTTTCATCTTCGCCTTCACCTCAGGCCCAATGATCTCATGTCCGACGGCCCACATGCCGTACTCCGCGGTATTCGAGATCACCTCGGCCATGCGTTTGATCCCGCCCTGCCAGACCAGATCTACAATCAGCTTCATCTCGTGCACGCACTCGAAGTACGCCATCTCAGGCGGATAGCCTGCCTCGACCAGCACCTCGAACCCGTTCTTCATCAATTCCACCAGGCCGCCGCAGAGCACGCACTGCTCCCCGAAGAGGTCCTCGTAGGTCTCCTCTTCGAACGTGCACTCTAAAATACCCGCCTTCGTCCAGTGCATCGCCTTCGTCAGCGCCAGTGCCAGCTCCCGCGCCTTGCCTGAGGGGTTCTGCTTCACCGCGACAAGTCCGGGGACGCCGAAGCCCTCGAGGTACGCCCGCCGCTCCTCCGTGCCCGGCGCCTTGGGCGCGACCATGATCACGTCCACCTCGGCAGGGGGCACGATGCGCTTGAAGCAAATATTGAACCCGTGAGAGAAGCAGAGAGCCTTGCCCGCTTTCAACTGCGGCTTGATCTGCTGCTCGTACACCATCGGCTGCACCTCGTCCGGTAAGAGAACATGGACAATGTCCGCCTTCCTGGCCGCTTCGGCGATCGGCATGATCGCAAAGCCATCACTTTTTGCCTTCTGCCAGCTCGGGTTCGGCTTCCCGCCCAGGATCGCCGTCTCACCGATGATCACCTTCACACCCGAATCCTTCAGGCAGTTCGCCTGCGCGGTCCCCTGCGTGCCATAGCCGATGATCGCAACCGTCTTATCCTGCAAGATGCGGTCATCCACTTCCTCATCGTGTAAGACTTTCATGATTCTTCATCCTCCAGTATGTACTGGTTATCAAACCGACCGTGCCGCATATATAGCTTGCTGCGGCTCCCCACAAGCAGAACGCTTACCGGGATCATGCCACGTGCGCATGGCACAGCGCTCGCGAATTCCTCTATCGGCGTAGCCACGCGTAGCGGGCGGCAGCAGTAGTTGAGGCGTCCACGCGGCGCGCAGCTGCAGACCTGTGGAAATGAGTAGTTCACCTCACCTCATCGCGGCAAACGGTAGAAAGCGGAAAACGTGTATAAATTTATAAGCGGGAAATAAGATCTCTTGGATATGGACCGGTTCAGAAAGAAATGGGGGTTGCTCTTCAAGGTATTGATCATTGCCATCGGTTTGATGATCCTCAAAGGAGGTATTGACTACATCAGCTTCCATGTGATTATCGCAAAGGGTGAGTGGCCGAGGGCGATATCAGCTCTCGTGGGTGGCGTGGTTTTCACCATTGCCATTATATTCTCAGGCGTTCTTGCGGACTACAAGGAGAGCGAGAAGATACCGGGCGAACTGGCCGGGTCCATCAAAGCGCTCTACAGCGATTGCAAAGTTATACCCTTTAGCGACAACCAACGTGCTGAAGAACTCAGCAGCCATATACGGGGACTTCTTTTCACTATAAATGCAAATTTTAGGGCTAATGTCTGGGAAATCAAAGAAATAAACGCCGCGATGGATGCAATCAATGAAGATATTAGGTACCTTGCAGAGAAGGGGCTGGCGCCGCAATTCGTTGTCAAATTGAGAACGGAGCTTACGAATATCGACAAATTTTCAAATCGGATCAAGACCGTCACGGAGACGACCTTCATTCCCGCGGCTTACGGACTCGCGGAACTGTCGGTCGTCTTTATTCTGATGCTCTTGCTCTTCATACGAATTGAGCCGTACTATGGTGGGATGGCGATTATCGGCGCTACCGCAGTCCTGCTTATCGGGATCCTCATGCTGATCAAAGATATGGATAACCCTTTCGAAGTGAATAAAAATACGTACGCCGACGTGGATCTGAGCCTGCTCTGGAACCTTGAGGACGAATTGAAAACCGAATAGTGCTGCTGTCTCGCGGGTATACTGGATGTAACGGCGGCTCGATAGCACGCTGGTGAATAAATCAGATAATAGGCGGGGTCTGCCCCTGGCGCTTCTTTCCCGTGTGCTTGTTCACCCTTGTTACGATCCCCGGAATCAGGTAGTACACCTGGAGGTGCAGGCTTCCATGCGTGCGTGGTGAGCTGGATGCTCCTTTTATCGCGCTTTGCTCACATTTAAGCCTATCTCATTGAGGATAAGGCAGAAGCCGTCCTTTTAGCGCTCCCTGCTCGCATTCAAGCCGATGGCCGTGACGCCCGTGCGGATGAGCTGCTTCACGCCGAAATGCGTCATCAACTCCGCGAACCGGTCGATCGTCTGCGGTTCCGCGGTGAGTTCGAGTACTACGGAATCCAGGGTCGCATCGGCGATCTTCGCGCCATACGATTCGGCCAGCTGCATGATCTCGGCACGCATGCTCGCATCCTTGACGTGCACCTTCATGAGGCAGAGATCGCGAACAATCGCCTTGCCCGCGGTCAGATCGATCACCTTGACCACCTCGATGAGGTTGCTGAGCTGCTTCCGCACCTTCTCCAGCTCGCTCTCCGAGCCGTCGATCGCGACGGTCATTCGTGATAATCCCTCCTTCTCGCAGGGCGAGACGGTAAGCGACTTGATGTTAATCCCGCGCATGGTGAACATGCCGGACATCCTGGTCAGCACACCAGGATGGTCCTCGACGAGTAAGGAGATTATATGGGTGTGCATTGCTCCGCTCCTAACATGCCTGCGGCACTCCGAAGACCCGGACGGGGCCAAGCTCCTCGAGGGGCGTGCACTGCTCCGTGCCGATCATCCCCAGGATGCCACCGCCGGGCGGGATCATAGGCAGTACCTTGTCCTCGGGGCCGACGATCATATCGATCACCGCGGGCTTGCCCGACTCGAAAGCGTTCTGCACTGCTTCTTTCAGCTCATCCGGCTTCTCCACTCGCTCGCCGTAGCAGTCAAAGGCCTCCGCGAGCTTGACGAAATCAGGGGTGAAGCCGAGCCCGGTATGCGAATATCTCTTCCCGAAGAAGAGCTCCTGCCACTGGCGCACCATCCCGAGGTACCGGTTATGGAAGATGCAGACCACCACGGGGATGTCATTCTCCCTGCAGGTCGCGAGATCCTGACAGGTCATCAGGAAGCTCCCATCTCCCGCGATATCTACCACGCGTCGATCCGGTGCGGCGACCTTCGCGCCGATCGCCGCGGGGAAGCCGAACCCCATCGTGCCGAGACCGCCAGAGGAGATGAACATCCGCGGCTTCTTCGCGAGATAGTAGTGCGCGGCGAACATCTGACACTGGCCCACTTCGGTCGTCACGATCACATCCTCATCGAGGATCCGATTCAGCTCTTTGATGAGCATGTCCGAGACGGACGTGCCGGCACGGTACACGTCCTTGATGCAGTCCTCACAGGCTGCGTGCATCGCCTTGATCCGCTGTACCCAGAGGCTCGCACCGGTATCAACGACTCGGCGCTTCTCCAGCATCTTGCTGAGCTCCTCAAGCGCGAGCTTCGCATCGCCCTGGATGGGGATATCGACCGGCAGGTTCTTGTTGATCTCCGCGGCATCGATATCAATGTGGATCAACGTGGCCTCGGGCGCGAACTGGTCCAGGAGCCACCCGGTCAACCGGTCACTGAATCGCGTTCCTACAGCCAGTAACGCATCACATTCGTTGATCGCTCTATTTGCATAGATGCGCCCGTGCATCCCGGCCATGCCGAGTGAGAAGGGATGCGTTTCCGGGATCGCACCTTTACCGAGGAGCGTCGTGACGACGGGCGCGCCGAGGTATTCCGCCAGTAGCCGTAATTCGGCCGTCGCGCCTGCACTGATCACGCCACCGCCAGCAAGGATCAGCGGGCGTTCCGCGTTCACCAGGACATCGACCGCTTTCTTGAGCTGCACCCGATTCGGCTTGAGGTTTGGCTTATAGCCGGGGAACGTCTCCTTCGGGTGGAGCTCGACCGCCACCTTCGTGGCCAGCACATCCTTGGGCAGGTCGATCAGCACGACCCCTTGGCGACCGGTGCTGGCGATGTGAAAGGCGTTGTGAATCACCTTCGGTAAGTCTTCCGCGCGCTTCACGAGGAAGTTGTGCTTCGAGACGGGCATGGTGATGGTAAAGGTGCTCGCTTCCTGGAACGCGTTGCTGCCGATTGCCGCGGTGGGCACCTGCCCGGTGAGTGCAACGACGGGTACCGAGTCCATATTCGCATTCGCCAGCCCGGTGACGAGATTGGTGGCACCGGGCCCTGAGGTCGCGATACAGACACCCGTCTTACCGGAGACGCGCGCATAGCCGTCCGCGGCATGTGCTGCGCACTGCTCATGGCGCATGAGGATGTGCCGAATCGAATCCTCCGCATAGAGCACTTCGTAGAGGTCCAGTAAGACACCGCCGGGTATGCCAAAGGCTACCTCGACTCCTTCGGCCTTCAACTCCTCCACCACGATTTCCGCACCTTTCAACTTCGGTCCTAACATCGCTCTTTTCCGTGTTTGATCAGAATAATGAGGATCTCACCGCTACGGGTGATTGCTTTTAGATAGTATAAGTTCTTCCTTTAAATATGATGGTTGACGCTGGTGGTCGCGGCAGCCGGCGCAAAACGCTCTCGCATTCCCGGCAACTGCTTATTTGCGGTATTCCGGCATTCAAAAGCCCGGGAGGGCTCTGCGGTCTTTAGGTCAACTGAGACTACGGTTACGGAGAAGAATCCCAGGGGGACTAAGCTCTTTTTTCCCCGTTCAACCAGCACCTCTCGCTCGCTTTATGTTAGGGGGCAGTGAAGACCTTCGTGCCCAGGACGCGGCGAGTAAGGTCTGGACTCAGTGAGCAGTCAGCAGTTTGGCTACCGGGACTGGGTGCCTTTGCGCTGCTTTGCGAGGATTATGCCGCGTATTCGGTTCTGGTCTGGAACTGATTTAACCAGCAAGTAATAATGATGCTTTACTATGGCTATGGCCCCCCTCCTCATCTTCCTCCTCGCGTTAGCACTTATTCTGCTCCTCACCACGAAATGGCGCATCCACCCCTTCCTCAGCCTGCTCTTCGTCTCGCTCCTCGTGGCAGTGGTAGCCGCGAAACCGTTCGAAGGGCTGGAATCTATCTTAACCGGTATGACCCGGGTGCTGTACCTCTTCGGCATTATCATCCTCGGCGGTAGTATCATTGGCACCATTTTGGACCGAATTGGGGGCACAGGGGTCATCGCGGACGATATCATCCGGCTCTCGAGACGACCGGTGCTGGCACTGAACGTGCTCGGCTTCCTCGTTGCGCTCCCCGTCATGTGCTGTATCCTGGCCTACGTCATCCTCATACCGATCGCGCGCGAGATCGCGGCGAAGCAACAATTACCGATCGGGGTGGTCGCCACCGCGCTCAGCCTCGGCACGCTTGCCTCCTATGAGCTCGTGTATCCCGCACCGGGCGTGTATTCCGCGGCCACGGAGTTTGGCGTTCCGGGCTCGAGTATCGTATTGATCGGGCTCATCATCGCGATTCCGACCTCGCTGGCGGGCTATCTGTATGCGAAGCGGTTCTGCATGCTTGGCGGCGTTCCAGCGAGCGCACCAGAGCGGCGGCGAGCGCGAATCAGCCGGTTACGGGCATATCCACCGCTTATCGTTCCCCTCGCGCTCATCTTCGCACGGCTCGCGCTCTCACATCCGCTGCTCGAGTTCGTGGGCAATCCGAACATCGCGCTCCTGATCGGTGTTCTCCTCGCGCTTATCGCCGCACAGGGGGTCGGACGTGATACACTCAACGCATGGACACGCGAGGCCGTCCAGCGTGGCGGTGGTATTCTCATGACCCTCTGCGCGGGCGGTGCGCTCGCCTCGACCCTGGCAATGACCGGCGTAGGGGAGGAGATCGGCGCGCTCATCGTACGAGCCGGCTTACCCGCACTCCTTATTCCGTTCCTGGTCGCCGTGGCGATTCAAACGGTTCAGGGCTCACGACTCGTTACCTTCCTGGTCGCGCCCAGCATCCTCCTCCCGATCCTGCCCGAGCTCGGGCTGCCCCTGGAAGTGGTGCTGCTCTCCCTGGCCTCAGGCACCTTTCTCGTCTCGCACGCGAACGACGCGTACTTCTGGGCGGTCGTGGAGCTCGCAGAGCTGACGCCGTCGGCAGGGTACCGCTGCTACACGATCGGCGGCATGGTGCTTGGCGCGGTGGCGCTGGGGTTGACCGCACTCATCTATCTGTTGGGGCTATTCACGGTTTAGCGAGAAAGATTTGTAGCTGGCGTGCCACTTAGTACATACTGAAATGCTCATCGCGGAAATTGTGATCGTGCCAGTAGGAACAGGCACGCCGAGCGTGAGTAAGTACGTGGCGCGGGCCATCGCGGAACTCCGCGGGATGGGCCTGCAGCCCGACGTGACGGCGATGGGAACGATCTTCGAAACGGACGATATCGCCGTAGTTCTGGAAGCGTTCAGGCGGGTGCACGAATCTGCTTTTGAGCAGGGTGCGCAACGGGTCGTGACGACGCTGACGATTGACGAAAGGCGGGATAAGACGGGGAGTATCGAGCAGAAGATACGATCTGTAGCTTCAGGTTTGCCTTAATGCCTTGTGCACCGTACGATAAGACCTGTAGCCCGGTTTATATCCCCTGTTCGTTCATTCACTATTTCTGAGGCGGGAAACTCCCCAGTATCCTCGACTTACCTGGCGGCAGATACCGCTGCAATTTTTCTAACGTTACCAGTTGCTTGATCCCCTCTTTCCGTTCCTCTTTCGCCCCCTCGAGTAAGATCCTGAGGATCTCCTTCGCCAGCTCGTTCTTCTCCAGCTCGCCCTCCGGCGCTAGTTCCACGAACAGCTCCAGCTGCGTTTTCTGCGCCTCCGTGGACGGAACGACCACCAGTTTATCCCGCTTCATGCCAATGCACAGCCCTAACGGCGTTTTGAAGTACTGCCGTTTACCACGAACCATGAATGCGCCCTTCTTCAGGTATTCGCCCGACGGCGGCGTCTTGCTCACCTGCTCGCCGGCAACGCAGTAGCATTCGCCCTCGTAGAACCCGAACTTCCAGAGGCTGGAGTACGAGGTGGCAAATTGCGCGATCTCCCTCAGCCCTTCCTCCGATATCTCTTTACCACCGGTTTTCGCGATCACTACCGGCGCGCCCTCGGCCTGGGTGTGGCAGAAGACATCAGTGGCTGCCATGTACTTCTTCACGACGAGCTCATTCGTCGTTGCATCCTTGCCGCCGATGACGAGGATGCCATCGGAGGTTTCGAACCAGCGGAACTTCTCGTACCACTCCTCCTTCTCACGGGTGACCTCTTTCTTCGCCGGCATGAGCCCTTCCCCGACCGTCAGCTCCTTCGCCTCTTCCGCAGCTATGCGCGCCTTCGTCTCCTCGATCGCGCGCTCCACGCCTTCTCGCTTCTTTCTGAAGGTCTTTGCACGCTCGTAATACGCGCCGGCATTCTGATGTAACGAGATCGCGGGATCGAGTTCGAGCGTGAGCTCCGTCCCGGGCAGTGTGAGCGTGATCGGTTTCCGTTTCTTCTCCTGCTGCAGCAGCAGCGTATCGAGCTCGGTGTAGCGCGTATAGATCAGCTCGCCCTTCTCGATGCACTCCTGCTCTTTTCGGTCAAATTTCTGGAGCGCTGTAAGCTGCTCGCGCAGCACGCGTTCGTATTTGCTCACGCCCAGATCATGCTCGGCCTTCGCCTGATCCTCGACCGCTTCCGCGAGCAGCTGGGTAAAGAACTCATCCGCAGCCTGGTTAAAGGACTCAAAGAAGACTTTGGGCTTCGTCGCGTATGCGGTCAGCTCAAGCGGGAGCACGTCCAGTTTCTCCGCGCCCTCGAGGACAATCTGCGGCTTCAGCTGCGACCGGTCCTGCGCGATAATGGGCGCGAAGAGCGATCGCAGCGCGGTAAACAGTGCGGCGAGCTCCGGGTCAGTGAGTTCCTGCACCTTCTTGCTCTTCTCGACGCCTGCGCGCTCGCAGAGCTCCTCGGCATATAAGCCGCCAAAACTCAGGTCTGACGCGAGCACCCGCACCACGTCCTGCTCGCCCCGGGTAAGAAGCAGAGCCCGCAGCTCCTCTTCGGATAACGTTAACGGATTTACGCGCGACGGTGGCCGTTCGTATCTCCTTCGTACCCGTATCTCCCGGGTCGCGAAGCTCTTCCGTCTCAACGGCAGCATGATCTCCCCCGCTTCGTCCACGAGCACGATATTGCCACGCGGCAGGAATTCCGCGATCAACCTCAGTTGGTTGTCCCAGCGCTCGATCGTCACTTCCACTAGCCGGTCAAACTCGAGCTGCTGGATCTTCGCGATACGGCCGCCGCGGAGATGCTTGCGCATGTACATCGCGAAGTTCGAGGGCACTCGTGGTGATGCCCGCTGGTAACTGGTGAGATGGATCCGTTTGCCAGCTTCGATGATCAGATCGAGTGAGCCTTTCTCCTTCTGGTGCAGCCTGAGCCGTATCTCCTCCTCACCCGGCTGGTACGCCTTTACCAGGCGCGCACCCACCATCTCCTGGAGCTCCAGGACGATGGCTGCTACGTCCACACTGCTCATCGAGTCCTTCATCAGTCTTCTTCAAAGAAGCATAAGCGGCCCAAAGATTTTAAGGATCACGTGATAGAGCGATAATCAAGGCGGCTGGAGCTATCCGGCCAGTGTGGTTTCGTGGCTAGATCGTGTCGCGTAGCGTAGAGTTTAGAGTCGTCAAGAGAATTGCACCTCTTTCGTCACGGCTATGGCTCATGCTCGCTGTCTTCCTGTGCTGGTGGTCGTGGTTTCACTCATACCGGAGCGCTTCGATCGGCTTCAGCCTGGACGCACGCCATGCAGGATAGAGCCCGCTGAGCACGCTCGTGCCGATCCCGAACGCGACCCCGAGGATGAGGTACGCGATGCTCGAGGCCGTGAAGAGGTACGAAGCCTCCTTTAAGATCAAGACGTCCACCAGGTACCCTACACTGAAGCCTAACCCGGCGCCGATCACGCCACCTACCGCACCGAGGATCAGGGACTCGAAGAGGAACATCTGCAAAATACCCTTCCGCGACGTGCCGATCGCACGCATCACGCCGATCTCCTTCGTTCGCTCCACCGTCGACATCATCATCACGTTCAGAATGCTCACGCCCGCGACGACGAGCGAGATGGAGCCGATGCCGAGCAAGAAGAGGGAGATCATGTTGAACAGGTTCTTGATACCCTCCACGATCATCTTCAGCTCCATCACCATCACGACCTGCTCCTTCTTGTTCAGCCGATCTTCGATCTTCGTGCGCACTGCTTCGGTCTCCTCAACGCTCTCCAGCTTCACGATCACCAGGTTGTAGCCCGTTGACTCGTAGAGCGCTTCAAAGAGCTTATCGGAGATGATGATCGCGCTGTCCGGATTGATATCGAACCCGATGCCCCGTTCCTGCAAGATCCCGACGATCCGCGGCTTCTGCGTCTTGAGCGTCACCCGTTCACCTACGCGCACCTCGTAATCATCCGCGAGGCGTGCGCCGACCAGACAGTCGGAGGAGCCGTGCTTGAGGAACTGGCCGTCCGCCCGCTCCAGCAGGTTTGGCATATCCTCACTCCTCAGCCCGTAGACCGACACGAGCGCGGTCTCCTCGTTGAAGATCACCTTGTCCACGCCGGATTTCACCGGGATCGCACCCGCAGCTACCTTCTCGATCTGCTCGAACTGATCCTCCGAGATGCTCGCATCGCCGTATGGGAAGACGACGAGCTCGTTGCCGATCAGATGCAGCTGCTCAGAAGCGGAGAGCCGTACGCTGTTCCCCAGGATGCCGAGTGCCGTGATCGCCAGCACGCCGATGACAATCCCAATGACCGCGAGCACCGACCTGAACTTATGCCGTGCGAGGTTCCGTCGCGCGAACTCGAAGAAGATCATGTGACACTCTCTATGCTCGCTATCCGCCCGTCGACGAGCCGGAAGGTCTTTCGCGTATACGCGGCCACCACGGGATCATGGGTCACCACGATGATCGTTGTGCCGCGCTCGTTCATCTCTCGCAGCAGTTCCATGATGGCGCTGCTCGTCTTCGAGTCCAGATTGCCGGTCGGCTCGTCCGCGAGGATCGTCTCGGGCTCGTTCGCCAGTGCACGCGCGATCGCTACCCGCTGCTGCTCGCCACCGGAGAGCTCGCTCGGCTTGTTCTCGCTCAGATCCTCGCTGAGGCCCACAGACCACATGAGTTCCTTGCTCCGTGCCTCATGTCCGCTCAGGCCCTTGAGCCGCATGGGGTACGCGATGTTCTCCACCGCGGTCAACGTCTGGATGAGGTTGAACTGCTGGAAGACGAACCCGATCTTATCGCGCCGGATCCTCGTTAGCTCCTCATCGGTCAGGGCGCTCACGTCCTCGTCACCGATCACTACCTTCCCGGACGTTGGCGTGTCCAGGCAGCCGATGATATTGAGCAAGGTGCTCTTACCCGAGCCTGATGGACCCATAATGGAGACGAAGTCGCCCGCATCGATGCTCATACTCACCTGATCGAGCGCCGTGAGGCTCCCGCGCGGAAGTGTGTACACCTTCGTTACGGCGATCAGCTCCACGACACTCATCGCTTCTTCCACGAGTACGCGATCATTCCCACAATCACGACGGCGACGATCACGAGCACGGCAATCAGCGAAACGGGGAACTCTCCTGAGTTACTCGTGGGCTGGCTCTCAATCGAGATCTGTTCCGTTAAGCTGAATGGATTCCCCTCTTCATCCTTATATTCGATGAGCAGCGGGACCGCCGTTACGTTCCCATCCACTTTCACATCGAGCTCAAAGCTGCTGAAATCATCGGGGCTGAGCAAGCCAACGAAATAGGACTTGTACGGGTCCCGGGGCTCTACTCCGGCTACCTCATCGATCTTCAGGACGACGCTCCGCGCCGCTTCCAGGCCCGCATTGTTGATGTCGCCGGTGATCTTATACACGCTCACGCCCGCCGTTGATTCCACCTCAATCCCCGTGAGAATCAGTTCCGCGCTCTTCTTGCTCGCTAGGACGGTCAGCGGTACCTGAAAAGTGGTGGCATGGGCGTTATCGCCATTCTTGAACGCCACGGCAAAGTTAAGAGTCTCCGCACCGAGCGTCTCGGGGGTGAAGTTAAAGGACGCGCTTTTCGAGTCGTCCGAGGCCAGTGTGCCCAGGAAGACTTCGGTGGGGATCACCTCGCGTGCAGCGGTACTGAGGGCTACACCTGTAACGGTATTCGGTCTGGGATTGCCAACGACGAGTTCGACGGTCGCGCGTTCACCCTGGTAGAGTTCATCCGGGAGCTTATTGACACCGAGGGTGAGCACCGTGCCGTCCACCTTCACGGGAATCTGATACCTGATAATCTCTGCACCTTCCGCCTCGATTACCACGCGGGGATAGAAGATGCCCTCCGAATAGCCTGCCCGGATGGTGAAGGCGAGTTCGACACTCTCAGCCGGCCCCAATCGCCCGATGTTGTAGTACGGGGTGCTCAAGACTTTGAGTTCCCGTTCAAGTATCGAGGCCTCGGTAAGCTTGACGCTCTCCATCGGATCCATATTCTTCACCGTAACGGTGATCGTCCCGATGTCGTTCGGCATGAGCACCTCAGGACTCACCTGGTAGCTCGTGATCATAATCGCAGCCTTCTGCTCCTCAACGCTCTGCGCCGCGACCGATCCCACCAGTAGTAGTACAAGCAGAAATGGGATCAGCCGCATCATGAGAGTACCCCGAGCTGCCATACCGTATACGCGATATATGCGAGTACGGGAATCGCCACGGTGATTACCGCATTCCGGGTTGAGAGGTTCCGCGCATGCTTCAGCCCGAATACCCAGATGTTCGCGCTCCAGAGCATGAAGAGTATGCCAATGATGGATGATAACCACATCATCGGGTTCTCCGTGATCCAGCGCGTGACAATCTCCGCCATCTCAGCCGGATCGGTAACCTGCGGGATCTGCGCCGTGGCGACGAACTGATAGATGAGCACGGCACCGATAATGCTGCTGAAAATCGTGGGGATATACCCATAGCCGACGACCTCAAGTGTCCGTTTGAACGTTCCCGTGCCTTTGAAGAGCCAGGAGATGCCGAAGAAGAGCGCTGCAAAGACGACCCACATGAGCAGCGTCACGATCACTGCACCGACGAACGCACCGATCTCTCCCACGGTCGCCGCAATGCCCTGCGCCTCCGGCGGGAGCACCTCGCGCAGCATCTCAATGGTCACACCCGCTATAATGTACGCCCCAAAACCGCTGATGAGCCCGCTGAGCAGCACGATCAGCAGCGGCACCTTTAACCGCACGGCATCCTTCAGTCGCGCTGCAAAGAACGCGTTCGGATTTATCAAGACCGCGAACATTTCTTTCCGCCTCCGCTATACCTGCTGTTTACATACAGCGGTGGCATATAAAGGCGTTCGTGAAGCTGGCCTGCTCGCTTCGGTAAGCGAGAGACGAGTTCGGCGGCTCATCGCCATGAATCTCGACCATTCGCGCGATCGAGCTGTCTGGTGGGCTTGTCAGGCGAAGATCCGCCAGAGCAGGTAGACGATGATGAGCATCGCAATGAGCATGCCCAGCGCAAGAATGATAAAGGGCAGCAGTCGAATGATCACCCAGAGGATTCCGAGCAGGATGAGGATGATCAGGAGTACCGTGACGAGAGCTGGTATCCCACTCAGGAACCACGCGAGCCGCATTCTTTCACCACCTGCACCATCTCGTCTGCGACTTTCGCCAGACGCAGCCAGGTATTTGCCGCTGCTCGCAGCCCGATAAGGTCGTCACCCGATAAGGCGAGCCGTAAGGTAGTGCCTTCCAGGTCGAGCGCAACGGAGGACCGTTTTCGATCAATTCCCTCATCCTGCTCATTCTTTAAGGACGCGTAGATCGTGCGAATTCGCGCTTCCTCGCTCTCGAATTCAAAGGTTGCGGTGATCTCCATCATGAGCATAAGTACATAAAATTACAAGCTTGACTTGATTGAGGTTCGAGGAATAACTGGAATTAGATCGCCTTGAGCTTCTTCACGACCACGGTAGGCCGCTCCTTCTTCAAGGCCCGGTAGCCGCAGTAGGGGCAGCGAACACCCTGGTAGCCGTCTTCGTGAATCTCCACGATCCGCTTACAGCGCAGGCAGTAGTAACCCATGCGTGCTTATTCGCCTCCTGACCCGGCAGCGACGCTCTTTGGTTCCGTCTCTTTCTTGGGCTCTACGCCGAGCTCAGTGCCGCGCTCGAGGATCCGTTTCACCGTCCGCTGCGCGGAAACCCCGACGGAAGTAAACGGGACATACGTGCCACCCGTGAAAGTATATCCGCATTTCCGGCACGTCCAGATCCCTGTACCTGTCCGCTTCACTGCTGGCTGCTCGCATTTCGGGCACGTATGCGCGGCGTGTGTCCGCTCCTCAATGTCCGCGACTGCCTGGCGGATCTTTCGCCCGTAGCGCACACCGAACCTGCCCGCGGATCTCGTCTTTTTCCCCTTCTTCCGCTTCTGCTTACTCGTCATCTTTCGGGTCTACTCTATGAGACACTTACTCTCTCTCTTTCGCTCGCTCTGAGAAAAAGAAAAAGGTGAGGGCATATATAGTTATGAGAGGAAATCAGGCTTCGCCAGCTTTTGGACGGTAGCGGTGCAGCTGTGGAGTGGGCATCAATGAGGATAACGGATTTATCGCTAGATCGAACGGTGGAGCACTTATTCTGCACGAGCGCGATAGCCGAGCTCTATCCGCCCCAGGAGGCGGCGGTCAACGCGGGCTTGCTCGCGACGAGGCAGAATTTCGTAATTGCGACACCAACGGCGAGCGGGAAAACACTCCTGGCCGAGCTGGCGATGCTGCAGTCGATCCTGACGGAATCAGGGAAGTGCCTCTACGTGGTGCCGCTGAATGCGCTGGCGTATGAGAAGTACCAGGGCTTTAAAGAGCGGTACGGCTCGGTAATCCAGGTGGGGATCTCGACCGGCGATTATGAAAGCTCGTCACGCTACCTCGAGCGCTACGATATCATCGTGCTCACCCTGGAGAAGCTCGATTCACTCACCCGGCTGAAGCCAGCATGGTTGCGAACGCTCTCAGTCGTGGTGGTGGACGAGGTGCACGTGATTGGTGAGGAGAAGCGAGGGCCGCGGTTAGAAGGCGCGATGGCGCGCTTCATGAGCCTCAATCCCGGGGCACGCATCATCGCGTTGTCCGCGACGATCGCGAACGCTGCTGAGTTCGGCGAGTGGCTGGATGCGCGCGTCATTCAGTCCGAGTGGCGGCCGGTGCCGTTAAAGGAGGAGATCTTCCTCGCCCGCGATGATCCTGAGATCATCGACCGGGTGATGGAGGAGGTAAAGAGCGGCTCGCAACTGCTCGTCTTCGTGAATACGAAACGCGGTGCCGCATCGTTCGCGCGCAAACTCGCGCTGCAGCTGCGACTGACGGGCGTGGAGCTGGAGCACCTCGCGGAGAAGCTTGATTTAGGCGTTGACGATCTCGCGGAGATGGTGCGCTGCGGCGTGGCGTACCATACTTCATGGCTGCATCCCGAGCAGCGGCGGGCGATCGAGGATAGCTTCCGGAACCGGATCTTGAAGGTGATCTGCTGCACGCCCACGCTCGCGATGGGCGTCTCGCTCCCCGCAAAGGTGGTCTTGATCAGGAATTACCAATTCTTCAGCCTCGGTCGGGGCACGGAGCCGATGCCCGCCTTCTGGGTGAAGCAGGTCTTCGGGCGTGCCGGTCGGCCAGAGCACGACGCGTACGGGACGGGCATCATCGTGGCGCGAAACGAGGAGGCGTACGAGGAGATCCAGAGCTTGTACTTCGAGAGCGGGTTGGAGCGGATCGGCTCACAATTCTCGGGCGAGACGATGACCGAGCAGATCCTCGCGACGATCGTCGGCGGTGCTCAACGGACTGACCAGATCCTCGAGTTCTTGAACAGCACCTTTTACGCACACCAGCACCGGGACGAGATGGAACTCCTCGAGCTGGAGCTGGACACCATTCTGGCGGAGCTCGTGCGGAAGGGCTTGGTCGAGCTGGAAGGGGAGAGGATCCGCCCCACACCATTCGGTACGCTCGCTTCTCGGCTCTATTTATCCATTAACTCGGCACTCGAGCTCCGGGACGGCATCCGTGCCCTGGGCGAGCTGGAGCGAGACCAGCGAGCTACGATCACGGAGTTCGATCTGCTGCTCCTGTTAGGTACCTGTGACGAGATCACGCCGATCACCGTGAAGCATGCGATGGAGATCGCGCAAACGCTCAGCGAGAATATCGAATGGATGTATCGGTGCGCGCATGCGGTGAGCAGCGCGATCGTAGCACAGGCGTGGATCGAGGAGCTCACCTACGCGGAGTTGAAGGCCCGATTTGGCGCTTATCCGGGTGAGATCCATAACGCTATCTACAATTACGGCTGGATCGCGTATGCCGCTTCGCGAATCGCGGAGTATCTGCGTGAAGATTCGATGGCCGGACGGCTCCGCACGGTACACGATCGGATCCAGCACGGCGTGAAATCGGAGCTGCTCAATCTGGTAGCGATCAAGGGCGTCGGACGGGTGATAGCACGCGGCTTGTACACTGCGGGGCTACGAACCCCGCGCGCGGTGGCCGAAGCGGAAACTGCGGAGTTAGCGCGCGTCCACGGCGTGGGCATGAGACGCGCGGCGAAGCTGAAGGAGGAAGCGGTGCGGCTATGCGGCAGCTAGCGGCGAAACCCGGGAGCTGTACCATTCGCGTGACGAAAGTGGAGAACTATGGCTCTGCACGCCATCCACTCTATACGCTCGGGGTCGAGCTCGAGCTACAGGTGGAGGAGAGTCCGGATATGCTCCACCGGCTGCTTACGGATACAGGGCTCATTGGACGGGAGACGATCCCCTTTGCGGTAGTCTCGAATTTCCGTGGCTCCGTGGACCACAGGCCGTTTTATGCCGCGCTGATCCAGTATGAGGGCGAGCTGAAGCGCTACGAGGTCACGGCACGTGATACCGGCGGTCTGCTCAAGACCGCGATCACCTACGAGCCGATCGTTCAACCCGAGGAACTCCGGCTGCACCATCCCGCGGATTTCGCACGGCTGGGTATCACCGTGGCGGACTGGGAGCTGCACAATTACCGGCATTATTTCATGCTCCTCATCACGTCGAAACGGTACGAGAGCTTTGATATCCGGGTTGCGCAGGTCCACGAAGGCGAGGATCACGGAGGGCGAACCTCAATTCGCGTGACGCTTGCGGAATCGGAATTGAAGCGCAAGGAGGTGCCCTGCGTCTGGTACGTGAAGCGGCTCGCGATCTTCGAAGGTGTGGATCTGGAGGGCGCGGTGCGGGCGAAGCTCGAGGCGACCTGAAGAAGAGGATGAGCTTATCGTACCGCAGGTCTCTAGTATCTTGTATACCGTAAAGGTGGAGCTGAAAGATGGTGGGAGCGGAAGGAGAGGTAGTCGATAAGTATCGTGCGGCTGGTCGGATCCTCGCGGCGGTCAAGGAAGCGGTGCTACCCCGGATAACGGAGGGGGCACTGCTCCTCGAAGTGGCGGAATTCGTGGAGGCCAGTATCCGCGATAAAGGTGGTGAACCGGCATTTCCCTGTAATATCTCGCGGAACGACGAGGCGGCGCACGCAACGCCGGCGATTGATGATGAAGCGGTCTTCGGCAAGGATCTCGTGAAGGTTGATCTCGGCGTTCATATCGAGGGGTACATCGCCGATAGCGCGGTGAGTGTGGATTTGAGCGGTGAGCACGGCGCGTTGGTGGAGGCGTCGGAGGCGGCGTTAACCGCGGCGATACAGCTCATACGAGACGGAGTTACCACCGGTGAGATCGGTGCGGTAATTGAGCACGCCATCCGAGACCGGGGTTACCGGCCGGTGGTGAATCTATCGGGCCATGGGCTCGCGCAGTACAATGCGCACGCGCCCCCCACAATCCCCAATGTACGGTACGAGCACGGTGTGATCCTGAAGGAGAACGATGTGGTGGCAATCGAGCCCTTCGCGACCGATGGCGTGGGTAAGGTGGCGGAGGGCGGGTATGTGGAGATTTACGGGCTCATCAGACCGCGACCCGTGAGGGTGCAGGAGGCGAAGACGCTGCTGCAGGTGCTGGAGCAGTACCACGGCCTGCCGTTTGCCCGCCGCTGGCTGCCCCGAGAGCGGCTTGACCTCGCGCTCCGTACCCTGAAGAACGCGGGCGCGCTGCGTGAGTATTCCGTGCTGCGCGAGGAAGGTGGGGGCCTGGTATCGCAGGCGGAGCACACCGTGATCGTGACCGGTGATGGCTGTGACGTGATCACGAAGTAACACCGCAAGAGTCATGTTGAGCGGATTTTATCCATCGCGCTCTTCACGGATAGCGATACATTCTGGCAAACTAAGTAGAGGATATGCTCCGTATCGACGGCTCGGTTGGTGAAGGTGGCGGGCAGATCATTCGCACCGCAATCGCCTTAGCCGCGATCACCGGCAAAGCCGTCGAGATCACGAATATCCGGGTAAACCGGCCGAATCCCGGGCTCTCCGCTCAACACCTGCACGCGGTAAGAGCGGTCGAGCGGATATCCGGCGGCCATACTGAGGGGTTGGCGCTGCGGTCCACACGCTTAGCCTTCACACCCGGTAAGCTCACGGGCTTTGAGGGCACGATCGATATCGGCACGGCGGGCAGCATCACCCTGCTCTTGCAGTGCCTCATACCCGCGGCGCTCTTCGCGGATCGTACGACGAAGGTGCGAATAACGGGTGGCACGGACGTGCGGTGGTCACCGCCCCTGGAGGTTTACACGCACGTCTTCCTGCCTGCGCTCCGCGAGCTGGGCTGCGAGCTGCAGCTGGATCTGAAACGGCGGGGCTATTATCCCAAAGGCGGCGGGCTGGTCGATCTTACCGTGACTCCTGCCCGGCGGCTGAAAGGGTTGGTGCTCCCGAAGCCTGAACATGCGGTTGCGGTCAAGGGCGTCTCCCATTCCTGTGGCTTGCCAGCGCACGTTGTTGACCGGCAGGCGAGGGCAGCGAAGCACGTGCTGAAGGACGCGGGGTATGATGTGGCGATAAAAACAGAGCCAGAGGAGCGAGGAACGTGGACGACGGGCAGTGGGATCACACTCTGGGCAGGTTACAAGAGCGGAAGCGCGCTGGGCGAACGTGGTAAACGTGCGGAACTGGTGGGCGAGGAAGCTGCGCGGAGCATTCTGACCGAGCTCCAGGCACTGAGTACGGTCGATGTCCACCTCGCTGATCAGCTTGTGCCTTATCTCGCGCTTGCCGCGGGTAATTCCGAGATGCGGGTACGGGAGATGACGAAGCATCTGGAGACGAACCTGTACATCACGCAGCAGTTTCTGGAGGTCAACTTCACCGTCCAGAAGGAGGAGAGGGGGGGAGGGGCGGTTCTGGTAATCCGGAAGGAGTAGCTCGATAGCTAGTTCTCACCGTTCACGAAGCTTGAATGAGATCCGGAAGCGATGTCTCGTGGATTTAAAGCGGTGACCATGCGGACTT
>Ga0209610_1000591_pt1 | contig 19072 bp, 17 predicted proteins | sample LakKivw275mmetaG_FD_184137 | JGI IMG/M metagenome (GOLD analysis project Ga0209610, IMG submission 184137) | Anoxic lake water microbial communities from Lake Kivu, Rwanda to study Microbial Dark Matter (Phase II) - Lake Kivu water 275m metaG... | ecosystem: Environmental > Aquatic > Freshwater...
GAGCTATACTTTAGGCGACTACAGCACCGTAGATGTCCGCTTCGCCTACAAGAGATCTACCGACGCTGCCTGGACGGAGACCGCCTGGGTAACTCATCCCGGTTCGCCTTACTCCGAAGCGATTTCCGGACTCACCTCCAATACCCGGTACGACTTCAAGGCACAGCTTAGATATAACTCCACCGAGTTTGAGGGTGATACTCTCCAATTCACCACACTTAGAATCGGTACGGCCAGTGTAGCTTCAGCTACCGGAACAGGTACGGTTACATTCGACACCAGCGCCGGTTCGATTATCGACCTTACTGCGCTAGCTACCACACCATGTGGCTCTTTGGTTGGCTTCACCGTTCCTCATGGTTTCTTCTCATTCAATATCACCACTATACCTGTAGGCTCAACGGTTACCATAACCATTACCCTTCCCTCCACCATGCCTGCACACACGCAATATTGGAAATGCCAGAATGGAGCTTGGGTCAATATTACGTCGCTCCTAGGCGATAATGATGGCGATAACGTTTTAACGCTGACCATAACCGACGGTGGTTTGGGCGATGCCGACGGGGTCGCCAACGGCACCATCGTCGACCCGGGCGGGCCAGCCATACCCGTGCCAAGAGCAGTTGTGCCAGCACCACCACGACGGGTTTCGCCATCGCCACCACAGCCACAACTGCCACCGGCAGATGTGCGGCTGCGTAGCATCAGCGTCAGCCCCGGTGAGACTCATGCCGGGCAGCCGGTAACCGTCCTGGCTAACGTGGTCAATAACGGCGCCTCCAGCGGCAGCTACAACGTTGCCCTCAGGATAAACGGCAGGGTGGAACAGCAGAGGACGGTCGAAGTGTCTCCGGGAACTGCTTACCCGGTCAAGTTTACCGTGACCAAGGCGCAACCGGGAACTTACACTGTCAATATCGGCGACCAGAAGTCAAACTTCATAGTTACTGACGCTGGCAGCAGCCCGAGTGCAGGAATGAGTGAAGGCCTGTTACTTGTGATTGCAATGGCTGCTATTGCTACATTGGTGCTACTGCTGATAATAGTCTCCAGGAGACGCCTCCAGGGCTATTAGCGCTCGAATGTGATTCGGTAAATTCTTGTCTCCACCTCACACCCAATAACCCTTTATACCGTGCAGCCCCGATAGCAGAAGCTGTTTCGCCACCATCCCCACACATTCTGACGTTCTGTGCAATCTAAGGTAACGGGCATTTGGCTACCCTGCTGTGGCTTGACAAAAGAAGGGCAGCCTGTTATATTAGGTCATAACCGAATATTGTAAAGGCTGGGAACGAGACTAGTAGGTCTGCAGCGGGGCTCAGAGAGCCGGGTAAGGTGTGAGCCGGTGTCAGCGCAGAGACTGAATGGACTCGGGAGCCGCAAACCGAAAGGGATTTGACCGAGTAGGCTTTGACGGAACGGGCACCGTTACTAGAGCCCAGGGTGTCGCTTCAAAAATTGAAGCCGTACCTGATTGAGATGATTGCCTTAAAAGGCAATCAACTAGGGTGGTACCGCGAAGCAAAACCTCTCGCCCCTATGGCGAGAGGTTTTTTTATTTGGGGAATGCCCGGAGGCTAGTATGTATTATCCGACACTGGAAGAAGTTAAAAAGCGCGAAAACGAAGGCACGTTAATCCCGGTTTACCGGGAAATCGTCGCCGATTTGGAGACGCCTGTCTCGGCATTCCTGAAGATTAACCGCGGCGGGAATTCATTCCTGCTGGAGAGTGTCGAGGGCGGCGAAAGGCTGGCTCGCTATAGCTTCATAGGCACAGAGCCGTACCGGGTGCTGGCGACCAGTGCGGAGGATAAGACAAACCCACTGCCGCTGATTGCCGAAGAGCTGCAGAAACACAAGATGGTAGCGGTTGCCGACCTGCCCAGGTTTTGCGGCGGCGCCGTTGGTTATCTCGGCTATGAGGTAGTTACAAGGTTCGAGGAGTTGCCGTCTCCTGCCAGCGACCCTCTGGGACTGCCCGAAGCGCTGTTTATGTTCGTGGATACTATGCTCGTCTTCGACCATGTCAGCCATAAGATTAAAGTCCTGAGCCATGTACATCTCGACGGGGACATAGATGAGGAGTACCGGAAGGCGGTAGGCAAAATCGATAGCCTGGCGGACAGGCTGAGCCAGCCGATTAAGCCGGAACAGGATATAAAGCCTTCTAATCTTCATAAAAATAAGGCTCTTTCCTCTAACTTTTCCAGGGAGGAGTTCGAAGCCAGCGTGGATAGGATAAAGCGATATATAACTGCCGGCGAAGCTATTCAGGTGGTGCTGTCACAGCGGCTGGCGCGGCCCATTGACGCGACTCCGTTCGAGATTTACAGGGCACTGCGCTCGCTGAATCCGTCTCCATATATGTTTTTTCTTGATTTCAATGATTTCTACATTATAGGGGCATCACCTGAGATACTGGTGAGGGTGGAAGATGGCATGGTGATGACCCGCCCCCTCGCCGGCACCAGGCGGAGGGGCAAAGACCAGGCTGAGGATGCTGCGCTGGAGCAGGAACTGCGCAGCGATGAGAAGGAACGAGCCGAGCATATAATGCTGGTCGACCTGGGTCGGAATGATATCGGGCGCGTGAGCGAGCCGGGCACGGTAGAGGTCAGCGACCTGATGGACGTGGAACGTTACTCTCATGTGATGCACCTGGTCACCCATGTGCAGGGCAAGCTAGGGCGCGACCTGAACATATTCGACGCCCTGCAAGCCTGCTTTCCCGCGGGCACCGTATCAGGCGCTCCGAAAATCCGGGCTATGGAGATAATCGCCGAGCTGGAACCGGAGAAAAGAGGACCCTATGCCGGGGCGGCAGGCTATTTCTCTTTCTCGGGCAACATGGATATGGCTATAGCCATAAGGACAATGATAGTGAGTAAAGGGGTTGCCTATGTGCAGGCGGGATGTGGAGTTGTTTACGACAGCATACCGGAGCGTGAGTACCATGAGACTATGAACAAAGCCCAGGCGCTACTCAAGGCAATCGACCAGGCTGAGAGCACATCAGTGGTGAACAGGGGGAAACATGCTGTTGTTGATTGATAACTATGACAGCTTCACTTACAACCTGTTCCAGTACCTGAGCGAACTGGGTGAGAATGTGGTGGTGGCGCGCAATGATAAGACGACTATCGATGAGATTGAGAAGGTGAAGCCGCAGCGGATAGTGATTTCCCCCGGTCCGTCTACGCCGCTGCGGGCGGGCATTTCCAATGATGTTATCCGCCATTTCGGCTTCAGACTGCCCATACTTGGTGTCTGCCTGGGGCACCAGTGTATCGGTTACAGCTATGGCGCCTCTGTCGGGCAGGCTAAGGACATAATGCACGGCAAGTCCTCGCTGATACATCACAGCAGCCGGGGGGTGCTGGCTGATTTGCCTGACCCGTTCCCGGCGATTCGCTATCACTCGTTGATGGTATATCGCGAAGGACTTCCCGATTGCCTGGAAGTAACGGCGTGGACGGACGATGGCACCATAATGGGGCTGAGACATCGCCAGTACCCGGTAGAAGGAGTCCAGTTTCACCCCGAATCTTTTATGACTCAGGGGGGGAAGGATATATTGAGGAATTTTCTCAAGGGGGGAGCATGACATGATTAAAGAGGCTATTTCGGCGTTGGTGGCAGGACGCTCGCTGGCTGCGGATGAGGCGGCGCAGGTCATGGAGGAAATCATGCAGGGCGAGGCTACACCGGCACAGTTCGGCGCGTTTGTTACCGCGCTCAGGCTTAAAGGGGAGACTGTGGATGAAATCGTGGGCTTAGCCAGGACAATGAGAGCCAGGGCAATTCCTGTGTTTGCAGACGGACCGGTTGTGGATACCTGCGGGACCGGCGGCGACGGTTCACATACCTTTAATATATCAACGGCGGCTGCCTTTGTGGCTGCCGGAGCCGGGCTTAAGGTGGCTAAGCACGGCAACCGTGCCATGAGCAGCCAGTGCGGCAGCGCCGATGTACTGGAAGCTCTGGGCATTAAGATTGACCTCAATGCCGAGCAGGTGCAGAGATGCCTGAAGGAAGTGGGTATTGGCTTCATGTTTGCGCCGGCATTTCATCCGGCTATGAAATATGCGGCAGTGCCCCGGCGAGAAATAGGAATTCGCACCGTCTTTAATATACTGGGACCGCTTACCAACCCGGCTGGAGCCAGAGCCCAGATGCTGGGCGTAGCCGACGAGTCGCTGGTAGAGAAAATGGCGTCGGTGCTCCAGAATCTTGGCTGTCATCATGCCCTGGTAGTGCATGGTGAGGATGGTCTGGATGAGATTACCATTTCAGGGAAAACACATGTTTGTGAGCTTAGAGACAATCGTATCGAGAGCTATATTATCAGCCCTGAGGACGTCGGTTTATACAGCGCTAGCTCGGATGATTTGAAGGGCAGCGGTGCCAGTGAGAACGCGGAGATGTTGCGCAATATTCTGACCGGAGCTCAAGGGCCACGGCGGGACGTGGTGCTGATGAACACGGCGGCAGTTTTACTGGCTGGAGATAAAGTGGAATCGCTGAGACGGGGTGTGGAACTGGCTCAGGAGGCGATAGATAGCGGTTATGCACTGAGTAAACTGGAGCATCTGGTCGAGCTCAGCCAGAATTTGAGTTAGGAATAATGATTTTAGACCAGATAGTGTCATATAACCGACGAGAGCTTGAATATAAAAAGCGCCGTCTACCTGTGCCCGAGCTACAGAAGATAGCTTCGGGGCAGCATCCAGCGCTCGACTTTACCTCGGCTTTACGTGGTGATGGCATTAAACTTATTGCCGAGGTGAAGAAAGCGTCGCCGTCCAGGGGTGTCATTCGGCATGATTTCAACCCGGTGGAGATAGCCAGAATATATGCCGATAACGGCGCTGCGGCGATATCGGTATTGACCGAAGCTAAATACTTTCAGGGCAGCCTTGATTACCTCAAGGACGTCAGGAAGGCATTGCCCAAAAAGCTGCCTCTGCTGAGAAAAGACTTCATTTTTGACCCCTACCAGGTCTATGAGTCACGGGCATGCGGCGCTGATAGTCTACTGCTCATAGTGGCTATTCTAAAGCCCACAGAGTTGGGGGAATTGCTGCGGTTAAGCCATAAATTGAAAATGAGTTGCCTGGTAGAGGTGCATAATGAGGCTGAGGTCGAAATTGCAATTGACAGCGGAGCGAAGATTATCGGTATAAATAACCGCGACCTGGGAGACTTCAGCGTGGATATCGCTACAACTGAGCGGCTACGCCCGCTTATTCCACAAGACCGAATAGTAGTCAGTGAGAGCGGCATAAAAGGGCGTGCCGACATGGAGAGGTTGAGTCAGTCAGGTGTTGAGGCTGTCCTTGTCGGTGAGTCTTTAATGTCGGCGCCTGATATTGCCGCCAGGATGAGAGAGCTATTTTGACCAGGATTAAAATTTGCGGGCTATCCGAGGTACAACACGCGCTGGCAGCGGTTGAAGCCGGCGCTGATTTCCTGGGGCTGGTCTTCGCTCGGAGCCGGCGGCAGGTATCCGCGAAGAAAGCGCTAGAGGTGGCTGAGGCAGTTCATGCGCTGAAGTCCGGTCAGGTTGTGGTCGGTGTCTTTGTCAATGCAGCGGTTGATAAAGTGAACAGAATTGCCGAATATTGCCATCTGGACCGGGTACAGCTCAGCGGCGATGAAACCTGGCATTACTGCCAGCAGATTGAGAGACCGATTATTAAGACTATACACGTTTCAAGTATAAAAACGCCTGAGGAAATCAGGTCTGAAATAGCCACGGGATATCAGCTATTGTCCCGGCAGGGTTTAGTCTGCCTTCTAGATTCGAAGGTAGGTGATATTTATGGTGGGACGGGCAAGACCTTTGACTGGCAACTAGCCAGGGAAGCATCAGCAAAGTTTCACGTAATCGTAGCTGGGGGATTAAATCCAGCCAATGTTGGACAGGTGGTTGAGGAGATTAAGCCGTGGGGTGTTGACGTGTCCAGCGGGGTGGAGACCAATGGTGAAAAAGACACGGCGAAAATTAAGGAATTTATTCAGGCAGTGAGGGCGGCATCAGGATGAGTTGTATATAGTCTATACAGGAGAAGTAATCTTATGCTAGTTATCATGAAAAACGATGCAACAGAAGAGCAGGTGAGAGCGGTTATTCGTGAAATTGAAACCCTGGGTTACCGTGGTATTCCTATACCGGGTGCACAGCGCACCGCCGTCTGCATAATAGGCAACCAGGGGACGGTTGAAGACTCGTCCCTGCTGGCACTGGACGGCGTGAAAGAGACTATCCGTGTAACGAAATCTTATAAACTTGTAAGCAAAGAAACACATCCGCAGCCTACGGTAATAACCATCGGTAACGTTATGATTGGTGGAGAAAAACCGGTAATTATGGCCGGGCCCTGCGCTATAGAAAGTGAGAAGCAGGCACTTGCCATAGCCAGAATCGTGAAAAAGTATGGAGCGCAGGTCTTTCGTGGTGGTGCGTTTAAACCCAGGACTTCACCGTACAGCTTTCAGGGTCTGGGGGAAGAAGGACTGAAGATACTCAAGAAGGTGCGTGAAGAGACCGATTTGCTGATTATAACGGAGGCTATAGACCACACCAACATTGAGCTAATCGAACGATACGCCGACATTATTCAACTGGGAGCAAGGAACATGCAGAATTATTCATTGCTCAGGCAAGCGGGGCAGGCTAAAAAGCCAATACTGCTGAAGCGGGGTTTTGCGGCTACGATTGAAGAGCTGCTGATGTCGGCTGAATACATTATGGCTGAGGGGAACAGTCAGGTTATCCTGTGTGAGCGTGGAATCAGGACCTTCTCAGACAATACCAGGAACACGCTTGATTTAAGCGCTATACTGTCGATTAAAGAGGTCAGCCACCTGCCGGTCGTAGTAGACCCCAGCCATGCTGCCGGCAGAAGAGAGTATGTTATTCCTCTGTCAAAAGGAGCTATAGCAATAGGTGCCGATGGTATACTGGTTGAAGTGCACAATGACCCTTTGCACGCCTTATCTGATGGCATGCAATCACTGTATCCGGAGCAGTTTGCAGAACTGGTGAAAGAGGTAGAGGCTTTGGCAAGGTAAGCCGAGCGGGGGCAAATATAAAAAAGGAGAAAGAGTTGTTACCCGATAATAAAGGATACTTCGGAAACTACGGAGGGCGCTTTGTACCTGAGACACTGGTGCCAGCGCTGGATGAGCTGGCAGCAGCCTATGAGAAAGCTAAAGCTGACGCCTCCTTCTGGTCTGAGTTCGATTCATTATCACGCGAATATTCGGGAAGGCCTACTCCGCTATATCTGGCTGAGAGATTGAGCGGTCACTGTGGCGGGGCGCAGATTTTTCTCAAGAGGGAGGACCTGGTACATACCGGTGCCCATAAAATCAACAATGCACTGGGTCAGGGTTTGCTTGCTCGAAAAATGGGGAAACGAAGAGTTATAGCCGAGACCGGAGCCGGGCAGCATGGTGTAGCTGCCGCTGCTGTCTGTGCCCTGCTCGGTTTGGATTGCATCGTCTATATGGGCGAGGAAGACGTACGCCGCCAGGCGCTTAATGTCTTTCGAATGAAATTAATGGGTACGGAGGTAAGGCCTGTTTCTAGCGGCAGCCGAACTTTGAAGGATGCTATTAACGAGGCGATGAGGGACTGGGTAACCAATGTACGGCATAGCTATTACCTGCTGGGCTCGGTAGTGGGTCCCCATCCTTATCCTTCAATGGTACGTGATTTTCAATCGGTAATCGGAAAGGAAACCAGGGAGCAGATTCTGGCGAGATGTAATCGTCTGCCCGACTATATAGTTGCCTGTGTCGGCGGCGGCAGTAATGCCATTGGGATTTTCCATTCCTTTTTGAACGATAAAGAGGTCAAGCTCATCGGTGTGGAAGCCGGGGGGCGGGGGCTAAAGACAGAGAAACATGCCGCTTCACTGTCAGCGGGAAGCGCAGGTGTTTTACATGGAGCAAAGTCCTATGTGCTTCAGGACATAGATGGACAAATCAGGGAAACGCACAGCATCTCTGCCGGGCTGGATTACCCCGGCGTTGGTCCTGAACACAGCTATCTCAAGGACAGCGGGCGTGTAAGTTACGTGGCGATAAATGATAAGGAGGCACTCAATGCCTTTCAACTTCTGTGCAGCACTGAAGGCATTCTTCCGGCTCTAGAACCGGCTCATGCCATATCCTACGCCGCTAAGCTGGCAAGCTTGTTGAACAAAGAGCAAATTATCGTGGTCAACCTGTCCGGTCGTGGTGATAAAGACATGGACATCGTGGTTGAAGCGCTGGGGATGAAGCGATGACGCGCATCGCTCCCGTATTCAACCAAGCGGGGCACAAGGCTCTTGTAGGCTATGTTACTGCAGGCTACCCCAGTATTGAAGACACCTTGAAGGTAGTACCGCTTCTTGCCAGCAGTGGCTGCGATATTGTGGAGCTGGGAATACCTTTTTCCGACCCTCTGGCTGACGGCGCTACCATACAGAGGGCGAGCTTTTGCGCCTTGAAGAACGGAGTTACGCCCAAGCTTTGTCTCGATGTAGCTAAAGAGATAAGTCAGAAAGTCGATATACCGCTGGTCTTTATGACTTATTTTAATCCAATATTCAGTTACGGTCTGGAAAAATTCTGCAGTGATTGTGCCCGGGCTGGCGTTGACGGCCTGGTTATTCCCGACTTACCTCCAGACGAAGGCTCGGAGCTGGAAGCTACCACCCAGAGGCATAGCCTTGACCTTATTTATCTTCTGGCTCCAACCAGCGCTGAGGAACGTATCAGGCTTGTGGCAGATAGAGCCCGGGGATTTATATACCTGATTTCAGTAACCGGAGTTACCGGTACCAGGGATAACCTTCCCCCGGAGCTGGGAGCTTTTGTGTCCAGGGTGAGAAGTGTGGCTAAACAACCGCTGTGTGTTGGATTCGGAATATCTACGCCGGAGCAGGCGAGGCAGGTGTCGAGAATAGCTGACGGGGTGATTGTAGGCAGCCGGATAATTCAGCTTATGGAGACTGGTGACCTGGAAACAGTAGGGGATTTCATAAAGGAATTAAGGCACGCCCTGGATAAAGACGGCTAATAGAGGTGGCATTTGGCTCTATGCCATTGAGCCATTATCTCGCGCCAGCGTCATAGCGTATTTCTCAGCGATTTTACGGAAGTGAAATCCGTATATAGCCAGCGTTACGGATAATGAAAATGATTGGGGACGCCTTGCCAATGTCCAGGCGAGAAGCCTCCAATAGTATTGCCTTCCTTTTCCTATTATACCCAAAAACCATACGGACTTAACGAATGCTTTCACATGCTCAAGCTGAGGTCGAAATCCCTTTGTTACCAGAGGTTTGTATTCCTTCAAGAATGTCTTTATGCGTTCATAATAGTGTTTAGGCGCATAGATAGTGTTGATGACTTCTTTGTAGCCATTGATAAGGCGCTTATATTCCATTTTGGGAATGAAGTTCATGGTGCAATCTGTGTTGTCGCCGGAAAAGCCTGACGACAGGCGGTTTTCTCTCTTCAGCCGTCGGTACAGTTTTGTCCCGGTGGGAGCGTTTAATAAGCCGACCATCGCCGTGACGATTCCACTTCTTTGAATGAAACCGATTAGGCTTTCAAAAATCGAAGATGGGTCGTTGTCGAAGCCTAAAATAAATCCTCCCTGCACCTGTAATCCGTAGTTCTGAAGTTTTTTAACGGAAGCTACTAAGTCGCGGTTTTTGTTTTGCAACTTCCGGCACTCGGCCAGGCTCTCCTCATTCGGGGTTTCAATGCCGACAAACACCATATTAAAGTTTGCCTCGACCATTAATCGCATGAGTTCTTTATCATCTGCCAGGTTGATTGAAGCCTCGGTAAAAAGCGAGAACGGAGTTTTCCTGGCTTTCATCCATTCGATCAGGGCTGGCAGGATTTCTGCCTTTAATTTCCTCTTGTTACCTATGAAGTTATCGTCCACTATGAAGACGCTGCTTTTCCATCTCCGGGTGTGGAATTCATCCAGTTCCCTCAGAAGCTGGTCTTTATCTTTAGTTCGTGGTGTATGGCCGTTTAAGACGACTATATCGCAAAATTCGCAGTCGAAAGGACAACCTCTGGAATACTGGATGCTCATTGACGAATATTTATTCATATTAACAAGCTCCCACGCTGGGATGGGAGTTGTTTTCAGGTCCGCCCATTTATCGGACGTATAGATACGTTTAACACACTCATTTTGCAGGTCTTCCAGAAATAGTGGCAATGTAAGCTCGGCTTCATTGAGCACGAAATGGTCTACATCGGCGAACTCTTCGTACCCGGTAGTGAAGAGAGGGCCGCCGGCGACAGTCTTAACACCCAGGCTCTTGCATCTCTTAATAACATTATTGACCGAATCCTTTTGCACGGCCATGGCACTGATGAAGACATAGTCTGCCCACTCGATATCTTTGTCGCTCAGATTTGCTACATTCATATCTATAAGTTTTTTATCCCATTCCCAGGGTAACATTGCAGCCACGGTCAACAGACCCAGCGGTGGAAAAGCTGCTTTCTTAGAAACGAACTTTAATGCATGCTTGAAACTCCAGAATGTATCTGGATATTGCGGATAGACAAGAAGTACTCTCAATATAAAATGCTCCTTAGCCCGGCGGACTTTATAAGGTAGCATGATACTAGCAATGCCAAATCATGTCAAATGGTGCGAGAGACCTTAGTATCATCTGGTTACGACGGAACAAAAGTCAAAACTACATATTACGTGTTAAAAGCTTCTTTGAAAGAACCAACATTTTTCCAGACCTGTGCGGAGATAGTTACCGCACATTGATTTCGCAAGGGTAGAACAGTAGAGTTTAGCCCGTTATTTGAGTGTGGCTTGCTGCGAGTGTTTGCTCCTCACCGGGAGAGAGCGTTAACCGAAAATATTGCCAGGAGGGTAAGGAGTGGAAAAGGTATTAGTTATAGGCACCGGGTTCATGGGGCGTGGTATTGCTCAGATATGCGCCAAATCAGGTTATGAAGTCTATTTGAAGTATAACACGACCAAAACACTGGGAAAAGCCATGGACGAGATAAGATGGTCGCTGGAGAAACCGGGCCGTAAAGGACTGCTCAAGGACTCGCCCCAGACTATTAGACAGGTCATGGAAAGCCTTCGGGGCAGAAGAACTGACGCCGCGCTCTGGCTTCATTGAGCGAATGGTAAAGGTGGGTCGCCTGGGCCGAAAGATGGGCAGAGGCTTCTACGATTACACACCGGATGGCAAACGCCTGCCCTGGAGCAATAAAGGGCAGACGTAAAGTCCAGGGTGGGTATTCAATTATTATAGAGTAGATCAGGCGTTCTTCTCAGCCAGGTCGCCTGCCCAGGGTAGCTTAAACTTTTCACCTTGATAAGCTTTAATCATCAAAATTATCCACAATACAAGCGCCAGTATTGAAATAAGCCAGCTAATCACAGCACCGATAACAGGTATCCAGCCGAGAATAAAGCTGGCAAGAAAAAGGACGCCAAAGACGATGATTGACTGCAAAGCATGGAAGCGGACGAACTTGTTCCTCTTCTCTATCAAGAAGAAAACGAGACCGCTTACCCAACCCAGAACATAACATAGTAGCCCGGCAACATTCTCATCCAGCCCTGTTGAAGTTTTTGCCATTGCGATATGCCTCCCTTCTATCTCTTGCTTAAGTTTGATTACTAAGAATACGCCTGTGGCTTGGTCTGTGTCAATAGTTGAATGGTTGTAATCTTCGTTTTGGCTGCATTCGGGTTGTGGAATGAGTTTCGGGAGTGATCTCTAGTCCCATTCTCCCTATGCTTTTTGTAGCTTCCGTAGCGTGACTAGATGTCAGGTTTTGATATTTTTAGAGGCCGAGTTTGTATTTTTCTAAAAGGCAGTATAAACTGTGCTTTTAGCAATAATATCTTCGGGAAGGATTAATTTAATGCAGTCTAAAGGTTTATTAATATTAGTAGCTTTAATCTTTGCGCTTCCGTTGGTATTTCTAGCGCATCCCGTTCCTGTTCATGCTGCTAGCATCACTATATCTCCTGCCTCTGGTGCCGTCGGCACATCCATACAGCTCAGCGGTAATGGTTTCTCCGGTCGATTAGCCACCATTCGCTGGGATGACCAGATTCTACTTAGCAAGGTGCCAATATCTGAAACAGGCGAGCTAACGTACAATCTAAAAGTTCCAGATGCTTGCAGAGGTAATCACATCATTGAAATTACAGACGATAGCAATTGGACTAGCAGCACGGCATCAGCTACATTTGCCGTAGTGCCCGGTATAACGGTATCTCCACGTACAGGTCGACCATATACACTGGTTACGGTCATTGGTAACGGTTTTGCTCGTCTTGAGAGGGACATTAAAATAACATGGAATGGTAATATCCTCTCTGGTTCTGCAACTGCCAATCATCTGGGTACATGGGGCATCAATTTTGATGTCCCGGATACGGGAAAAGGCGAATACTATATCGGTGCTTTTAGCAGTTCGACCAATGCGTCGGAAATCGGTGAACAAAGATTCGTTGTAGCTCCGTTCGCGAAGGTAGAGACAACCTCAGGTCCAGTAGGCGTAGAAATTAAAATAGATGGATTTGGCTTTCGGACCGGTGAAGACGGTATTACCATAACCTGGGACGGTGAGATAATCATGTGTAATATAGTAGGAGGACCGGATGGTAGCTGGAGCGCTACATTAAATATTCCGCCTTGCACTAAAGGCTACCATACAATAGGCGTCTACGGTAGTAGTTTTACGCCGAAAGGTATTGTCCCTGACACTGATTTCAATGTGGTTCCAAATGTCGAGCTGCAGCCAACTTCGGGAAACAAGGGAACCAGGGTAACTGTTAACGGGGCAGGCTTCGCTGAAGATGAAACAGTAACGTTAAGTTTTGAAGGAATGCCTCTTGATATAAAAGCTGCCGCTGACGGTACAGGCAGTTTTAATGTTGCTTTCGAGGCGCCTCAAAGCAGAGTCAAAGACAGCAAGGTAAAGGCTACGGGAAGTGCTGGTAGTTCGGCTGAAGCCATATTCATCGTAGAGAAAATCGCGCCCCTGGCACCGACATTATTATCCCCCGAACAGGGAGCCAGGTTGGAAATTTTTGATTCAGTTGGTGACGTGTTTCTTGGAACTGCTAAGCTTCTTGTTGGAAGTATTCGTTTTGACGATTCAGGTCAACGGGCTCTTGGGTCGCCCATAGCCACTTTTGACTGGTCGGATGTTAATGCCGAGTCGAACATAACTTATACCCTAGAGATTGCACGTGGCGATGATTTTTCATCGCAGGTCTTACTCAAAGAACGTTTAGTCGATTCAGAGTATACCTTATCTAAGGATGACACACTGGGTAAGGACATCTACATCTGGAGAGTAAAAGCTGTGGATAACATAGGCAATGAAAGTCCATGGTCAGAGATTCAGGAATTTGAAATGATTCCAATGTCTAATCAGGTACTCATTTTGTCCATAGTTATTCCGGTATTGGTTATTGCCACTATAGTAGCAGCAGTAATGCTAACCTGGCGGATACGGAGGTCAAAAAGAGGATAACCAATGGTATGCGGCTTGCCCAAATTTTGCTTGTTTATTGATATCAGTATATGATATATTAAAGGAAAGTTTTAGTTAACCGCTAGGGGTGCCCAGGCTGAGACTCCGTTATCGCGGAGAACCGTCAGAACCTGACCTTGGTAATACAAGCGTAGGGAAGCGGTAAATTGAACCAAGGGTTTAGTAGTGGTTGCTAAAGCTCTTGGTTTTTTGTTTGGAGTATGAAATGACCCAGATGGATTTGGCGAAAAAGGGTGTCGTGTCACCCCTGATGAAACAGATAGCCAAACGAGAAGGCGTTAGTGAAGATGTCATACAGCAATACACGGCTGAAGGTAAAATCGCAATACCGGCTAATATCAATCACACCAATCTTGCTCCCTGCGGCATTGGTAAGGAGCTCACCGTTAAGATTAATGCTAATATCGGCACTTCATCGGATTACGGCGATGTTGACAGTGAATTGGAGAAATTGCGTATTGCCATCCGCTTTGGCGCTGATGCGATTATGGATCTGAGTACAGGTGGTGATATTTCGACCATCCGTCAAGCTGTTGTAGCTGCCAGTACAGTACCCGTAGGTACAGTGCCTATATATCAGGCAGGAATTGAATCTATCGAACGGCATGGTGCCATAGTAAGCATGCCTGTTGATGAGATATTCACTGTGATTGAACAACAAGCTAAAGAAGGCGTGGATTTTATGACCGTCCATTGTGGTGTTACTCAATCCGCTATTGCGCGACTAAAACATCAGCGCAGGCTGACAGATGTTGTTTCTCGAGGAGGCGCGTTCCTTATTGGCTGGATGTTGCACAATGAGCGTGAGAATCCGCTTTACGAGTATTTTGATCGCTTATTAGACATAGCCCGTAATTATGACGTGACTCTAAGCTTGGGTGATGGTATGCGTCCAGGCAGTATAGCCGATGCTACTGACCGGGCTCAGGTTGAAGAACTTATTACTCTAGGTGAGCTGGTAGAACGAGCCAGGGAAGCTGGCGTGCAAACAATGGTAGAGGGGCCAGGGCATCTACCACTAGATCAAATTGCCACCAACGTTCAATTAGAGAAAAGCCTTTGTCATGGAGCTCCATTTTACGTCCTTGGCCCTCTGGTAACTGATATTGCTGCAGGATATGACCATATTACTGCTGCTATCGGTGGTGCTATTGCTGCCACCTCAGGGGCTGATTTTCTGTGCTATGTCACACCCGCAGAACATCTCTCGTTACCAGATGTTGAAGATGTAAAAATAGGTGTGATAGCTTCGCGTATTGCTGCCCACGCTGCCGACGTCGCCAGGGGTAAAAAAAGAGCAAGCGAGTGGGACAGGAAAATGTCTATGGCTAGGAAAAATCTTGATTGGGGACTACAAGTTGAATTGTCGCTGGACCCAGAAAATGCCCGGCTGGTTCATAATAAACATAGTACCACAGGGCAAACTTGTAGTATGTGTGGAAAATACTGCGCTATGGCACTGGTAGAAAAATATTTAGGAATCTCGACAATCAAATGCTGACCTCGTGAGCATTGTTCAAGATGAAGACAGAGATAATCTCAATTGGCACTGAACTCCTTTTGGGGGAGATAACTGATACCAACTCTGCTTATCTTGCCAGCCAACTGCCCCTGCTCGGCCTGGACCTTAATTTCATATCCACAGTTGGTGATAACAGGCAAAGGTTGATTGAGACCCTGGAGCAGGCATGGCGAAGGTCCGACATCATTATTACCACTGGCGGTTTAGGACCTACACAAGATGATATCACTCGCGAAGCTATCGCAGAATTTCTCGGCGAAGTAATTACCATTGACCAAAATTTGGTTCAAAAGTTTGAAGAGATGTTCAGATATTACAAGATAGAAATGCCGCCAAGCAATATCAAGCAAGCGTCAGTCATACCCTCGGCAGAAATTATCCAGAATCCTCGAGGTACTGCGCCCGGTTGGTGGGTGGAACGTGATAGCAGGGTGATTATCACAATGCCCGGTCCACCGCGCGAGATGAAATTGATGTGGACAAAAGAAATAATACCCAGGCTGCAACGGAGAATAACCGATGCTGTCATAGTTTCTAAAACGCTTAAGACTTTTGGTCTTACTGAGGCTGAAGTAGACGAACGAGCAGGTCCTTTCCTTCCCGTCACAAACCCGAGTTTGGGCACGTACGCTAAAGTTGATGGCATTTATCTACGCATCACGGCTAAGACACAAACCGAAGTCAAAGCGCAAGAGCTTATTGCACGACGGGAGAATGATCTCAGGGCAATTTTAGGTGATTATATATGGGGGGTGGATTCTGATACTCTCGAGAGCATTGCTGGCGCTTTGCTTACAGTAAAAGGACTGAGTCTGGCTACTATGGAATCTTACACTGGTGGTTTTCTGGCTAATGTCATCACAAATGTTCCAGGGAGCTCGAAATACTTTAAAGGAGGCCTGGTTGCTTATACCGATGAGTCCAGGGCAGCTTTTGGTCTTAGTAAACAGCTTGTATCCCGCTATGGTACTATCAGTAATCAGGTGGCTGAGGCTATGGCAAGAATAGCTAGAGAAAAGCTGGGGGCATCGATTGGCATTAGTCTAACTGGAGTTATGGGGCCTGCGGAAATTGAAGGACAATCAATAGGTACCATCTTTATTGGGCTCGATGATGGGCAGCGCAGGCAGAGTTTTGCTAGAAACTATCCCGGCAATCGCTTACAGGTAAAACAAAGGGCGGTCACATCGGCACTTTTCGAACTGAGGAAAATCTTGCTTTAGGGGGAAATATGCATCTGGTTATCGATGGCTACGGAGACAATCCAAAACTGATGGATGATGAGCAATTTATATATCAGTTGTTAGATACTTATCCTGCCCGTATTGGGATGACAAAGATTTCTACTCCGCTTGTTTTTAGATACATCGGTTCTAAACCTGACGATTGGGGAATCTCTGGATTCGTCTTCATCGCCGAAAGCCATATCAGCGTTCATACTTTTGTCGAACGTCGTTATATCAACATTGACGTTTTCTCTTGCAAGGATTTCAATGCCGAGCAGGTAATCAGTGACTTCAAAGATAGGTTTAAACTAACCAGATTGTCAAGTCGTCTTATCAACCGAGATTGGAATGCAGATGACCTTACCGAGGCTACCGATACGGCTCAACTCCACTCAGTTTGAAATATGAGAAACATAGAAGACTCGTTCTCTCCCCCGCAAAACTTTGCTGGCCTGGTGTCCCCTTATTCCGATTTACAAACTGCAAAGGTGGTGATTCTGCCAGTGCCTTATGACGGTACCACTGAGTGGCATAGTGGTACCCGAGAAGGACCTCGCGCAATTGTCGGCGCTTCGCAATACCTGGAGTTATATGACATCGAACTGGATAGAGATATATATAATGTTGGAATTCATACGTTGCCTGAAGTCCAGCCTTTATTGAATAGTCCAGAGAAGATGGTTGACCGGGTCTATCAAATAGCCAGTGAGTTGGCTAAACAGGCAAAATTCTTAGTAATGTTTGGAGGTGAACACTCTCTCAGTCTGGGGATGGTTCAAGCCCTGAGAGAGAGTTTTAATAACCTTTGCGTGTTACAACTGGATGCGCATGCTGACCTTCGCGATGAGTACCTGGGAACTAAATATAGCCATGCTTGTGTGATGCGCCGTATTTTTGAGCTTTGCAACGTTGTGCAAGTCGGGATAAGGAGCCTGAGCCGTGAGGAACAGCAATTTCTGGCTCAGAATAACTTGCATCCTTTTTATATGTCCACACCAAATTCGGTTTTGGCTTCGGCGGAGAGCATAATAGCTTCGCTGAGCGACAATGTTTATGTTTCCATTGACCTTGACGTCTTCGACCCCTCAGTTATGCCGGCGGTGGGTACCCCAGAACCAGGCGGGATGCAATGGCATGAAGTTGTAAATTTGCTTAGGGAGGTAACTTTACATAAGAATGTTATTGGTTTTGATCTGGTGGAATTATGCCCTAAAGAGGGCACTGCTGCTTGCGCCTTTCTCGCGGCTAAATTAGCCTACAAGCTTATTGGCTATGCCGTATCATAAAAGGCAGATGTGCAGCAGCCTCAACTCTAGCTTGACATAGTAAGTCTCATATTGATAGACTTCTTCATTGGCGCGGCCCCGTGGTGTAGCGGTCTAACATGCCACCCTGTCACGGTGGAGATCGTGGGTTCGAATCCCATCGGGGTCGTTTTTTAGTTTCTCGTTTTTTACTCCGACCTTGTTGAATACGAAAAGATTACTTCTGCTTATTGTTGCGGATGAAAGGCATATTGGGCAACTCATGGTGGTCGTCCATCTCGGTCTGTCTTTGACGGACATCGGTCAGGAATTACCCCAGGTTACGCAGTTCTGCCCTTAGCAACTTGCCCAGAAGGTTCTTGGGCAATGAGTCTATGAATTGCACTTTTTTCGGTGTCTTGAAGCTCGGCAGGTATTTCTTGCAAAAGGCGATTATCTCGTCTTCGTTAGCTTGCTCTCCATGTTTAAGCACCACGAAAGCCTTTATCTCTTCGCCATAGGTCTTGTCAGGTATGCCAATAACCCCTGACTCAGCAACCTTTGGATGCTGACAAAGGGTTTCCTCCACCTCCCGAGGCGATACATTTTCTCCTCCACGGATTATTATGTCCTTTTTGCGGTCGGTGATGTAGATGTAGCCGTCTTCATCGATGTAACCTATATCGCCCGTGTATAGCCAACCGTCCCTGATAGTTCTGGCTGTCTCCTCAGGCAGGTTCCAGTAGCCTTTCATCAGTGTCGGACCTTTGACTACGATTTCACCTTGCTGTCCTGTGGGAAGCTCGTGGCAATCGTTGTCGAAAACTTTGATGGTGTTGCATTTTAATAGACATTTGCCAATAGAGCCGTATTTAGGTGGCAGATAAGCCGGTTGTCCCGAGGTGGTGGCTCCTGATTCGGTTAGACCCCAGCCCTCTCTTATATCGACTCCAGTCTTTTGCTTCCATCTTAGAGCGACTTCTACTGGAAGTGCTGCTCCACCAGAATTGCAGTCTTGAAGTGAACTTAAATCGTATTTGTCCATGTCGGGATGGTCCAGCATCTGGATATACATGGTGGGCACTGCTGCCATCTGGGTAACACGGAATGTCTGGATACTTTTCATCGCCTCCTCAGGATTCCACCACCTGAGCACTATTGATTTTCCACCTGTAAATTGGCCTGTATTGCCGAATGCGATGCCGTAGGAGTGCGACAGAGGCAGTACTCCCAGGCTAATCATGTTTCGATTAATGCCGGTAACACAGTGGGATGTCTCAATCGGCGTGAGTGTTTTAGAGTCTATGGAGTGACTTGTTTGTCTCAAGGTTGTTGCGCGGTGGATAAGTACATATTCATAGAAAGACAGGGCGTTGATGTAAAGGGAATAGTGGGTGTGCATTACTCCTTTGGGGTGCCCCGTAGTGCCGGCGGTATACAATAGTGCGGCAACGTCATCACTGTCAGTCTCTTCTATTACAAGTCTATCCGAGCTGTT
>Ga0209610_1000593_pt1 | contig 19048 bp, 16 predicted proteins | sample LakKivw275mmetaG_FD_184137 | JGI IMG/M metagenome (GOLD analysis project Ga0209610, IMG submission 184137) | Anoxic lake water microbial communities from Lake Kivu, Rwanda to study Microbial Dark Matter (Phase II) - Lake Kivu water 275m metaG... | ecosystem: Environmental > Aquatic > Freshwater...
CAACCGGATTGTTCACGGATGCCGCAAAAGCAGCAGCACACATAGAGGCGGGAGCAAAAAAAGTTCTCATTTCAGCCCCGGCGAAAGGGGAAGACGTGACAATCGTGCTGGGCGTAAATGAAAAAGATTATGACCCTGAAAAGCATAATATCATATCAAATGCTTCGTGCACAACCAACTGTCTCGCCCCCATGGCAAAGGTTCTTGTTGACAGCTTCGGGATTAAGAGAGGACTGATGACAACGATCCACTCGTACACAAACGACCAGAAGGTAATGGATGCGCCCCACAAGGATCTCCGCAGGGCAAGAGCAGCTGCTTTATCCATGATACCTACAAGCACCGGAGCTGCCAAAGCCATAGGAAAGGTTATCCCTTCGCTGAACGGTAAGATGAACGGACTCTCAATCAGGGTTCCAACTTCAACAGTATCCCTCGTAGACCTTGTGGCTGACCTTGAAAAACCTGCCGACGTTGATACAATAAACGCCGCTTTCAAGAAAGCCTCCGAAGGAAACCTGAAAGGAATTCTTCAGTATTGTGATGAACCGCTTGTTTCCAGGGATTTCTTCAAGAATCCGAATTCCTGCGTTCTTGACGCTCCGTCAACTTTCATCGTTGAAGGAATCATGGCAAAAGTCATGGGTTGGTATGACAACGAGTGGGCTTACAGCTGCAGGGTTGTTGACCTGATTAAATACATGGTGGAAAAGCAGTAGCGTAATCTGCGGAGGAAACCATGATACTTAAAACCATAGAAGATGTGGGATATGAAAGTAAGCGTGTTTTCCTCAGGGTTGATTTCAATATCCCCGTTGAAAATGGAGAAATAGGGGACGATTCTCGGATAAAAGGGGCGCTTCCAACGATAGAATATCTTCTAAAAAGCGGGGCTTCTCTCATTATCGCTTCGCATCTCGGCAGGCCGAAGGGGAAGCCGGCACCTGAAATGAGTTTGAAGATTGTCAGAGAAAAGTTAAGCAGTCTGTTAGGCGGTAAGGAAGTTAAATTTGTTCCGGATTGCATAGGAGAAGAGGTAAGGAAGGCTGCTCAAAACCTTAAAGCAGGGGAGATATTGCTGCTTGAAAATTTAAGGTTCCACAATGAAGAAGAAGAGGGTGACGAAAAATTTGCCAGGCAGCTCGCATCTCTTGCAGATTGTTATGTAAACGACGCTTTCGGGACCTGCCACAGGAAACATGCTTCAATATACGGTATAACAAAACTTTTTGACAGCATCGCCGCAGGTTATCTGATACAAAGGGAGGTTTCCGCTCTGTCAAAACTGCTTGAGAAGCCCGAAAAACCATTCCTGATGATTCTGGGGGGCGCAAAGGTAGCCGACAAGATAGGGATGGTTAAAAACCTGCTTGATAAAATAGACACTCTCATAACAGGCGGTGTTATGGCCTATACCTTTGTGCAGGCGAAAAACTGGGAAATAGGGGCATCAAAGGTTGAACATGACGCCGTTCCGCTTGCCAAGGAAATCATAAAAGAAGTGAATAAACGTCATCTTGAATTCCATACCCCGCTTGACCATATCATTGCGGATAGGATTTCACCCGATGCCCATTATTTTGCAACTGAAAGGGGGACTGTACCTCATAACTGGATAGGTGTTGATATAGGCCCTCAGGCTATTGAAGAATATACTGATTGTATCAAGAGGGCAAAGACCATATTCTGGAACGGGCCTATGGGGATATACGAGATTGAGGCATTCGCAAGAGGCACCATAGAACTCGCCAGGGCAATTGGAGAAGCAAAGGTTTTCTCAGTCATAGGAGGAGGCGATTCTATCGCCGCTGTAAACAAGGCAGGTGTTTCAGACAAAATTTCTCATATATGCACAGGAGGCGGAGCATCGCTTGAGTTCCTGGAAAAGGGCACCCTGCCGGGCATAGAAGTTTTAAAAAAGTAGAGGTGCGATTTATCGCACGGCTTTTAATGATAACAATACCGCTGACTTGCAAGGAAAGTAAAACCCGATGAAAAAAAGTCTTATCGCCGGAAACTGGAAGATGTACAAGACTCCGAACGAGTCAATAGCGTTTGCAAAAATGCTGGCGGAGAATATCAAGCTCTATGATGACAGGGATATCCTGATATGTCCTCCGTTTACCTCATTATTTCCGGTATCCAGGATGTTGTCAGGACAATCGTGCTTGAAATTGGGCGCTCAGAATGTCTCTTTTGAGCATGAAGGAGCATTTACCGGTGAAATCTCAACAGTGATGCTAAGCGAAATGGGTGTTGAATATGTGATTTGCGGACATTCAGAAAGAAGAAACATATTCGGCGAAAACAATGACATCATAAACAAGAAGGTCAAGAAAACGGCATCTGCAGGTATGACTCCGATTCTGTGTATAGGGGAAAAACTTGAAGAACGCGAAAACGGGAAGACGTTTGAGGTTATTGGTTCACAGATTAAGGAATCCCTTGACGGGTTTGCACAGCCAGAACGGCTCGTGCTGGCCTACGAACCGGTATGGGCAATAGGCACAGGCAAAAATGCGACCCCGGAACAGGCGGAAGAGGTTCATTCCTTCATACGAGAACTGATGGCCGATCTATTCAACGCAAGATTGTCTGAAAATATGAAGGTAATATATGGTGGAAGCGTAAAACCTGATAATATAGATTCAATAATGCGGCAGAAGAACATTGACGGAGTGCTTGTAGGTGGAGCCAGTTTGAAAGCAGATTCTTTTGCCAGAATAGTTGATTACAAAGCTTGACCCCTTACTTTGAGGGGTAAATAAGGTTGAGATTGCCGCGCAAAAAACGCTCGCAACGACAAAAAGCGTCGGTTCCCGGAAAAGCCCGGGGCAAGCGGGGTAAAACAGAGAGATAAAATCATCAACCCCTCACAAGAAAGTGTATCAGGTAAGAGTTCGGGGTAAAGGAGAAAGAAATGTACATGTTTTTACTGATTTTTCACATTGTGGTTTCCGTACTTCTTATAGGAGCAGTGCTCTTGCAGTCGGGAAAAGGTTCTTCTCTTTCAAATATATTCGGAGGAGGAGGGATGGAGACTGTTTTTGGCGCTGAAACTTCAACGATTTTGAATAGACTGACTTCAATACTGGCAATTATTTTTATCGTGAATTCCATATTGCTTGCCACTTTGCCCGGTAAATTGACAACAAGAAGTGTCCTGAAAGAAGCGGTCCGAAAAGAACAGCCTGCCACTCCTCCTGTTTTGCCTGTAGCTCCGGCGCCTGTAGCTCCGGAAAATTGACATGGCGGTGACAAGAAAACAGGGCAATCAGAAGTCAAAATGGACAAGTTGATAGTGCTTCCCGGAAACGGAACTGCCGTTTTTCTCGGAGATACGCACGGTGATTATAAGACCGTCAGGATCATAATCAAAAACTTTATTGCGAAAAAGGACCATTTTGTCATTTTGCTGGGAGATTATGTTGACAGAGGAGAGGAGTCAAGGAAGAATATTGATTTTCTGATTCAGACCCAGAAGGAACATCCCAACCTGATCCTCCTGGCCGGTAATCACGAAATGTTTCCTCTGAGAGAATGCAGTCCCTCGGACTTCTGGGATACTCTCGAAAATGAAGATTTTGAGCGGTATAAAAACTTTTTTTCAAATCTTCCGCTTGCCGTTGAAGGAGACGGATTCATGGCTCTGCATGCAGCTCTTCCAGACATAGAAAAGATGGAGGATATAAACGGCATCCAGCCCTGCGATGAAAACTGGACAAGAATATTATGGGGTGATTTTCGTGACAAGCAAGGGGACTATCTCGGCGATTTCCTCGGAAGACCGAAGTTTGGTAAGGACTATTTCTCAAGAGTAATGGAAAAACTGGATAAGAACGTGCTCCTGCGCAGCCATGACCCCACCGCACCGGAAAAGATGTTTGAAAACAGATGTCTTACAATCTTCACCTCTTCCGCTTATGGTCCAAGGAAGAGAAAAATAGCACTGTGTAATCTTGCAAGAAGAATGGAAAGCATAGACGACATTGACATAATATCATTAGATGCCCAGGAGGTTACGATATGAGAGTTCAGAATTTCGGCGGATATAAACTCGACGAAGTTATAGGAGGGGGGATGTACACCAAGGTTTACAGAGCATCTTCTTCTCTTGCAAAACCCATATATGGACATACTGTTGCAATTAAACTCCTGTATCTCAAGGGAGGATTGAGGGAACGGGGAAAACTCGTGAACCAGTTTGAGAGAGAAGCCGAGATAGCCATAGGGTTAAACCATCCCAACATAGTTAAGGTCCATAACTTCGGAAAGTACAACAATCAGTACGCAATAATCATGGAATACGTATCCGGACACAACCTCAAGGAAATCCTTTACAGGAGAGATAAACTCCCGCTGACAGTATTGATACGCATATTATATGAGGCCGGGCAGGGGCTGGCACACATTCATAATAACAATATAGTACATAAGGATGTCAAGCCCGACAATATCCTGGTGTCAGACGATTTCAATACAGTCAAGATTACAGATTTCGGCATAGCAAAATTGCCAAGAAAACTGTGGCAAAAAGACATATTTCCAAGAAGTGGAACCGTGACAAGATATGGGACCATATCCTATATCTCTCCGGAGCAGACAGAGGGCAGGGCGGATTTCTGTTCGGATATATACAGTTTCGGGGTTGCTCTTGACGAGGTAATAACAGCCAAGGTTGAAATACCGGACAACGCTGAAAGAAACATGGATGACTATTTCAAGAGAATAGATATAAGGAGTTACAGAAAGAATCTGGGGAAACAAATAATCCTTTGCGAGGATTTGAAGATTCCCTATGAACTGAAGGAGATCATCAAGAAAGCAACCAATAAGGAGTGTGCATTGAGATATTCCTCAATGGAAGAAATACTCAAGGGACTGAACCAATTTTTATGATAAGCAAGTTGACAGCATTTATTTTTCTGATTTCGTGTTTTGCAGGATGTCGTCCTCCGATTACTGTAATGAAACCGGCCGGTGATACGATAGTAATATCAACCAGCACTGATCCCAAATCATTCAATCCCATAATAGCAAAAGAGACCAGCACGACGGCCATCACAGGATTCATCTTTGAAGGACTGACTGAAACCGACGGAGTAACCCTGGAAGTTAAACCCTGTCTGGCAAGAAAATGGGAGCATGACAAAAGCGGCAAGATCTGGCGATTCTTCCTGAGAAAAGACGTGAAATGGAATGACGGAAAAGTTTTTACCGCAGATGATGTCGTATTCACATTTAACAGATTGATATACAATCCTGATATACCGACCAGCAGCAGGGACGTCTTGAATATTGACGGTAAACCGTTCAAAGTGAAGAAAATTGATTCCCATACTGTAGAATTCATACTTCCCGATAAATTCGCGCCATTCCTTCAGCTGATGAATCAGGAAATACTTCCTGAACATAAACTTTTCGCTGCTGTTGAAAAAGGTGTTTTCAACAGTACGTGGGGCGTAAACGAAAGTGTCAAAAACATTGTGGGGACAGGTCCCTTCATGATAGAGGAATACAGACCCGCCGAGTGGATAATACTCAAGAAGAATCCTTTTTACTGGAAAAAGGACAGGCAGGGCATTTCCCTGCCATACCTCGGCAGGATTGCCTGCCTCATAATATCGGACACAAACATGGCTGTTTTGAAATTCAAGACGGGAGAGATAGATCTGATACCGGTAAGAGGACAGGATTATCCGATACTTAAACCTTATGAGGAAAGACAGAATTTTACAATATACGAACTGGGACCCTCAATGGGTTCTGAATTCATAGCATTTAATCAAAACATACAGACTTCTTCCCTGGCATATAAGAAGGAATGGTTCCGGAATAAGAATTTCAGAAAAGCTGTGGCATATGCAATTGATAAAGACAGCATCTCAAAAAATGTTTATGGTGGGTTTGCCATACCTCAGGACGGACCGCTGAACATTTCCTCCGGATTCTTCAATAATCCGGGCATAAGAAAATACCGGTACGACATGAGAACGGCCCAGGAGCTTCTCAGCAAGGAGGGATTCCACAGGAAAGAGGGATTCCTATTTGACAGGCATGACAACCCGGTTGAATTTACCATTATCACGAACAGCAACAATTTTGAGAGAATACAGATTGCGAACATCATACAGGATGACCTCAGGAAACTCGGGATGAAAGTAAATCTGCTTCCGGTGGAATTCAACACCATGGTAACGCAAATCAGCGTTACAAAGAACTGGGAATCGGTCATAATAGGTCTTACGGGCGGAATTGAACCTCACGGCGGTAAGAACGTCTGGCATACGACCGGACAACTTCACCTGTGGAACCTGGAACCGGACAAAAAAGATATCACTGAATGGGAGAAGAGGATAAACGTCATATTTGAAGAAGGGGTAAAGCATCTTGACCGCCATGAGAGAAAGCAATTGTATGACACATGGCAGGAGATTGTTTCTGAAGAACTGCCCTTGATATATACAGCGAGTCCCACGACCATGATAGCGGTGAGGAACAAATTCGGTAATTTGAAACCCACCGTATACGGAGGAGCGTTGCATAACATAGCAGAAATATATATAAAGTAGCGGTCATTCCTATCCCTGTTTAACATATACCGGGATAGACTACCAGGAAACCAGAAAGAGAATGGATACGTACAGACTGAGAATCTACTACGGAAAAACAGGAATCGCCAGGTTCATATCCGGGAAAAACCTGCAGAAGATTATTGAGAGGACATTGAGACGCGCACGTGCGCCTTTGAAATTCACGGAGGGTTTTAGTCCGCATCCGAGAATAAGTTACGGACATCCCCTGCCTGTCAATATATCCGGGGACAACGAATCCTTTGATGTCTTCCTCATTGAAAAGATGGCACCTCATGATATCATCAATAGGGCAGGGGTATTGCTTCCGGAAGGGCTCTGTTTCCATACTGCACGGTGGGTGAACAAAGAAGCGCCTTCCATAAATAGCCGTGAAACCTATGCCAGATATACTCTGAACGCATGCAGAGATATTTCCGCCGGGAGACTGGAGAGATTCGGCCAGATACTTGAACTGGGCAAGACAAGGGCAGTTGTGTTGATAAAAATTAACAATTTCAACCACAAAAGTATGATACAATTATTGATTGACGGCACTTTGAGCAGCATAGAAAGGAGTGTCGTCCAGGAGAAAGGAGAAGATGAAAGAGAAATATAGATTGCTTGTAAACCATGAACAATTCCTGACACGCCTCGCAATCATGTCAGAGAAAAAAATAGAATACCTGTTCGTAACCCGCAATGATGTTCCCACCGGCGTTGGAAATATCTACAAGGGGAAAATTGAAAGAGTTATATCGGGACTTAACGCGGCGTTTGTCAATATAGGCGAATCAAGAAACGGATTTCTCCCTTTCGGAAAAGATGAGCCGCTGTACCGCACGCCAGAATCCGAAGAGAAAGATTCCGGACAGGTCAAAAAACATCACAGGACAGGGGAAGAAATTATCGTCCAGATTTCCAAACCCGGAACATCCGAAAAAGGAATGAAATTGACAACAAAAGTCTCTCTCCCTGGCAGATTCTTAATCCTTATACCCGATTCTTCCCTGAGAACCCTTTCAAAAAAAATAACCGACAGGAAAGAAAGAGGGCGTCTTTTTGATATTGTGGACAGGAGAATCTTTGACAACACGGGTTTCATCATACGTACGGCTGCGGAAGGCAAGAATGAAGGGTATCTCCTGCGAGAATTGAAAATACTTCAAAGTACATGGAACAGGATAAAGAGGCATGCAAAAGCAAGAAATGCACCCTCTGTCTTATGGAAAGAATTGCCGATTTTTATAAACGTGCTGAGAGATTACGTTACCTCTGACTATAAGGAAATACTCGTGGATGACGAAAAAGCATACGGAGAGGTGAGGAGGTACGCCAATCTCTTCCTTCCGGAAATGCGCGGGAAGGTCTCAATCTACAAAGAAAAGCTTCCGCTTTTTGTAAAATACGGACTTGAGAAGGAAATAGAAAATTTCCTTTCAAAAAAAATTCCTCTGCCATCCGGGGGTTCACTGATAATTGAAGAGGGGGAGACACTGAACGCCATAGATGTAAACAGTGGCAGCAGTGACAGAACCAACTTCAAAGAGACCGTTCTGCATACCAACGTTGAAGCGGCGAAAGAGATACCCAGACAGATACGTGCCAGGAATCTCTCCGGACTCATAGTTGTGGATTTCATAGACATGAAGCGCCCCCATGAGAGAAGAAAAGTTTTCAGGACACTCAGTGACAACCTTGAGTTTGACAAGGCGCAGACCAAAATTCTCTCCATATCAAAGCTGGGAATCGTGGAGATGAGCAGGGAAAAGACAGATTTTAAACTCTCGGATATGCTTCTGGACAGATGCGAAAGATGCAGGGGAACCGGCTATATAAAAAACGTCTTTTTCATCGCGCTGAAATTCAAAAACGAATTATTTACAAAAGTGGCAAGAAATCCCCATGGGAGATTTACTGCCGAAATATCAAGAGACCTTTATGAATTTATCACCAGGAACAAATCCATGCATGATACACTGATAAAACACAGGATTCACCTCAGAGAAAACACCTCATTCAGGGAATCCGAATTCAAGATTACCGACTGACTCTCGCCCGATTTGACACAGGGAACGTTACATTATATATTATTGGGAATATTTTAGGGAAAATCGGAGAACAAGAATGGCAAAAAGATACAAAGTAAACAGTTTTCACGGATACCAGAAGATAGTTGCACCGGAGAATTCCGACCTGAAAAAAATCCGCCTGGCATTTATAAAAGACACGGAAGGTGGAAGATTTGAAGGACAAACTGCGGGCGAGGAGAGTGCTTTCATCATAACCGAAGGTAATATCAGGTTTTTTGTCGAAGGCAAACTCTTCGGAGAACTGACAAGAGAAAATGTCTTTCACGAACCGCCCTCGGGAGTTTACCTCCCTCCCCACTTAAACTACTCAATTGAATTTATCAGGAAAAGCGAGATATGCGTGGCAAGCTGTGATGCTGCAGGCAAGAACAGGCCGCGCTTGATTGAAACAAAAGATATTCGTTTCAAAAGAGTGGGGGAAGAACCGTTCCTCAGGAATATGAATGAAATAATGCCGGAGGATTTCCCCGCCGAAAAACTGATAATCGGCGAGACGATAACAGATCCCGGCAACTGGTCAAGTTATCCCCCGCATAAACACGACACCGACAATCCACCCGAGGAAACAGCCCTTGAGGAACTCTATTTTTTCAAAATAACGCCCAGAACAGGATTCGGTTCCATACGAGTCTTTGACGACCCGGAAGATAATATTTTTCTCATAAAGACCGATGAAGTTGTAACAATACCCAAAGGATACCACCCTGTTTCTGTTGCTCCGAGACATCAGTTATATTACATGTGGGTTCTTGCAGGTGAAACAAGAAAGTCAATATCGTTTGTCCATCCCGATTACAGGTTCAACGGTAAACCCTGACTATCTGTGTGTTCTTGACAGGAGGTGAGAAAATGCAATACCTGGACGAATTGTTTTCCCTGAAAGGCAGAACCGCGGTTATCACCGGGGGAGCAGGAATACTGGGCGGTGAGATAGCCCGGGCACTTGGAAGTGCCGGGGCAAGAATAATCATATGCGACCTTAAGAACGCACAAGAATCAGCCGCGGAGTTGAGAAAAGAACAGATAGACGCCGATGGGTTTTTCATAGACGTACTCAAGAAAAACGTCATAGAGGAAACAGCAGCGGCAATCAGTGATAAATACGGCAAACTTGATATTCTCGTGAATGCCGCAGGAGGTAATCTGAAAGAAGCAACGACATCTCCGGATATGCCTTTTTTTGACCTGCCTCTTGCCGCCATGGAGAAGGTGATCGCCCTGAATCTTTTCGGCGGAGCGATACTTCCTTCACAGGTGTTCGGAAAAGAGATGGTGAAGAATCCCGAAGGCGGGTCAATCATCAATATTTCTTCAATGAACGCATTCAGGCCTCTTACAAGAATACCGGGATATTCCGCCGCAAAGGCGGCAGTAAGCAATTTCACCCAGTGGCTTGCGGTCCACCTGGCGCAGGAATACAACAAGAAGATACGCGTGAACGCAATAGCCCCGGGTTTTTTTCTCACAACGCAGAACAAATATCTTCTCACGGATGAAAAAGGAGGGCTCACAAAACGAGGCGAGTCCATCATAAACCATACTCCTATGGGCAGGTTCGGAGAACAGTCGAACCTTGCGGGAATTTGCGTATATCTGGCGTCCGATGCTTCAGGTTTCGTCACGGGAACGGTAATACCAGTTGACGGAGGATTCAGCGCATTTTCAGGAGTGTAATAAAAATAACGCTATAAGAGACTTACGTTTTCTGTCATTCATGCGTATAGTAAGCAGGAATTCTGAAAAGAGATAAAACGAAACCCCTCACCTGGAAAGCTCAGCGCGCAAGAGTTCGGGGTAAAGGAGAAAGGAAATGAACGGCAAAGCTGATATAGGCGTGATAGGAATGGAAGTTATGGGCAAGAACCTGGCCTTGAACATGGAAAGCAGAGGTTACACCGTGGCTGTATTCAACAGGACCGGGACAAAAACAAGGGATTTCATTGAAGGTCCTGCCAGAGGCAAGCATTTCGTTCCTTCTTATGAACTTCAGAACTTCGTTTCATCACTGAAATCGCCCAGGAAGATAATGCTGATGGTCAAGGAAGGGGCGCCGGTTGACGCCTTCATTGAAAAACTTCTCCCGCTTCTGGAGAAGGGAGACCTCATCATAGACGGAGGAAATTCATTCTTCAAGGATACCATAAGAAGAAATTCTGAACTGACTGAAAAAGGCATACTTTTCATAGGAACCGGAGTCTCCGGCGGAGAAGAGGGAGCCCTTAAGGGCCCCGCAATTATGCCGGGAGGTCAGCCGGAAGCATATGGACTGGTTGAAAAAATCTTAACGGATATCTCGGCAAAAGCGGAGGACGGAAAACCGTGTGTAACATATATAGGACCAAACGGCGCCGGACATTTCGTAAAAACAACCCACAACGGGATTGAATACGGGGACATGCAGCTCATAGGCGAGTGTGTGTCGGTCTTCAGAAAAGTTGGGATGAATGCCGGGGAAATTGCCGACATCATGGAAAAATGGAACGGCAGGAATGATATGCTGCGCTCCTATCTCATAGAAATAACCTCGGACAGCATGAAAGAAAAGCAGAAGGACGGGAAGGGTTATCTGGTTGATATTGTTGCAGACATTACAAGGATGAAGGGCACGGGCACATGGACGATACAGAGCGCCCTGGAACTCCTTGTCCCGGTTCCCACCATCGCATCGGCTGTCTTTTCCAGGGAAATGTCCCAGGACAAAGAGATACGCCTGAAGATGGCAAAAATACTGAGGATCCCCCCGGCAGAGAAATTGACAGAAAACCGGCAGGGACTCATGGAAATCGCGCATGACGCGCTCTATATTGCAAAGATTTCCTCGTATGCACAGGGGCTGGCGCTGCTGCAGGCAGCGTCCAGGGAATACAAATTCGATCTGAAACTCGGGGAGATAGCGAAGATATGGCGCGGAGGATGCATAATACGCGCACAATTCCTTGACGAGATAACAAAGGCCTACGAGGAAAATCCTGACCTGCCGAACCTTCTTGCGTCTCCGAAATTTTCGGGTTTCGTGAACAAGAATCTCTGGAAATTGGCCAGGTTCATTGAGATAGCACATACGTCTGGCGTTTCGGCGCTCGGAATGGCCTCCTCGTACGATTACGTACTGCAGATCTCTTCCGCGGTCATGGTCGCCGCCCAGGTTTCTGCCTTGCAGAGAGATTATTTCGGAGCGCACGGATACTTCAAGATCGGCGGGGAGAAAGAACCGCAGATAATCACCACCACCGAAGGTAAAATGAGGGAGTTTCATACTGAATGGATGCTTCCCGGCAGGCCGGAAAAAGAAATAACGAAATAAAGAAAATCATAACCCCTCACTTGAAAAACTTATCAGGTGAGAGTTCGGGATAAAGGAGATATGAATGAAAAGGAATGCGGTGATTGCACAGAGCGGCGGTCCGACTTCTGTCATAAACAACAGCATACGCGGAATCATAGACTCTCTTCAGAAATCGGACAAGGTTGACAGGATATACGGAGCGAGAATGGGCGTAATTGGAGTGCTAAGAGAGGAGTTTTACGACATTACGTCCCAGAAGCCCCGGCAGATAGAACTCCTTTCAACAACTCCTTCGGCGGGCGTCATAGGAAGCTGCAGGTACAAGGTCAAGAGCAGCGAGGACATGGAAAGGATTGTTGATGTGTTTGAAAAACATAACGTCGGATACTTTTTCTACTGCGGGGGGAATGACTCCATGGACACCACAAACAAGGTAAGCATCCTTGCAAAGGAAAAAGGACTGGACATTGTTTCCACAGGAATAGTGAAAACAATAGACAACGACGTGGGGGGTGGACTTCAGGATAACGGGACATTCGCCATCTGCGACCACAATCCCGGCTATGGAAGTGCTGCAAGATACACGGCGATGAATATACTGGAAGCGAACGAGGAAAACAGGGCAAGCTACACGAGCGACCCTGTGCTGGTCATAAGCTCGATGGGAAGAAAGATCGGCTTCATAACTGCCTCGGCAAGACTGGCCGATCCCGAAAGGAAAATGCCCCTTCTCGTCCTTCTCCCGGAAGCCCTGAACAAGAACAAGCCGGAAGAGAATCTTGAATTCATAACAGCCAGGGTAAACGAGAAAATATCCGAATATGGGAGATGCATCATTGCGATAAGCGAGGGGCTGGAAATCGGCGACCTTGACATACTCTGCGATAATTTCGGGCACGCCCAGTTCGGAGCTTCTGGAAAATCAGTGGAACAGGCGCTTATAAACTACCTGAACGGCATGGATAGAAAGGACAGCAGCGGCCGCTCCAGGAGCCGGCTTGCATGCAAGGGTATTGCGAGATGCGAAAAACCCGGGACAAAGCAGAGAAGGGAACTTGCAACAATCTCTCCCGCGGATATGAAGGAAGCCTATGAGGTTGGCGCATATGGTGCCGGAATGGCTTTGAAAGGGGAGGCCGGCTGCATGGCAACCATCATAAGGAATCCCGGACCTAAATACAGCATAACCTATGACAAGGTCAGACTTGAGACTGTTGCCAACGCAGACAGGAAATTCCCGGGCGAGTGGATTGCAGAAAACAGGATAGACGTGACGGACGAATTCGTAAGATGGGCAATGCCCCTGATAGGAGGGAAACTGCCCGAATTTGCAGGGTTTGAGGAGATATTCGTCCAGAAAAAATGCAAGGCTTACGTACCCGTGGCAGACAGACAATAAGAGAGGAGATAACCATGGATTTCGTCAGATTGACCGATGAGCAGATAAAGCATGACCCGGAGCAACAATTGAAAAACTTCAGGAGGAGGAAGGATTACCTTGTCGCGATTGATACCGACGGCTGCATCACCGATAACATGAGCGGCAAGCAGATGCTGATATTCCACCCGCAGTATATGGAATTCTACCAGTTATGGGGTATAGAATCGTACTTCAGGGAAGTCGCCGAATACTACAATCTTTTTTCTGTTCAAAGGGGTTGCAACAGATTCCTGGCCGTTCAGTACACACTTGATGCGCTCCATGAGAGGAAGGACGCCAGGGATGCGGCAAGAAAGAACAACGTTGAACTCCCGGAGCAGGAACCCCTGAACCGGTACATCCAGTACTGCGAAAAAAACAAACTCGGACTTGGCAATCCGAGTCTTTCAAAATACCTTGCCACCATGCCGAAAGACCTGTACCTGTATAAACTTCTGGGATGGAGCGAATCGGTGAACAGGATGTTCCCCTACATCAAAATACCCCCTTTTGAAAATGTTGAAAAGTGTCTGAGGATAGTGGCGGAAAAGGCAGACATCATGGTGGTTTCGCAGACTCCTTACGAAGACCTGGTGAATTTCTGGCAGGAAAATAACCTTCTCGGGTATGTGCAGATAATAGCCGGGCAGGAGATGGGGAAAAAGGGACATCACATAGAAACGGTGAAGAAGGCATGCGGTTACGCTGAATCCGATATCCTTATGCTCGGGGATGCCGATGGCGACCTGAAAGCAGTGAAGCAGAACAATGGCCTTTTCTACCCTGTTGCTCCCGGCCACGAAAACGAAGCATGGAAAAAATTTCCCGGGTTCTTTGAGAAGTTCATAAACAATACCTATGCCGGAGAAACCGAAAGAGCGCTCCTTGAACAATTTTCCAGAGTACTCCTAAAAACTCCGCCCTGGCAGGAGGATGGATACGAACACGTCAGGGCCTACAGGGCGAAACAGGAAATACGAAAGAAATTGTATGAAACACTGAATCCATCGGGCCGCTTGCTGGTGCTGTAAAGACTATTGTTTCTGTTTTCAATTGCGGGTAATGCTTTGAATGACGAAATCTCAGAGATTGCCACGCCAAAAGGCGGCCCGCAATGACAAGAAAGGTTGGGCCCCGATAGAAGGAATCGGGATGACAGAATGAGAGGATAAGAAATGTATAGAGGAAAGGAAAACGCAAAAAAACCCTTTGCCGGAGGGGAACTCAGGGAGATTTTTCGGGACAGTTTATCAGGGATAAAGGAATTCTCGGGCAAGAAGATACTTTCGGTTATCCCGGATACGACGCGTTCCGGCCCCACTGACCTGATTTTCAGATACACCCATGAGACTCTTTCCCCGACTGCAAAACGGGTGGATTTTCTTATAGCCCTGGGGACACATCCCCCCATGTCCGACGAAAGGCTAAACTCGTTCCTCAATATCACAGAAAGCGAGAGGGAAACGATATACAAAAACTCTTCCCTGTTCCAGCATCACTGGGACAGACCTGAGCAGCTCGTGCGCATAGGGACGATACCTGCATCAAGGATAAGCGAAATCTCCGGGGGACTGCTCTCGGAGGAAATCCCGGTCACCATAAACAGAAAGGTCTTTGAATACGACGAGGTTATCCTCGCGGGTCCTGTCTTCCCGCACGAGGTTGTGGGCTTTTCCGGAGGTTACAAATATCTATTTCCCGGGATTTCAGGTCCGGATTTCCTGCACAGGTTCCACTGGCTCGGCGCACTCATCACCAACCCGAAAATAAACGGGACGAAAGACACACCCGTCCGCCGTGCGCTTAACGAGGCCGCATCACTGCTTCACATACCGCTGACCCTCGTATGCTACGTTGTACAGGAAGGGGACGTTTACGGCTTTTACGCCGGAGACGTTGAGGCATGGTCAAAGGCGGCAGACCTTTCCTCACAACTCAACATAAGATACGTTGACAGACCGTTCAGGACAGTCCTTTCAATAGCCCCCGGGATGTACGAGGACATATGGACCGCGGGTAAGTGCATGTATAAACTCGAGCCGGTGGTTGCCGACGGCGGCACCCTGATAATATACGCCCCGCACGTGAAAGAGGTTTCCCACACGCACGGCAGGGAGATTGAGAAAGTCGGCTATCACACGAGGGACTATTTTATCAAACAGAAGGAATGCTTTGAAAACATATCCGGGTGCATCCTCGCGCATTCAACCCATGTCAAGGGAATCGGAACATTCATGGAAGGGAAAGAGGCTCCGAGGATAAACGTGGTTCTCGCGACAGGCATCCCCGAGGAGACATGCAGGAAGATAAACCTCGGCTACATGGATTACAGAGCCATTGACATGGAAGAATACAAAAAGCGCAAGGATACCCTCGTCGTTGAAAAGGCGGGGGAGGTACTGTACAGACTCAGAGGCGGGAAAATCCCGGATATAGATAGCCTTTGAAAATGGATAATTTCAGGAAACTCTATCCCGGTTTCAGCGTCTATCAAAAATCCATAAATAGAACGCCTGACGGCTATTTTTTCCTTGCTTCAAGAAACAATGAGAAGTTTATCGTCGTCGGGGAGAAAGATTTCAGGTTTTTCCCCGCAGGCGAGAATGTCCATATCCTCAAGGAAAACTTTCCTTTTCTGAAACCCATACCGTGCGGGCTTGAGAATTCCTTCGGTTTCGGCGACCGCCTCGGGATAGCCACGCCCGGGCATGTAAGGGCGCTTGGAAATGACGGCTTTTTTCCTCTTTTTGCACAGCAGTCTGTAAGGGAGATAGAGCGCACGAAACGTTCATTCAAAGACGTTATTGACTCGGCAACACTTGGATGTTTCCAGGAAGGATACAGGAAGGGCTTCGGAGCCGACGCCGACCACATAAAAGAAATGTCCGATATCCAGAAAGCGCTGGATGCGGGATTCACCTTCTTCACGCTGGATTCTTCGGATAAAATCCGCAACCCCGAAAAAATCACGGATAGGGAAAAGCAGGTGATTCTTGAAAAATATCTGCCGGAATATGAGAAAGAGTTTCTGGGGAAAAAACATGCTGTCGGCGGAAAAATTTATGAATTCACAGAGGAAGCCCTCCAGAACCTCGTGCTCACCTATGCGGAAGGCCTTGATTACATAAAGGAGTGTTTCAGGTTCCTGGAAGACCGTTCTCATTCCTTTGATTTTGAAATATCTGTTGACGAAACGTCAATACCCACAACCCCGCTTGCCCACATATTCATAGTCTGGCGACTCAGGGAAAAGGAAGTGGATTTCCAGAGCCTCGCCCTCAGGTTCCCCGGGAGTTTTGAAAAAGGGATAGACTACAAGGGCAACATCGGCCTCTTTGAAAAAGACCTTTCGGCGCACCAGTCCATCCGCGAAAAGATGGGAAACTACAAGATATCCATGCATTCGGGAAGCGACAAGTTTTCCGTATATCCTTCATTCAGGAAGATACTGGGAGACAGGATACACGTGAAGACGGCCGGCACAAGCTGGGTGGAGGCGGTGAAGGTCGTTGCCGAAAAGGATTTCCCCTTCTTCCTTGAGATTCTTGAATGCGGCAAAAGGAATTTTGAGAAACACGCCGCTTCGTATGAAATCTCTGCAAATCCTGAGATGATTGACACGAAAAATCTGAGAGATGCAGGCACCGAAACACTATTCGCTGACAACAATATACGCCAGGTCATCCACATAAGTTACGGTACAGTCCTCACGGAAAAGGATTTCTCGGGCAGGTTTGTTTACAGAGACAGGCTTTTTGAAGTACTCAACGATAACGCGGAACTCTACTTCGGGTTCCTTGAAAAACATCTGGGAAGGCACCTAAAATTGTTGAAGTAGGATATTACTGAAGACGATTCACCCAGCCCGGTTTTGTCCATCGCAATATGGTCAGTTCAATATCGTCCGAGCCGGGCTCTCCCGACGGGTGCTGATGTCTGAGAGCAATATCATAGTGAACCATGCCATTATTCTTAATAACTATCTCATTTGCCACAACATCCCCGAAAATCCCGGCATTGTTTGATATGAGAATCTTCGCATTTGGAGCATAGACCACCCCGACTGTTGTTATTGAATTGTTGCTGAAAGTCTGCGTTTCAGAAGACGTAAGATATAAAGCAAGATTGGAAGCGTTTGGAGGGCTGTCAATGTCCGAACCGTTTTCCATGGTCATCTTTCCACCGATATATATTTCGCTTGTCCCATCAAAAGTAAATATGGCGTTGTTTTTTAGCGTGTAATCCTGCTCAATGTACAGCCGCACGTTGCCTGTTATCCTCGCCGTTGCGTTATTGGACAGTTCTATGCTCTTGAATCTGTAATTGCCACCTGATATTGTTATGGACTTGTTATTACTGACTTTAAGCACCCCTCCGGTCAGGGTATAGTTGCCAGCAATTAAGGGAGTCCCGTGATTAAGGTACGGGAGACCTTCAAGGTCATCGGGTATATCAATTTGAGGAAGTTCTCTTATCGGCGCCTTGTAGTTTTTTGTTCCGGTAATCCCGTTTAAAGGGTCATAGATATCCGTTGAATTGCCTGTACTTACTGAAGCATCTCCCCTGACATCTCCGTTGTTATACACAAGGATTTTCTTATTGCTTCCGACATCACCGTCATATCCCATGTTTGAAGCACCGTACGGGCCTGCATCGGAGTCATAACTGTCAACAAAACCGTTATTCCACACTGTCACTTTTTCGCTTCCAAAAATTCCTCTTGAAAATATGCCGCCGCTATCTGAACTGAGAACAAGTCTCACTGTTTCATTCACACCGTTGACTGTTCCTGTGGAAACCACATTCAGTCTGTCATCTTCGTCCTCTTCAAGCACCACAGAAAAGGAACCATCTCCAAGGGGTACAGGTTCCGCCTCCGGCTCCCATGCAATATCACTTCTCAGGTGCGCATACGCCCTGTAAGCGCCTGCCTCGGCAAGGTAAAAAGCCTTCTCCCTGTTCAACCGCCTTCCCGCACCAATCTGTTCCAGGCCGCCGAGGTATAGAATGCCCATGCCAAGTATGACCATAATGACAACAAATATGGCTGCCATGGGCAGGAGATAACCCTTATTACTTCCCCGTATATTTTTTCATTTTTTCGCTCCACCTGCATCATAAAACAACAGGCGGCGTCAATTCCTCAACCGCACAAGAAATCTGTTCTGGAACGTTCTGCCCGCCTTCTTCACCGTAATTTCAACATTCACTGTTCTGTTCAAGTCCGGGTCTTCAGACTCGTAAAAGTATATGCTGTCAAGGGTCTTAATGACAACATCTGTGTTTCCGTTTTTTACGTCGTCCATCACAAGGAATCCATTCGCGTCTCTGTAAAATTCTTTCTCCCACACAACGTTTTCATCCTCACTGTACTTCACATCAATCTTCCTGCCTGTTTCAGGAACGCTGTCCTCCACAATGTCATCTATCGTAAACTCATTCGCCTCCTCAACCATTGACTTGACGGTAAGCGATGCCAGATCCATATCCTCCTGCAGTTCTTTTATGCCCTTGCTCGTCCACCAGTCATTCCAGGCAGAATAGAGCAAGGCGGTCACGGCAGCCAGCCCTATTGCCGCAATGACAAGGGCTATCATCAATTCTATCAGCGTGAATCCTTTTTTTCCTTTAATAGATTTCCTCATGGTGTTTCTTTCGCTCACAATACATATGTTTC
>Ga0209610_1000594_pt1 | contig 19044 bp, 18 predicted proteins | sample LakKivw275mmetaG_FD_184137 | JGI IMG/M metagenome (GOLD analysis project Ga0209610, IMG submission 184137) | Anoxic lake water microbial communities from Lake Kivu, Rwanda to study Microbial Dark Matter (Phase II) - Lake Kivu water 275m metaG... | ecosystem: Environmental > Aquatic > Freshwater...
GGAGACAAATATCTAACGTTTTCTAATTTAGTTAACGTGGAAACATAAAGCATTTAGGTAGATGCCCACTTGTCTGAGGACAGGTATCAAAACCTAAAGCACACGACATAGCGGGGTCTAATTTTATAATTTAATGGTATAGGAATCCCCTTTTTTTACCCCTACCCAAACCCTCCCCCTTCAAGGGGGAGGGCAGGGGGGCGTTAACTCGATTACTAATAATTTTGACAAAAGTAGTAAATAAATATATTATGGTTGTAACCTAAAAAGTAAACAAAATGGTAATGTAGGGGTCGGATTTATCCGACCCGGTAATTCGGGCTCGATGAATCGAGCCCCTACAACATAATTATAACCAAAAAATTATAATAGCAAACGAGATATTAATTAGAGGGTTTCAGGGGGAGAATCCCCCTGACTATTCTGTTATGAATAAAGAAGAAATACGAAGGAATATATCTAACCAAAGGCTTTCCTTAACTTTAGAAGAGATAGAAAATAAAAGTCACCAAATATTTTTAAATTTGCTTAAGAGTGAAGAATATATAAATTTCCCAAATATTATGTTTTACGTAGCTACCAGAAGCGAAGTACAGACTGAAGAAATGATTAAAACATCTATAAAAAGGGGTAAAAATATTTTTGTTCCCGTTATCTTAACAGAATGTATTAATTTAGTTCCTTCAAAATTAACTGATTTTGATAGAGAATTAGAAAAAGGTAAAAAGGGAATTTTTGAACCTAAGCAAGAATATCGTAGGTTATTTCCACCAGAGGATCTAGATTTAATAATATTGCCTGGGATTGCTTTTGATATAAGAGGTAATAGAATTGGCAGAGGCGGTGGATACTACGATAATTTTTTAAGAAAAATTTACCCTTCTGTTAAAATTATTGCTTTAGCTTTTGAAATACAAATAGTAAAAAAGATACCTACTGATATAAATGATATTCCAGTACATAAAATAATCACTGAAAAAAGAATTATAACAACCGTATCTCGTGACAAAAATTAAGTAGTGCAAAAAATAGAATGTCATTGCGAATGTCATTGCGAGGAGTGAAGCGACGAAGCAATCTCAAAAGAGATTGCCATGCTCCGATAAATCGAAGCTCGCAATGAAAACCAAGTCGAATTAATCGTTTATTTTTCTTATGTCGAATGTTAAGTTTGTTTAATAATTTTTTATCAACGAGATACGAGAGACCCGTACGCACGGTGATGTACAAGGAAAAGGGGAATGTAGTAATTATGGAGTTAAACAATAAAAATGAAGCAGAAAAAAAAGAAAATAAATCAACAGAAGGAATGCAAGAAATGATTAATGAATCTCTGGAAAAGTTTAAGAAAATAAAAAGAGGAGATATAATTAAAGGTAAGATAATAGAGGTTAATGAAGATGGTTATTTAGTGGATATGAAATATAAAATGGAAGGGTATCTTCCCAAGAATGAAAGATCACTTTTTTCGAAAGAAGGGGGAGGCGTAACTAATACTTTAGAAATCGGAGATGAAGTTTATGTATTTGTAGATAGTGTTGATGAAAAAAACGAAAATGTTATTTTATCCAAAGAAAAAGCAAAATATATCCAATTATGGGAAGAACTTAATGAAATATATAGAAAGAAGAAAAAGATTACCGCGGAAGTAATAGAGAAAAATCCTAATGGTTTAATAGTGAATTTAGGGGTGAAGGGATTTGTTCCTAAATCTCAAATAGAAAGTAAATTCATAAAAGATGAAGATTTGGATAAATATATTGGTAAAAAGTTAAACTTTAATATAATCAAATTAGATAAAGATAATAACACTATTATTCTTTCCCATCGTCTAATTGTAGATAAAGAACGTAAAGTATTACACCAAAAAACTTTAGCTAATTTAAAGGATGGACAGATAAAAGAAGGAATTATAACAAATATTACTAATTTTGGTGCCTTTGTGGATATAGGCGGAGTCGAAGGTTTACTTCATATTTCCGAAATTACCTGGCGCGATATGAAGGATGCCACTAAATTACTAAAGGTAGGTGATAAAATTAAAGTAAAGATTATTGATTTTAACCAGGGAAAAAATAAGATTTCCCTGAGTATAAAAAAACTTTCTCCTGACCCCTGGGAAAATATTATGGAAAGATATTCTATTGGTGACGAAGTTGAAGGTAAGGTTATAAACATCAAAGATTTTGGAGCCTTTATTGAGATAGAGGACGGACTGAATGGTTTATTACATATTTCAGAGATGGCCTGGGCTTATGTAAAACATCCTTCAGAGTTAATTAAGGAGGGAGAATTATTAAAATTAAGAATTTTAGAAATTGAACCAGAGAAAAAGAAAATTTCCTTGGGGTTAAAACAATTATTACCCGATCCCTGGGAAAGTATTGAGAAAAAATATCCGCTTGGTTCAGTGGTACAAGGGAAAATCACTCAAGTGACTTCTTACGGAGCTAATGTGGATTTGGAAAGCGGAGTAAGCGGAGTTGTTCATTTATCTGAAATGGATTGGAAATATGTGGAAAAACCTTCCACGGTATTTAAAAAATATATGGTGCTTCCCTTAAAGGTATTGAAGATTGATCAAGAGACACACTTAATTTTTTTAAGTAGAAAGAGGACTTTACCAAATCCTTGGGATGAGGTGGATAAATTTTGCCGAATAGGCTCTACTGTAAAAGGTAAAGTAACAAAAATAAGAGACTTCGGAGCATTTGTAAAATTAGATAAAGGGATAGAAGGTTTTATCCCAGTTTCAGAAATAGATTGGAATAGAATAAAGCATCCTAATGAGAAATTGAAAAAAGATGAGGAATACGAGTTTAAAATAATAAATATTGATAAAGATAAATTACAATTAACTTTAAGTAAAAAAAGATTGTTAGCAGATCCTTGGTTAGAGATTAAGAAGAAATACCCAGTTGGGACATTGGCAGAAGGGAAAGTAGTAAATATTACTAATTTTGGAGCTTTTATAAGATTAGAAGATAATATTGACGGTTTAGTACCTTTATCTGAAATATCTCATGAGAAAATTGATAATCCAACCAGCCTTCTTTCGATGGGGCAAGAAGTTTTAACTCTGGTAACTAAATTAGATGGACAAAAGAAGAAGATTAGCTTAAGTATTAGAAAAGCTGAGAAAGAAGAACAAAAGCGATTTATAAAAGAGTATAATAATAAACAAAATATAGATAAAATTTTATACCAGGATTTATTTGGATACTTGTTTAAAAAGAAATAAATTAAAGCGAAAAGCGCAAAACGCAAAACCATAATTCAAAAAGCGCTATACGCTAGTTTGCACGAGATACTATTCACGAGATACGAGATACGAATTAATGGAAATGGTGGTTAAGATATAAATGAAGATGTCTAAGAAACCTCTTACCAATCAGAGAATAGGAGATATTTTAATTGAACAGGGATTAATTACTCCCCAACAATTAGAAGAAGCCCTTGAAATGCAAGGTACAGGTAATAAAAAGCGAATAGGTGAAATATTAATAGAATTAGGAACTATAAGCAGAGAACAGTTGTTCGAAGTTTTGCAATATGTTTATGAGACTGAATATATAGATTTATCGAATTATGTAATAGATCCAGAAGTAATATCTCTTATTCCTGAAAAGTTCGCCTTACAGTATAAACTAATCCCCTTAAGTATAAATGATAATGAATTAGTTGTTGCTATGGCTAATCCTTTAGATGTTTATGCAATAGATTTTGTAAGAGGACATACTAAAATAAAAAAGATTAAAACTATGTTAGCTGCCGAAGATGATATCCTGAGCACAATTAATAGTTATTATGAATTGGGTGAATATAAAGACATTGTTGAAAAATTAGGTACCGAAGTAGTATTTAAAGAGGAAGAAGATGAAGATTTACAAAAATTAGAAGCCATAAGTAAAGAAGCGCCTATTATTCAGCTGGTAAATATGTTAATTGTGCAAGGGGTGAAGGATAGAGCAAGCGATATCCATATTGAACCAAATGAAAGAGGACTATTGATTCGTTTTCGTATAGATGGAATGTTACATGATAATAGAATTTTACCTAATAAAATTAAAGCGGCTATAATATCTCGGGTAAAAATATTAGCCAAGATGAATATTGCGGAAAGACGTCTTCCCCAGGATGGACGTTTCCAGGTAAAATTTGGAATCAAAGAGGTGGATTTAAGGGTATCTACTATTCCTACTGTATTTGGGGAAAAAGTTGTTTTAAGAATATTAGATAAGAGCAAGGGTTTAATAGAACTAAAAAACCTTGGCTTCTTAGCTAATCAATTAGATCAGTTTAAATCGATAATTTTAAAATCCTATGGAATAATTTTACTAACTGGTCCTACTGGCAGTGGTAAGACTACTACTTTATATGCAGCTTTAAATAAAGTAAATTCAAATGAAAAGAATATTATTACAGTCGAAGATCCGGTGGAATATAAACTTAATAGAGTAAATCAAATCCAAATATTACCAAAAATAGATTTGACTTTTGCTAATGCCTTGCGTTCGATTTTAAGACAGGATCCAGATATAATAATGATTGGAGAAATAAGAGATACTGAAACCGCTCAAATTGCGGTTCAAGCCGCTCTAACTGGACATTTGGTCCTCAGCACTCTTCATACTAATGATGCCGCAAGTGCCTTAACTCGTTTGATCGATATGGGAATTGAACCATTCTTAATTTCCTCTTCAGTCATAGGAGTGATAGCTCAAAGATTGGTTAGAGTTATATGTGAGAAATGCAAAGAGGAGTATATCCCCAGTGAAGATATATTATATGGACTTAAAATTAAAGATAAATTAAGCAATAATAATAAAATAAAATTATATAGGGGAAAAGGTTGTTCTTTTTGTAAAAATACCGGATATTACGGAAGGACTTCTATATATGAACTTATTGTCTTAGATGAAGAGATTAAATCATTAATAGTTACCAAGGCCTCAAGTAACGTAATTAATGAAATTGCTCTTAAAAAAGGAATGAAGACTTTAAAAGATAGTGGAATGGAAAAAGTATTACAAGGAATTACTACCATAGAAGAAGTACTGCGAGTGGCAGGATAGAAAGATAAAAGGAGTAATGGTTATAAATGAACTATATGAGTAGTAATGAAATTAGAGAAAAATTTTTAAAATTCTTTGCCAGTAAAGAACATCAAATTATTCCCAGTGCCTCTTTAGTACCAAAAGATTCCAGCATTTTATTGACTATTGCTGGTATGGTTCCTTTTAAACCAATATTTTTAGGGCAGGTTAAATCTTCTTTAAAAAGAGCCACTACTTGCCAAAAATGTATTAGAACAAATGATATTGAAAATGTAGGGAGGACTGCTCGACATCATACTTTTTTCGAAATGTTAGGAAATTTTTCTTTCGGTAATTATTTTAAAGAAGATGCCATAAAATGGGCTTGGGAATTTTTTACCGAGGTTATAGGATTTCCGGAAGAAAAACTATGGGTCTCCATATATCAAGATGATAACGAAGCTTTTGATATCTGGCATAATCTGGTAGGTCTTTCTGAAAAAAAGATTATCAGATTGGGAGAAGAAGATAATTTTTGGAAAGTTGGCCCGACTGGACCTTGTGGACCTTGTTCTGAAATATATATAGATCTGGGTAAAGATAAAGCCTCTAAAGAAGGTGGCGGAGTAGGAGTAGATGGCGAAAGATATCTTGAATTATGGAATTTGGTATTTATGCAATACAATCGCAGTGAAGATGGTTCATTAGTTTCTTTACCTAAGAAGAATATCGACACTGGTTTAGGTTTAGAAAGAATAGCCTCTATACTGCAAAATGCTGATACAGATTTTGAAACAGATTTATTCTTGCCCATTATAAAATTTGTGGCTCAAAATGCAGGTATAAAATATAAAGAAGATGAGCAAAAAGATTTAGCCCTAAAAGTAATTTCTGATCATATCAGGGCTTTGGTTTTTATGGTTTCTGATGGGATAGTTCCTTCTAATGAAGGACGGGGTTATGTTCTACGAATGCTATTGAGAAGAGCCTTCCGTTATGGAAAGATTATTAAATTTGAACAACCCTTTTTATACGAAATTGCTCCTGTGGTGATAGATTTAATGAAAGAAATCTATCCGGAAACAACTAAAGAAAAAAACCATATCTGCCAAATAATCCTTACGGAAGAAAAAAAATTCCAGGACACTTTAAATATAGGGTTACAAATCTTAGATAAGATGAAAGAAGGATTAAAAGAAAAGAATAAAAATAAACTTAGCGGGGGAGAGGTATTTAAACTTTATGACACCTATGGATTCCCTTTAGAATTGACTAAAGACATTCTTAAAGAAGATGGCTTTGGGATTGAAGAAGATGATTTTGAAGATGAAATGAAAGCTCAGAGAGAAAGATCTCGAAAATCTTGGGTGAGAACTAAAGTTACAGCTGAAGGTGATAAAATTGAAGAGAAATTATACCAAGATATTTTAAAAGAGCAAGGAGAAACAGAATTTATTGGCTATGATTTTGGTGAAGCTAAAAGCAAAATAATGGCTATTATAAAAAAAGATAAATTAATAGATAAGGCAAAAGCGGGGGATAGATGTGAAATAATTTTGAATAAAACCCCTTTTTATGCTGAAAAAGGTGGACAGATTGGAGATCAAGGATTAATTGTCTCTTTATCTACCGATGATTTATTAATTGAGATATCAGATACTCAAACTCCCCTGGAAGGATTAATAACTCATTTTGCTGAAATCAAAAAAGGGGGAATAAAGGTTGGCGATAAAGTATTAATTAAATTAGATTTATTACGTAGAAAGGCAATTGCTCGAAACCATACTGCTACACACCTCTTACACCAAGCACTTCGAGAAGTATTGGGGAACCACGTGAAACAGTCTGGTTCTGCAGTAAATGATGATCATCTACGTTTTGATTTTAATCATTTTGCTACTTTAAGTAGAGAAGAAATAAAAAAAATTGAAGATTTAATAAATATAAAAATATTAGAGGATTTAAAAGTGGAGACCAGAATATCCACTTTTGATCAAGCCAAACAAATGGGGGCAATGGCTTTGTTTGGTGAAAAATATGGTGAACATGTAAGAGTAGTAAAGATAGGGGAATTTAGTTTAGAATTATGTGGGGGAACTCATCTAAATTCTACTTCTAATATAATTCTATTTAAAATATCAAGTGAACAAGGAGTGGGGAGTGGTTTAAGAAGAATAGAGGCAATAACTGGAGAAAGAGCTTTAAAGTATATGGAAGAAAAAAGAAATATTATTAACCAAGTTTCGGATAAATTACAAACTGCACCTTCGGAAATATTAGCCAAGATTAATCAGATTATAGCTGATAATAATTATATGAAGAGAGAAATTAAAATTATTCGAAATAAATTAGCTCACTATGAAGTTGATAGTTTGATTTCCCAAAAGAAAGAGATCAAAGGAATAAATATTATATCGGCAAAAGTTGAGGCAGTAGATAATAATAACTTAAGGAATTGGGGAGACTTGGTTAAAGAAAAAATTAAGTCTGGCGTAATAGTATTGGGTACAGAATTAGATCAAAATAAAGTGGGATTATTGGCTATGGTAACTGATGATTTAGTAAAAAAAGGTTTTAATGCAGGAAATATAATGAAATCTATTGCCCCTATTATCGGGGGGAATGGTGGCGGGAAGAAAACAATGGCTCAAGCTGGAGGACCAAAAGTAGATCAGCTAAATCAAGCTTTGGAAAAAGTATACGAACTTATTTAGTATATAGTATCGAGTATATAGCAAAAAGTGCAAAACTATCTTTTCTGTCATTCCCGCGGAAGCGGGAATCTATATTTATTTCCTGTCATTGCGAGCGACCGTAGGGAGCGTGGCAATCTCGTTGAGATTGCTTCGGTCGTTTCACTCCTCGCAATGACATTTAAATAGAGTATTGTAATTATATAATCGGCAAATTAGTGAATTGGCTAATTGGCAAATTGATAAATTGGTGAATTAACTCATGAGAATTTTAGGGATAGATTTAGGCGAAAAAAGAATTGGGATTTCTATAAGTGACGAATTAGGAATTACCGCTCAGGGATTACCAACTATTAATTCAGTTAACGAAGTAGAGGATTTAAAAAATTTAAAAGAAATTATTGATCAATACAAAGTAGAAAAAATAATATTAGGGTTACCTAAAAATATGAATGGCACTTTAGGTGGACAAGCAAAAAAAGCTCTTTCTTTTGCTCAAAAAATTAAGGAAAGTTACCAACTGCCAGTAGAGTTAGAAGATGAAAGATTAACTACCACTAGGGCAGAAAAATTATTAATCGAAGCAGATAGAAGTAGAAAAAAGAGAAAAAAAGTTATTGACAAAATATCAGCAATGATGATTCTTCAATCATTTTTAGATAGAAGGATGATAAATAATACAGAGATAAAAAAATGAACTTTATACATAAATTATTTTTCGTATTTTCCTTAATTTTTTTAATCACTATCCTATTTCTTACCGCAATATATTTCCCCTTGGTAGAGAATTCCACCATCCAAAAAATTATCAATATCCCTTCCGGTACTAATGCAAAAGAGATTGTGCATATTTTAGAAAAAAATGAAATAATAAGAAAAAATAATTACCTATTTATAATTTTAATTAAATTATCCAGATTAGAAGATAAACTAAAATTTGGAGAATACAATCTTAGCCCCTCTCTGAATATGCTTCAAATATTAAATAAATTAGCCAGAGGAGAAATAGTGGTATACAAAATAACTATTCCAGAAGGTTATACCTCTGTCCAAATTGCAGAACTATTGGATAAAAAAGAGATTGTAGAGAAAGAATCTTTTTTAAAATTAGTAAAATATGGTGAAAAATCTTGGGAAGGTTATTTATTCCCTGATACTTATGAAGTGCCCAAAAAATATGGAGCAGAAAATATGTTTAAACTTATGTTATCAAATTTTGAAAAAGTAGCAGTAGATAATAAATTAATAAATAAAGCGGAGCAAACTGGATTTACTATGGATGAAATTATTACTCTATCTTCAATTATTGAGAAAGAGGCTAAATTTGCTGAAGAAAAGAGACAAATATCTTCTGTTTTTCATAACCGACTAAAAAGCGGCATGAAATTACAATCTTGCGCTACTATTCAATATATTTTAGGAAAACCTAAAGAAAAATTAGAGGAATCTGATTTAGAAATAGAATCTCCTTATAACACCTATCTCTATAAAGGTCTTCCGCCAGGTCCAATCTGTAATCCCGGAATCGATTCAATAATTGCTGCCCTCGAACCCACAAATGGAGATTATTTATATTTTGTCTTAGGAGATAATGGAAGACATATATTTTCCAAAACCTATGAGGAACATTTAAAGAACAAAAAATGACAAATTTAGTGCCAGGCACCTTTTTTGTCATGGATATCGTTATCCCTCAGGGTGGACTAAACGATGTAGCAATTGATATAATAGTAAGTAAAATAAAATCCCGAACTTAACTCATGAAAACTCCTCCCCCTTGAGGGGGGAGGATTAAGGTGGGGGTGAAATTGAAAAATAAAAAGAAAGGAATCGCTCAAAAATTAAGAAAAAACTCCACCCATACAGAAAAATATTTATGGAAATATTTACAAGGAAAACAACTGGAAGGATTTAAATTTCGTCGTCAACATCCTTTTGGAAGATATATAGTAGACTTTATAAATTTAGAAAGAAAAATAATAATAGAAGTAGATGGTGGACAGCATTTAGAAAATAAAAAAGATAAGTTAAGAGATAAATGGTTAAAAGAACAAGGATATGAAGTTTTGAGATTTTGGGATAATGAAGTTTTAACAAATATTAAAAGTGTGTTAGAAGTTATAAGAGGAAAATTATTATCCCCCTCACCCTAACCCTCTCCCTCCGAGGGGAGAGGGAAATAAAAGAAGTAAAAGAGGATTAAGATGGGGGTGAATATAGGAGTGAAGTAATTGTTTGGAATTTTAAAACCTAAGATATATGTTAATTCGATTTATAACCTTGATTTAAAAAAATTAAAAAAACTAAAAAACATAAAGAGTATTATTGTAGATTTAGATAACACTTTGATCGCTTGGGGCAATAATGAAATAGATGATAAAGTTTTTAATTGGATTAAAGAAGCAAAAAAATTAGAATTAAAAATTTGTATTGTCTCGAACTCCAATTCTAACCGAGTAGAAAAAATTGCTAAAATATTAAACATTCCTTATTACTCAAAATATTTTAAACCTTTAGGCATAACCTTTATTAATGCTCTTAAGATTATGAATGCCAATTATTTAGATACAGTGGTAATAGGAGACCAGATTTTTACCGATATATGGGGAGGTAATAGATTAAAACTTTTTACTATTTTAGTTACCCCCATAATTAAAAGAGATTCAATCGGGACATTCTTTCAACGTTCTCTCGAAAAAATTATTATATTTTTCTGGCTGAAAAGAGATGAAATAAAAAAAGAAATTGGCAATTGGCCAAAATGATTCCCGAAAGGAATTAAAACCATGTCCCTATTTTATAGATTACTCCTTGCTCACGTAATTGCAGATTTTCCCTTACAAACCAAGCAAATATTTAATATAAAGATGAATACCGAATGGGGGGTATTACTACATACCTTTATAGTATTAATATTTTCCATTCTCTTTACTTTCCCCTATTTGGAAAATCTAAAAATTATAGTAGTGCTTTTAATTATATTTCTATCGCATACGATAATCGATAAAATAAAACAGAAACATTCTAAAAAAGAAGATACCCCTAATCTAAAGGTATTTTTAATTGATCAGGTTTTACACCTCTCTATAATTGCGGTATTAACTTTCAACTTTACCGAAAAGATTTTACTAATCTCTCCCTTTAATAATGTTTTTATAAATTACTTGATACATCTCTATAATAGTGATATATTTATTATAAATTTAATAGGATACATTATTACAGTTTTTTTTATACCTATATTACTTATATATATAAAAGAAGAAGATGTCCCTTTTAAACCCCAAAAATTAAATAAGCAAAAAATAATAAAAATAAAAATACCAGCCAATAAAATAGTAGATAAATTTTACCGATTATTTTTAACCATTTCAGCCCAGTATTTAGAGGAACAATATACCATCGTAATTTTTATATTATTTGTAATTGCAAGCCTTATCTCTTATCAGGTAAGTTTAGAAAGAATAGAAAAAGTATATAATTTAAAAAGAATTCTCAATACATCATTAGCAATATTTATGGGAGTAATATTAAAAATAGTATAAAATTATAAACTTTTTGTAAAAAAGGAAGAAAAAATGCAAAGAACAGCAGAAAAAGGGATCACCGGGAGATTCTTATCCGATATATTACGTAAAAAGGGTTTGATCTCGGAAAAAGATATGGAGAGAATTCTTAAGGTCCAGAAAGAAACAGTTAAAGATCTTCAAAAGATAATCATTGAGCTGGGTATCCTTAAAAAAGATGAGATGATGATTGCTTTAGCTAATGAAATTGGAGTGAAATATGTAAATTTAAATGAGATACATATTGATCCGTTGATAGTAGTTTTAATTCCCGAGGAGATGGCAAGAAGACATCAGCTTATTACCATAGATAAAGATGAAAATAAATTAACGGTGGCTATGGCTAACCCTTTAGATGTTTTTGCCTATGATGAAATTAAGATAAGATTAGGATATAACGTTGAAGCAGTATTATCTTATGGTGAAGATATTAATAAAGCTTTAGATCAAGTATTTGGGGTGACTGATGAATGGGATCAGGTAATTGATAAAGTTGAAAATCTGACCGTAACTGTGTTAAAAGAAGAAGAGAAAGAAGCAGATCTATCTGCCGTAACTGCAGGTGAGGAAGCCCCTATTATTTCCCTGGTTAATCTGATGATTTTAAGGGCAGTTAAAGAACAAGCCAGTGATATTCATATAGAATCATTTGGTGATGAAACTCTTCAAGTACGTTATCGCATAGATGGAATTTTACACGATGTAATGTCTCTTCCTCGTCAACTTCGTTTAGCAGTTATTTCTCGAATTAAAATAATGTCAGATTTAGATATTGCCGAAAGAAGATTGCCCCAAGATGGCAGGATTCAGGTCAATGTTGGTGGAAGAACGATAAATATCAGGGTCTCAATTCTCCCCACCGTTAATGGAGAGGGGGCAGTTTTAAGGATATTAGATCCAAGCAGTATCTTATTAGAATTAAATGCTTTAGGGTTTTCCCAGGATATACTTCCTAAATTTACATCTTTAATAAAAAAACCCAATGGTATAATTTTAGTAACTGGTCCCACTGGCAGTGGAAAATCTACTACCCTTTACACTACGCTAAATTTATTAAATTCCACAGAAAAGAAGATTATGACTATTGAAGATCCAGTAGAATATAGATTAAAAGGGATCAATCAAGTACAAGCTAAACCGAAAATTGGACTTACCTTTGCTGCTGGGCTCCGAAGTTTCTTAAGGCAAGACCCTGACATTATGTTAGTAGGGGAGATAAGAGATAAAGAGACAGCGGAGATAGCTGTTCAGGCGGCTCTTACCGGTCATCTTGTTCTAAGCACACTTCATACCAATGATGCCCCCAGCTCAGTAATAAGATTAATCGATATGGGGATAGAACCTTTCCTAATTTCATCTTCAGTAATTGGAGTTATAGCTCAAAGATTAGTCCGTAGAATATGTCCCAGATGCAAAAAAGAAGTCAAGTTGACCTCAGATTTGGCGAAAATTTTAGAAGAGTATAGTATAGATAGCAGAAAAATAATCTTAAATAAAGGTGAAGGATGTCCCTATTGTAAAGAAACCGGATATAAAGGTAGAATAGCCATTTTTGAGTTGATGATAATTACTGATACCATAAGAGATTTAATTTCCAGTAATATTACTTCCGGTAAGTTAAGAGAAACAGCTCTTCAAGAAGGGATGTGTCAGCTAAAGGAAGATGGTTTAAAAAAAGTTTGCGAAGGTGTAACTACTATTGATGAAGTTTTAAGAGTTGCTTCAGCTTAATTAATTAAAGGTTGGATCTTAACCAGTGTGGGGAGGCAAATGAATTGTCCGTTCATTATAAGCAGGAAAATGATTTAAAAAAGTTAGAAAAGCAGATCTTACAATTAAATGCCTTAAACAAAATTTCTTTTGACTTAACTCAGACTATAGATTTAGATGTTCTCTTGAATAAAATAATAAAATATGCGGCTGAAATTGTGGAGGGTGAAGCTGCTTCCATATTACTTTTAGATAAAGTAAAAAGAGAATTATATTTTAAAGTTAGTCTGGGGAAGAAGAGTCAGGAAATAAAAGAATATAAAGTAAAAGTTGGTCAGGGAATCGCTGGCTGGGTAGCAGAAAAGGGGAAATCTTTGATTATTAATGATGTTACTCGAGATGACCGATGGAATAAAGACTTAGATGATGCTATAAAATTTACCACCAAATCAATTATTTGCGTTCCTTTGAGATCAGAAAAGGAAATTGTAGGAGTAATGGAAGTAATTAACAAGAAAGATAAAACCTCCTTTGATGAAGATGATGAAATAATTTTAAATTCCTTTACCAATCAAGTGGTAATTGCCTTGTCCAATGCGAATATTATAAAAGATTTGAATAACTATTTTATCAATATTATTGAGATATTGATTCAGGCAATGGAAAATGAACCTCTTGGGCCAAAAGGACATTTTGTAAAAGTGGCTCAGTTGGCTACCCAAATAGGTAATAAACTGGGAGTAACTGGAAAGGATTACGAAAATTTATATTATGCCTCTCTGTTACATGATCTAGGAAAAATGAAGGTAAGGAAAAAGATTGATGTTAGTTTTAAGGCAGAGGAAAATTTACATTTATTTCCAGATGAAGTGAGTATACATCCGGTGATAGGGGCAAATATGCTTAAACAAATAAATTTATTTAAAGACCTAATTCCTATGGTAAGGCATCACCATGAAAATTATAATGGGACAGGCTATCCTGATGGATTAAAGGGTGAAGAGATACCCCTTGGTTCTCGAATAATAGCGGTAGTTGAAGATTATATCCAGATACTTTATAATAAAGCTATACAAAGTCCGGCTGAGAATGATGAAGCGCTAAAAAGATTTTTTTCTCTTGCTGGTACTAAATACGACCCTAAAGTTATCAATGCTCTTAAAGAGATTATTAACCTATAACATAAGACAGGCGTCTTACCTGCCAAAGTCATTGCGAGCCCTGATTTATCAGGGCGTGGCAATCTCGTACCTTTTGAGATTGCTTCGTCATTTCACTCCTCGCAATGACATAAAAAATATGAAAGGGGTGAATTAAATCAATGGCGACCTTTGTCTATAAAGTTCGCGACCGAGCCGGTAAAGTTTTTACTGGTAATATGGAAGGGGAAAATAGAAATGCAGTTGTATCACGTCTTAGAGAAATGAATTATTATATTACTTCCATTATTGAAAAAAAACAAGGTATCTTACTTTTTAAAAAAATAACTCTTTTCCAGCGTGTAAAACTAAGAGACTTAACTATTTTCTATCGACAATTTGCCACTATGGTAAATGCTGGTTTAACTTTAGTAAGTTCATTAGATATTTTAATTGAGCAAGTAGAAAATAAGGCCTTATCGAAGGTTATAAAATTAGTTAAATCTGATGTAGAAGCAGGTTCTACCTTAGCTGATGCCTTTGCCAAACAGCCCCAAGTATTTTCCGAATTAAATATTAGTATGATTAGAGCAGGGGAAATTGGCGGAGTATTAGATGTAATTTTAAATAAAATAGCTGATTTAATGGAAAAAGAGTTTGCCCTCAGGCAAAAGATAAAATCAGCTATGGCATATCCTACCTTTATAATTAGTGCGGCAGTGATAATGGCTATCTTTATGCTGACTTTTATCCTACCCCAATTTGTAGGAATTTTTGCTCAATTTGGTGGAGAACTTCCCGCTCTTACTAACCTTCTGGTGGTGTTTACTCGAATTTTTAATAAATATTGGTATCTGTTTTTTGCTACTTTCGCGGCAATAGTTTTTGTTCTTTTGACCTACATAAAGACCCCAAATGGCAAGATGAACTTTGATAAGTTAAAATTAAGTGCCCCCATAATAGGTGAACTTAATAGAAAAACAGCGGTGGCCAGGTTTACCAGAATACTGGGAACTTTAATCAAGAGTGGAGTCCCGATTTTAGAGGCATTGAGTGTTTCTTCTAATGCAATAGGCAACCTGGTAATATCTTTGGCAGTTACTAATGCTAAAACTAAGATCAAAGAAGGGCAAAGTATCTCTGGCCCACTTGCCGCCAGTGGAGTATTTCCTCCTATGGTTACTCAGATGGTTATGGTAGGTGAAGAGAGTGGAGAGTTAGAAGGGATGTTAACTAATGTGGCAAAATTTTATGATGAAGAAGTAGATAGATCAGTAGAAAGACTGACCTCAATTGTTGAGCCACTGATGATGGCATTTATTGGTGTAACTGTTGGAACTATGATCATTGCTATGTATCTCCCCATATTTAATATGGTAAATTTAATTAAGTAAAATATAAAACGTAGGACAGGCGTCTCGCTTGTGAATGTCATTGCGAGGGGCATCTTCCTCTGTCATTGCGAGTCCCTGATTTATCAGGGCGCGGCAATCTTGTAATTAATTTTTGACAATCGTGTATCATATATGATACCATACTAACAGAGGTGATAAATATGAGCAATCAAAGAACACTGGTATTATTAGAACCCCCCGTTAGGGACTTAATAAAACAAATGGCAAAAGAAAAAGGAATTTCAATTTCCAGTATATGTAGAGATTTAATCTGCGAAGGGTTAGAAATTTTAGAAGATAGATATTTTGAAAAAATTGCTTCTAAAAGGGAAGATGAATTTAATTGGGAAAGAAGTTTAACTCATGAAGAAGTTTGGAATAAAAAATAAAAGTGAATATTAAATACCATCCCAAAGTAAAAAGCGAAGATATTCCAAGATTGAGTTCTAATATTACTGTAAGGATAGAAAATGCCATAAAAAAACGTTTGATAGTTAATCCGATAAAATATGGATTTTATCTTCATGGAAGCTTAAAGGGTTACCGAAAGTTACGAGTAGGAGATTGGCGAGTAATATATAGAATTGTTGATAATAAAGAAATAAGAATAATAGCTATTGGTAATCGAAAGGATGTTTATAAATTCGCCAATATCAGAAAATAAAATTAGACAATATCATTAAGGATTAGATCTATGATAGTAAATAACCAATCACCAAAAATAACCGATAATCAAATTACAAAATACCAACCATTAGTAAAAAGTATCGCCTATAAATTTATAAATTCTGGTGAACCTCTGGAAGATTTAGAACAACTTGGCTATATAGGCTTAATTAATGCCCTTAACCTTTATAATCAAAATAAAGGAGTAAAATTTGAAACCTATGCCACCTGGCTTATTACCGGTGAAATTCGCCATTACATTAGAGACAAACATCAAACTATAAAGATCCCTCGCTGGATGTTAAAATTAAATGAAAAAATTAATGAGTTTATGATTTCCTATAAAAAAGAAAATAATCGCTTTCCCACCATTTCCGAAATAACTGATGAATTTAATCTGACCGAGGAAAGTATCAAAGAAATATTAAAAGCTCGGGAGGCAGTCCACATAGTTTCCCTTGACCAGGAGCAAAGGAAATATAATTCCAATAATTATCCTAAATTGGAAAGAATAAAGAGCAAGACTTACCAGAGTTTTAAATTACCAATGGAAGATATAATTACTTTACAGGCTGCGCTTAGTAAATTGAAAGAATTGCAACGAAAAGTAATCTATTTTATTTTTGAAAAAGATTTAACTCAAACAAGAATTGCACGGAAACTCGGTTTGTCCCAAAGGCAGGTTTCTCGAATAAAAGAGTCTGCCCTTAAAGATTTAAAAGAAAACATTGAAGGAGATTGACCACTGAATAACGGGCAAAAGATTAGTTCAAATAACAGAAAAATGAAAGGGTTATTATTATGGAACTCGATCCGCACAAAGAAATTACTGATGACCAGATTTTAAAATACCAACCTTTAGTAAAAAATATTGCCTATAAATTTATAAATTCTGGTGAACCATTAGAAGATTTAGAACAACTCGGTTATATTGGCTTAATTAATGCCCTCAATCTTTATAATCGGCAAAGAAATGTAAAATTTGAAACCTATGCCTCCTGGTTTATCTCCGGGGAAATCCGCCATTATATTAGAGATAAACATCAGACCATTAGAATTCCTCACTGGATAACTGAACTGAATAGAAAAATAGATGAATTTATTGTAAAATATAAAGAAGAAAACAAACAAATTCCTTCTCTTAAAAAAATTGCACAGGAATTTAACCTTACCGAGGAAGGAGTTAAAGAAGTATTAAAGGCTCGAGATGTAGTACATATAGTCTCTATTGATCAAGAGCGTCGAAATTATGATTGTGATGATTATCCTATCCTGGAAAAGATAAAAAATAATCATTATCGAAGTTTTAAACTTCCCGTAGAAGACTTAATTGCCGTAGAAGTTGCCGTAAATAAATTAAAAATCATACTACGTAAAGTTATTGAATATATTTTTGTAAAAGATTTAACCCAAACCAAGGCAGCTAAAAAACTGGCTATTTCTCAAAGACAGGTATCACGAATAAAGAATGAAGCACTTAAATCCTTAAAAAAAGAATTAGAAAAAGATATATCTTAAATGTCATTGCGAACGTTTTCTTTTCTGTCATTGCGAGGAATGTAATGACGAAGCAATCTCATATTACAAATAAATCTGTAGGACAGGCGTCTCGCCTGTCTAATAAAGGTAGAGGTTCGATTTATCAAACCCGTAAGGAGATAAAATGCTTAAAAAAAAGGCTGTTGTAAAATATCAAAACGGAGAAATTATAAAAGGCTGGGTAGAGGAATTTCAACCTGATCAAAATTATTTTATTTTATATCCCCTTATTGAATATAGCGAAGAAGAGAAACTTGAAATCAATTTTGATTCTCTTAAAGCAGTATTTTTTGTAAAAGATTTTATCGGAGATAAAAATTATAAAAAAGTTAGAACCTTTGATGTTGACCTAAAAATAACTCCCAGTCAACGTAAGTTAATTGTAATTTTCAAAGACGGAGAAAATCTATATGGGACCAGCCACGGTTATGGTAGATATAAAGTAGGGTTTTTTGTATATCCCGTCGACCCAAAAGATAATAATGATAGAATCTTTGTAGTCCATTCAGCAGTAGAAAGCATCCGTCTGATGAAGATCGAAATCTAACCTAAAGATCTGTCATTGCGAGAGGCATCTTCCTCTGTCATTGCGAGGAGCATCTTCCTCTGTCATTGCGAGGAGCATCTTCCTCTGTCATTGCGAGGAGTGAAGCGACGAAGCAATCTCAACCAATCGTTTTGATTGCGAGGAATGTAATGACGAAGCAATCTCATCTTATAGATTAAGTAAGTAAAATACTATAAGAAAGGAACCTAAAAATAATGGGAAATAAAATTGTAGTAAAATTTAAAGACGGTAAGATTATTAAAGGTTGGTCTACAGACTTTGGACCTAATACAGAAATTTTTCACTTACACCCCCTGGAAGAATATGGTAAAAATGTATTAGAAATAACCGTATCCTCTCTTAAAGCAGTCTTTTTTGTTAAAGATTTCCAAGGTAATAAAGATTATAAAAAAGTTAGAACCTTTGAAGGACAACCTAAAGGAATTCCCAGTCAACGTAAGATAATTGTAATCTTCGAAGATGGTGAAAATTTCTATGGAACCTGCCATAGCTATGATCCAGAGCGAAAAGGATTTTTTGTCTATCCTATAGACCCGAAAGATAATAATGATAGAGTTTTTGTAGTTTCTCCGGCCATAAACAGTGTTAAATTACAAAAATTTAATGCGGAAGACTTTCAAATACACGTCTACAAGACCATATAACCTCTTTTTATATAATATAAATGTAGGACAGGCGTCTCGCCTGTCCTACTAAAATGTAGGGGTTCGATTCATTGAAACCGCATATTCCT
>Ga0209610_1000596_pt1 | contig 19028 bp, 17 predicted proteins | sample LakKivw275mmetaG_FD_184137 | JGI IMG/M metagenome (GOLD analysis project Ga0209610, IMG submission 184137) | Anoxic lake water microbial communities from Lake Kivu, Rwanda to study Microbial Dark Matter (Phase II) - Lake Kivu water 275m metaG... | ecosystem: Environmental > Aquatic > Freshwater...
GCTTTGGTGGTCTTAGCCTTTTACTACGTTTGATGCAGCGGGGCCTTTTGGGCCATTGACAACATCAAAATTTACTGTCTCGCCTTCAGCCAGAGATTTGAAACCACTGCCCTGAATAGCAGAATGGTGAACAAAAACATCTGTGCCGTCATCCTGCGTAATGAAACCAAAACCTTTTGAATCGTTGAACCATTTCACTGTACCTTTTGACATATCTACTACCTCTCTTTTTAGAATTTTGAAGGATACGGAACTGTGTTATGAAGAGACGACAAAAATGTTTATTTCTGCGGTTACTACTAACAAATGCTTCCGAAACTTCAGATTATAGTATTGCACAAAAAAAGAAAGATTGCAATACATTTTCTCCGCGATACATTGACCCCGCCCCTTTTCTTTCCATCCCGCCGTTCAGATGAACGCGGGATTTCGTCCTGTTGAAGTTGCACCGTGTGCTTAATAATGTACTCAATTTTCCTGCTGTTTCAACAGGTTGTCAAGGAGTTTTAAGCTTTAAGCTAATTCATAGATGGGTATATTTGGAACGTCCTAATATATTATCGTTAATTGTCAAGGATAAAGATTTGACCCACCCCTAAGCCCTGACAAATAGCCGTTCGTAAGCCTGCGCATCAACTTGTTTCAATCCTTGTTTTAATGGAATTGCCTCGTGAACTCTTATGAAACCTTCAAGCAAAAAATTCAAGAAAGATATGTTTCAATCCTTGTTTTAATGGAATTGCCTCGTGAACCAAAAATCAAATAATAAGGAGGGAGAAAGATGAAGGGTTTCAATCCTTGTTTTAATGGAATTGCCTCGTGAACTTCATGTAGATTACCGAAGGGGTCCCATCATGCCAATGTTTCAATCCTTGTTTTAATGGAATTGCCTCGTGAACCAGCCTCGAGCTGTTTTATAAAGAGCTTGCGGTATACAGTTTCAATCCTTGTTTTAATGGAATTGCCTCGTGAACCCGGTTTCCAATTAGTGTGTATGTACCGACTTGAATGTTTCAATCCTTGTTTTAATGGAATTGCCTCGTGAACAGAGTATAGAAAGGTCAGGTTAAAAGATATGATAACAGTTTCAATCCTTGTTTTAATGGAATTGCCTCGTGAACCTGATAAGAAAGCATTAGACGCAATGGATGATTGGAGTTTCAATCCTTGTTTTAATGGAATTGCCTCGTGAACAATCGTCCCGTTTTTCGTCTGGGTATCCATAAAATCGTTTCAATCCTTGTTTTAATGGAATTGCCTCGTGAACAGCCAAAGCCCGAGGTGTTGGTCTTGATGCGATAGGGTTTCAATCCTTGTTTTAATGGAATTGCCTCGTGAACAGCCAAAGCCCGAGGTGTTGGTCTTGATGCGATAGGGTTTCAATCCTTGTTTTAATGGAATTGCCTCGTGAACAAACTTCACACGGTTGCTTGACCATCAATCCCTTTTGGTTTCAATCCTTGTTTTAATGGAATTGCCTCGTGAACTCAAGGACTACGGGCTATGGCTCAAGGAGAAAGGATAGTTTCAATCCTTGTTTTAATGGAATTGCCTCGTGAACCCAGAAAGGAGGGATAGATGACAGTGCATGACATTATGTTTCAATCCTTGTTTTAATGGAATTGCCTCGTGAACAAGAAAGGGTCCAAGCCTTCAATTCACGATCCCATAGTTTCAATCCTTGTTTTAATGGAATTGCCTCGTGAACTTCAACGCTTATGTAGAACATGGGGAACTCAAATTGTTTCAATCCTTGTTTTAATGGAATTGCCTCGTGAACCATCAATGCCAAATCTTTACGTTTCGGTGGTTCAAGTTTCAATCCTTGTTTTAATGGAATTGCCTCGTGAACGTAGTTTTCAACAATGTGGTGTTTGTGCTAATATGTGTTTCAATCCTTGTTTTAATGGAATTGCCTCGTGAACTCCTTCGGTTGAAATCGTCAGGGCATTTCCTCGGAAGTTTCAATCCTTGTTTTAATGGAATTGCCTCGTGAACCCATTATTGACCATGTGAACTACACTTCACACATAGGTTTCAATCCTTGTTTTAATGGAATTGCCTCGTGAACATATGTCCAGCACACTTCCTGAGGAAGCGAGCTATGTTTCAATCCTTGTTTTAATGGAATTGCCTCGTGAACTTTTATTTTATATAGTCTATGTAGCCTTGCCCTTTGTTTCAATCCTTGTTTTAATGGAATTGCCTCGTGAACGCAGACTCAAAAACTACTCATGGTCAGCATATTTAGTTTCAATCCTTGTTTTAATGGAATTGCCTCGTGAACCCGATGGCGCAATATCTTATATTACAAAGTATGTTTGTTTCAATCCTTGTTTTAATGGAATTGCCTCGTGAACCTATGAAAATAGAAACTCAATACGGATTAATCACATAGTTTCAATCCTTGTTTTAATGGAATTGCCTCGTGAACTCTCAGAGCTTTTGCACGATAGGCTTTATATACGTCTGTTTCAATCCTTGTTTTAATGGAATTGCCTCGTGAACATCTTTACATGCCCTGGATATGAGCCTAGATGAGGTGTTTCAATCCTTGTTTTAATGGAATTGCCTCGTGAACACAGGGATACTTGGGCTATCTATGACACCTGGATTATGTTTCAATCCTTGTTTTAATGGAATTGCCTCGTGAACTTTGTATCGCATCCGTGATGATATGTCAAGTGCATTTGTTTCAATCCTTGTTTTAATGGAATTGCCTCGTGAACACCACCGTAGAGTTTGGAGTTATAGACAACGAGAGAAGTTTCAATCCTTGTTTTAATGGAATTGCCTCGTGAACTCCAAAGGGAGGAATGAGTCCAGTATATGTTATTGGGTTTCAATCCTTGTTTTAATGGAATTGCCTCGTGAACGGAGAGCGAAGTGGTGTAACAAGAGGGCAAATTTGTAGTTTCAATCCTTGTTTTAATGGAATTGCCTCGTGAACAAGTTTTCCTGAAAACATTGATGATCTTGACATCAGTTTCAATCCTTGTTTTAATGGAATTGCCTCGTGAACCGACCGCAACTTTGGCACTTCCAACCAGCCTTATCTTGTTTCAATCCTTGTTTTAATGGAATTGCCTCGTGAACTCGATACTATCAAAGCTGGCTTCCGTGTATACCTGGGTTTCAATCCTTGTTTTAATGGAATTGCCTCGTGAACGATGTTCCAGGATGGTTGCGATCATGAAATATTTGTGGTTTCAATCCTTGTTTTAATGGAATTGCCTCGTGAACACCGCCGTAGAGCTTAGAGTTATATACGGCGAGGGAGGTTTCAATCCTTGTTTTAATGGAATTGCCTCGTGAACACCATTTATCTTTGTAGACTTGAATATCGAGAAGATTGTTTCAATCCTTGTTTTAATGGAATTGCCTCGTGAACCAAAAACACGCTTTGACATGTCTGAGTCCATAAAAAGTTTCAATCCTTGTTTTAATGGAATTGCCTCGTGAACATCAAGATTTGAATATACCTTTCGCCCAAGCTTGAGAGTTTCAATCCTTGTTTTAATGGAATTGCCTCGTGAACGTTTCAAGCCCGTCTTTCAAAAAAGATACAACTTCGTTTCAATCCTTGTTTTAATGGAATTGCCTCGTGAACAGCTCATGCCTCGGATATAACTAAGGTTATTGATAGTTTCAATCCTTGTTTTAATGGAATTGCCTCGTGAACGTGAACATTTTAAACCCCTTAATGTTTTAATACCAGTTTCAATCCTTGTTTTAATGGAATTGCCTCGTGAACGAAAATACGCATACCGATCGACGTGAGCCATGCATTGTTTCAATCCTTGTTTTAATGGAATTGCCTCGTGAACCCTCTGCACCTACAAAGAAAGCAAAAAGCTGGTCAATGTTTCAATCCTTGTTTTAATGGAATTGCCTCGTGAACATAATGTTTTCCATATAAAGCGCGGTTTACAGTTGGTTTCAATCCTTGTTTTAATGGAATTGCCTCGTGAACCCAAGCATAAGAAAAAGATGAAAGAACCAATATGTAGTTTCAATCCTTGTTTTAATGGAATTGCCTCGTGAACTATAGGTTGATATTGTCATCCCAAGCTTGTCCTTAAGTTTCAATCCTTGTTTTAATGGAATTGCCTCGTGAACTTGCGGATATACGTATTCTATATATTTAGATGAGAAGTTTCAATCCTTGTTTTAATGGAATTGCCTCGTGAACGAAGGAAGGGCAAGGCTAATTCAGAAGCACCGAATGTTTCAATCCTTGTTTTAATGGAATTGCCTCGTGAACTACCCTTCTGCATCTGACTGAGATTTATTTAAAGGTGTTTCAATCCTTGTTTTAATGGAATTGCCTCGTGAACTGTTTGCCTTTAAAAAACCCTTCAAAATAGCCGTTTTCTTGCTATTTTTGAGTTGCCCATTTTGTAAAAAATCAAAACCTTCCAACTCTAAAAGCACCTAACTTTTTGCATCTTTTACATAAAATCATATGCCAAATCGCATTGATTTTAAACAATTATTTTAATCTATATTATTTTCCTTATATAAATTCACACCATGCAAGGACAAGAAAACCTATTCAATTGTCAAAGAGCTACACACAAATATTTCTGTAACAGCAATCTATGCAAGCGGCTTGAAACCTTGTACCTTTGGGATAATAACCCTTCTGTGTAATATCAATAATCTCAAAAATCATTGATTGAAGCTCATCAAAATCTCCATCACTCATTTGAATTTCCTTCAACAAATTTTTACTTCTCACATAACAAACATACCCCCTCTTAACTTCCTTGCCATAATTTTCCCTTATCAACAAACCATAGAATACTGACTGGTATCGCTGGGTCCGAAATACCATCTCTCTATATTCCGCATATTTATAATCCAGTGGTGCCATTGTCCCATCATCAAGGGTCAACACTTCATCTATAACGCCGTGAATATGATACTTCTCAGATGCCATATACACGTCTATCTCTTTTTCAACGCATCCAATCCTCTTTCTTAAATAGTCTATGTTCGCCCTTTCTTTCCCTTCGTGTATCTCCCTACCTTTGAGCACTTTCCATCGTTTGTCTTCATTCTGTTCTATACCAAGACAGTTCATGAAAAATATAAATCTTGGACAGAAAAGATACTCAAGCAATACCGAGGCGGTAACATAGATTTCAGATAACAAGGGAGGAAGGTCAACTCCACTACTCTTAAATTCTTCTATCCTCTGCTCTGTCATACAAACAATGCCCTTACTTCATCTGCTATGAGGTCTTTATCAAAAGTCTTTCCAATCATTTTTACCTTTCTAAAATCATCATCGCACATGGGAAATATATAGACAGAATCAGTTTCTGTGTCGGTAATTTCCTTACACCTCAATAAAAGCTCATCTTTCTGATTTTTGTTAATATCGCCAAGAAAGGCGCTCTTTTGAACACGATATAAACCGTATTCTTTACAAATCTTTGCTACTCTGGTACGAATTTTATCGTCCGCTATGTCGTATATGACCCAGGTAATCATTGTTAACCTCAAATTATGGAGTTGTGGAGTTCAGGGGTTCAGGGAGTTTAACTCCATGACTCTCTAACCCCTTAACTCTTTCACTCATTCTTTATCAGTCCGTTCGCTATCGCATGGCAGTCAAACTGAATCATATTCCTCTTCTGGATATTCCGCCCCCTATGCCGAACAGTCTCATCAAGAGTTTTATTCAAGGCTTCAATCAATACAGCCTTACCATCCTTGTTTAACGTGAATCCGCCTTTCACCTCGTCAAAATATTCAACCTTCACCTTCCTCCCGCTGAAAAGATACGTAACTGTTTCCTCTGCAAATATCCTGAACATCTCAATCAAATCAAATACAAGAGATTTTTTATTGTAATTGTCGGTATGTAAAAATCCGATATACGGGTCAAGCCCCGCTATAATACAAGCCTTCTCAACCGTTGAGTAGAGTACTCCATATCCATAATTTAGCATTGCGTTAAACTCATCCTTCGCTGGGTTTCTGCTCCTCCCCTCGAATTTGAATCTCTCCGGCATGATATAGCTCAATGCATCAAAATAGATCTTACCAGCAGCGCCCTCCAATGCCATAACCGTGCCCCGTCTTTCATCTACCGTTCCGGCAAGATTTGCAATTCTCTCTTTGGCCTCCTTCAAGCCTTCTGCTAACTCTTTAAGCCTTTCGGCTTTATCCTCCCTTGGCCTGGCAAGCCTTTCCACAAAATCTATCTGATTCTCAATCTTTTTGAGAATCCAGCCCTTTGCAAGCTCAAACCCCTCTTTTATTGAGCTTATCTCAAGCTGTTTACGTCGGATGAGTACAGTACTTCCAAGCTTTGAATGCCATACCCTGCCATAAGGATCACCGAATTCATCAAGAAATATGACGTCGATATTGTTTTCAATAGCCATCTTAAGGGCATCAGTAGAAAGATAAGCGCTTGTCGTAATCATAATGCTATCAACCTTCCTTACAGATACTTCAAATACCTTATCCTCATTTTTAACAAGAAAACACTCTCCATTTTTCCTCAAGTACGAACCGTATGTGTTTATTACAAGCTGCATGGCCGAGACTTAAACCCCACCAAAAAGATACCAGTCAGGTACTGCCCATATATTTTTTCTAATCTCTGCTATTATTTTCCCTGGATATACTATAATGCCAAGATTGGCTGCCCTTTTATTTTCCTGCATAAATGATTCCAGACTACGACCATCCATATACGTAACTTTTTTTGATGATTTTACTTCGATAGGCAGGATTCTACCCTCTCCTACTATTAGGAAATCTACTTCCTTACCGCTACTCGTTTGGTAAAAGAATATATCAGGCTCTACAGGTTGTAATTGTTTCCACTTGATAAGTTCTGAAAAGATCCAGCTTTCATATGATGCTCCTGAATCAACAGTTGCCTCTCCCAATATCACCCTATTCAAACCGGCATCAGGAAAATAGATCTTGGGGCTTTTAACAAAACGCTTACCAATGTTTTCATAATATGGCGAGACTATGTAACATTGAAATGACATTGTGAGGAGATTTATGTATCTTTTTACCGTATTCACCGCAAGGGATGAATCCCGGGCAACTTCACTTAAAGAAAGCAACTGGGCTGTCCGCGCACATAAAAGCTTTTGTGTTAAAACAAAGGTATCAATGTTTGCCACCTGTCCTACATCCGATATGTCACGTTCTATATACGTTTTTCTGTAATCCTTTAACCAATTAAGTTTGCCTGAAACTTCATCCCTCTGCCAAACAGGAGGATAACCGCCCCACTTTTGATGTTCGTCTCTCATGTGGATTGCAGCACGTGAGACTTCCGGGGATATTAAATTAAATAGCTCAATATCTTTTTTAGTCATTGTTTTTTCTTTCCAAATCTTTGTAATCAGAGGCTGGTTATCATTCCTCAAGACTTCAGATAATGAAAAAGGATACAGATTAAACAGCGCAACCCTTCCGGCGAGTGTTTCTTTTATGTTCTTCAGCAATATCAGTTGTGAAGATCCGGTAAGGATAAAAATTGTCTTCTTTGTGCTACTCGTTTTTCTCTGTTTATCTACAACATATTTTAGATGTTCGAACAGCACCGGTATTTTTTGCACTTCATCGAGTACTACGAGCGGAGTGGTTATTGATTCCAGGATGGCAATACCTGAACTCTGGAACCTTAACCGTTCATCGGGGTCGTCAAACGATAGGTAGGCAAGGGGGAGTTTAAGCTGCCGGGGAAGTATCTGTTCGCACAATGTAGTTTTGCCGGTTTGCCTTGCACCTGTTAGGACAATGATTTGCTCCTTGTTCATTCTTGAAAGCAATAAATCTATTATGTTTCTCTTAATATAATCCATATAGGTAATCTATCAATGTCATTGCAAAATTGCAAGGTAATTTTGCAATGACAATATTTGAATGCCATACCCTCCCATATGAACCATATGTATTTATAACAAGCTGCATCTTTTAGTTTATTGAGTTTATAGAGTTACGGGTTTATGGAGTTATTAATATAAAAAACTCCACGAGCCTTTCAAACTCAAGGGACTCTATGAACTCCCTAACTCATTAACTCGTTTCACCGTTCCAAACCCCCTCGACACGGATTTTCCTATCCCCCAGTAATCAGGGATTTCAAAGTTCACCGAAAACGTGCCCAAAAAACCAATCATCGGTGTGCCTTTCAAAGACGTCTTCACTTCCCGCATTTTATGAATGTTTGCTTCAATCGGTGCAGGTACTGTATATCCAAGACTCTTCGACATGGAGATAATATTTCCCACAAGGATATTTTCCAGAAGCTTCTTCCTCTTTGCCCACGTCCCCAACATCTGATACTTCTCATAATTCTTCTCATTCAAGGCCAGCCAGGGGGTAAGGAAGGAGTAAGACTGACCAGTCTCAGTGGTTTTTATTGAGATGTGATGAAATTCCAATTCTGTCGTGAGGATAGTATAATTTTCACACCCAAAAAAAAGCGTTTTTGTTGTCAGATCAAGATTGGCAAGGAGTTCTGCTCCGTCTTTGAATCCAACAAGCAGACATTCACCATTAATTATCTTATACTGAACCAGCGGATAGTGGTAATCAATTTTCCCATTTTCACGATGTTGATGAAGTAATCGTTCTTCGGGATAGATATTGGACACTGCTCCGCGCAAGTCTTTGGTTTTAACTTTCCGATCAAGCGGTCGGTCAAACTTGAGTTTGAGAATACAGAGGTTTATTTTATCATTCATAATATTAACACTCCCCCAGTAGAATCATCATCTAAAACCAAACCTTGATCCGTAGAATAAAATTTATCGTGCAAGAGCCACTGTCCCAAATATTCAGTTGCAATATCCTGTGGATCAAATCCGTGTTTTGCATATACACCAACCGAAATTTTTGCTATCCTGCCTGCAATCGCTCGCCATGCCTCTCTACGCTTCCAACGGTCGCCTATTTTATTTGCTTTTGTCATCTCATCTTTTAATTCAGGATCCTGTTTTATAACAAGAAAGGTGTATTTCTCCCGTTCTTTTCCCCGAAGTAGTTCCTCGACAGACTTATCTTCCTCCCACCTGGCAAATTTTTTAAGATGCTCCATCCCTGTATCTTTCTTTGCGGTCAACATCTCAAAGTAGTGATCTGCAAGGAGTAGAATATCCCTTTCTTCAATCTCTGTAATCTCCTCTATTAGCTGTCGGGTAACCTGCAAATGAACATCATCGTACACCATATCGGAATACCGTTTCGCCTGTTCATTGATTAGGTCAACAACTTCAACAGTTGCCGGATGAGATAGTCTGCCGTTGCGATTACAACGGCCAGCAATTTGAATTAAGCTGTCAAATGGAGCAAAGTCTCGGATTACAAAATCCATATCAATGTCAACCCCTGCCTCTATGCACTGAGTTGACACAACAATACAGGGATTATCTTCCTTAATAGTCTTTATAGCATCTAACCTATCCTGTGGAGTTACGTCTGCACTAAGGAAAAATAAGGGGATGTTGGCCAATTCACGAGGCCAATCATCAGCCAGTTTGTCACGTACAAGCCGGGCGCTCCTGCGGGTATTCAATGTAATAAGTACCCGCATGTTTCTTTTTAACCATTCGTCTCGGCGACTAAAAACCTCATTGCAGAAATCACTTATCTTAAGTTTCTCCTGAAGCCTAAACTGCAACTTATATCGGTTGAATGCCTCAAAATAAGCAGAGTAATCTTCTACGAGTGGTTTTGCATCCGAAATAATGGCAGGGAGTGTAGCCGACATTAACAAAACGCTGCTGTTACCAATCGTTACCAGACATCTCAATATTTCTTCCAATGGCTTCCATAGTTTACAAGGGAGAGACTGAACCTCATCCATTACAATTAAAGAGTCACACAAATTATGAAACCGCATCTGATACCTTGTCTTTGAATCCATCAGAGTCATTAAAAACTGGTCATAAGTGGTGATTGTTAATTCCGTTCGCCATGTATCAACAAAAAAGTGTTCAGCATCTTCCTCTAATCCCTGCTTGTATTTTCTATCAGACAACGAGTGACTTGTTAAAAACCATGAGCCATCAGCTTCTTGACCACCCGTTGTCAGGAGAGATTCATACTCCTTTGTTGTCTGGTCAATTACAGAGAGAAATGGCAACACAATTATTGCCTTTGGGCATAGCCCTTTGTTGCTCATCTTCTCACGTAATTTCAAAAACCATGTGGCAGAAAGCATCGTTTTGCCACTACCCGTTGGTGCTGTCAGACTGAATATACCAGGCCTCTCAATCTCCTCAATCTGGCTTTTCAGATCAACCCGTAGTGATTGTCGGATTTTATTAACCGGCGTATCTTCTGGTGACCCAATCTTTTGGTCAACCCATTGAGACATCCAGTATCTTGGCTCTCTGTGTAGGTACTTTTGAGGTTCTCTTACGGCAAGAAGTGCCTTATCAGCCTCAAGCAAAAGAGAAAAGAGCAACTGGGTTTTTAGTCTAAAGATAAGGGCATCCTCTATTGATAACTTCTCAAATTCAGGCAAAACAGAATCGTCAAGATATTTTAAGGCCTTTGCCCATGGACGCCCCTCAAGACCTAGTGTTGAAATATCAAAGCCACAATGCTGCTTTAATCCATCGGTCTGCAAGGTCGCAATCTGTCGCTTTAAGGTTTTGGGAAGCATTCCACTGCCTATCTCACGTAATCTTTCTGCCAACGGTAATTTTCTGTGGTGACCGAAGACAATGGCAGATACCTGTATTGACTCCAGTGCTTCCCATTTTTCTTCTCTGGAAATTAAAAGTGTAAGAAGTAGAGACATTGGTGTATGAGCTTTATCCATTGGGTCACCGGTGTAAGCAGGTGGATTCTCAATATATTCCTGAAAGGCTTTTGTCCCTTTTCCTATATCATGCAAAGAAACTACCTTCTGAATAATTGCCTTAATTTTCGCTGACACTACACTCTTCGAATGCCAACTGCAGAGGCTGTCTATTGCGGACTTAACTTGAGCAATATGTTCAGAAAGTTGAAGATCTGGATGAGATTTCAGTTTGATCATAAAAACATTACAACCTTATCGTCAACTTTATATGCCTGGTCTGTCTCTACTGGAATTGGTCTTGCATCTCGCTCTGCAAAGTAGATAGAATGAGAAAAAACCCTCTCGGGAGTAACAGCCCTCGGCATTTGGAGGGAATGGATTATTAATTCCCTCTTAAATATCTCATCCATTTCAAGAACCCCTTGCCCTTGTTGAAATACAGATTGAACATCGTAAGTGCCTTTTGGAAGCAACTTACATTCATTTGCACCAAGATATTCAATATCCGCTATCATTTCAGAAAGTCCAAGAGATGGGCTAAAATGCCACTTTCTCTTGATTAATCTATCTTTCAGATCGGCATGGTGTGGCTCGGGGATTGAAACCCAGACGGTGTAACTTGGTTCAAATAACCATTCCTGAAGGATCAGGGTTGCCTTTTCTGGCGATGTATTCCTATCTAACTTTTGAGTTTTGCTTATAAAGCAAGGTAATGGGGCTGGTGGATCCTTGCGGAGTTTTGCTCTATGCCAGTGGGTTTTTGGCAGTTTTCCGGAGATTGCAATATTGGCCATCTCCAGAACAATCTGGGGCTTATCCTTTGGCAAACCAAGAACAGCCCCCAGAATACCCAGCATGACAGTTCTTGGTGGAATAGGATAACTTAATGCACTTGCTGAGGCCTCGGCCCTCAAGAAATGAGCAAAGCGGCCACTCAGCCGGAAATTTATCAATTCCATTGGTCACTCCTTTGGTGAGGTTGAAGATCCACAGCCTTTCTCTTTCTTATCTGGTAAAGTTTCAACATCCAACCCCTGCCAGTTTGATGGCAAAGCTTCTGCAAATTGGATATCTGAGGATTTGGCGTAACGCACCGTGTCTATCCTGTTTTTTTGTTCTTCCATGCGGTTAACCAACAACGCCAGGTCTAACTTGTAATCTTTAGGTGATGCCCATGCCTTTTCATCAGGTGATGCCCATGCCTTTTCATCTTTGCCATTAGCCTTAACCATTTTCACATAGTCATGTAATCGGCCAAACTGAAACTCTTCTTTTGCGTTGTATTTGATGTCAATCAGCAGATGTGGAATCTGTCCTACTTTGGTTCGGGTATTTCCACAAACCCTTATACCGTGCCACATAGCTTTAAGGAAGTATTCATAATCTTCATCTGACATCCTTGAGATTTTTGCCGAGTGCTCATTTGCCACACCCGAAAAACCAATAAGGGCATAACGAAGGCCAAAGTAAGCAGTAAATGTACCTGCCTTTTCTTCCCCACTTTTGGAAAAGATAGTTGTTCCATGAATATCTACTTCCTCTGCTTCGTGAAGGACTTCGCCCATATTGAGTTGAACCGCACCGGTCATTGTTTTGGGGACAAGATCCCATTTTGCCTTTCTACCGCTTCCTTTTCCTTCCTCTTCTTTTTTAAATGCAAAGGAACTACCAAATAACCTTGCATCAATAAAGGCATTCAAAAGTATGTTGACCAACTCCTCACCATTTGCCTCTTTCTGATTATTTTTTTGCAGATAATCCACAACCCTGCCTGTCAGATTTTTTGTCCTGCCTTCAATAGTATCCACCAGAATATCTTCTCCGCGGGCTTTCATAAAATCTCTGGCAAAGCGTTTTAGCCGAACATCGGTTACATAATGTGTTCTATCCGGCAAAACCCGGGGTCTGTTCTCATCTGCATCACCATTTGGATTACCCATCTTGATGTCATAGAGAAACAGAAATTCATGCCTGCTTGATAAAGTATCTTTAGTTTCCTTGTCCATTTTATTTTCCCTCCTTTTTTGGTAAGATTGTTGTGGTCATAGATTGACCTAACAATAAGTAATAGTTGGTTGGTATCTCATCCAATTGAATGTTGTCTCCTAATCTCCAGCCAAGATTCCCAATCTCAGCAATAAGCTCCCTCACATCCTCGCTCTTTTCAGTTTCGTAAGCTAAGAGTTTCTCCCTGGTCTTAATATACAATTCAGGAAGGTCCCTTCCCTTTAATGTCAACCGTTTAAGCCATGTAAGGGCATTTGCACCTACATTAACACCCCTTTTCCCTTGAACCTGAAGCACCTTTCCATAAAGCACCCCAAGCAAGAAGGCATAAGCCTTTTGGGGGGAGTTAATTCCGCTTTCCTTGCCAAAATATGGCTTCAACCTCTCCATCTGTGGTTCGTAAAAACTATTTTCCATCTCCATCACCTCCAATCTTTTAAAATAGTAAAGCCACCAGCATAAATGTTTTATCCAGCCAGCAGCCGTTAGATAATGTTCTTTTGTCTTTTTGTTTTCGCCTTCATAAAGAAGATTATTTTCGCCTCCTTTCCCCTTTTCAATAGCCTCCAACCAATACCATCGGGCAGTAGTGATAACCTCTTCCCAGAATCTTGCTGATGGAATCTCTGTTTTGTGATACACAGAAGCAGCTATACCTTTCTTCATCTGGCGCAATTTCATACTTGCATTTACATCTTTTGCCTTTTTACCACCTGGACGATAAAACAATGTCCTTAATGCCCTAAATGATAAATCAGGACGGAGGTTAATTTTTTTATCCTGGAAATTGCGTATCTCTGCGAAAAGAGGGTGTTTCCAGTCCCGTGATTCCTCATTAACCTTTGATAGCTCAGTCAATCTACTTGGTGGCACATTCGTTATCATACCCGTCACGTCTTCTATATTTTGGCCTACTGTCGCCCAGAGAAAGGTAAGGTTTAATATAGCCTTTTCATCCTTTAGAATATCTAATATGTCTATTTCTACCTCTTCTGTACTAGATGAGGAGCTTCTTACAAGGTCATTTACCCTTCTTAAGATTTTACCTCTGGCATTGTAATCTACTGTTGTAGACGGGATTATAATGGCATTATCACCAGCAATATTTGTTATGAATGGATTGCGGCTATTTTTATTCTTTTTTAAGAAGTGGGATTTGTAGATGTATAATAGGTCAGCACAGGCATTGCAAAGTGCATATCCTTTCCATGCCTGAGCTATATCAATACCAGGAAATGCTCCTACTCTATCAACATTACTTATGTTAATATCTGCTCCCGCTAGAGCATTTGGGAAAACAGTGACTCCTGATGCACCACATAATGGGCAGGTTTGATTATCCTTAACAGGTGTATTGCCGGTAGAGTATTTAAGCAACGGCAATTCATTAGTCAAATAACATAGGTATTCAGCTCGCTCCCCGGGCCATTTGTTTTGCGTATCGGCCACCGTTACCATCACAGTTCCTTTTGCAGATGGAATAAGGTCAAGAGCTGCAGAATAGATGTTTGGCCAAGTTGTACCTTTGCCAGTCGTAGTTACATTACCATCTAAAGCTTTGATATTAGGTCTATCAAGTATCTCAGAAATCTCCTTAAAATAATCTGCCCAAGGAGATAAGCTTTGTCCAACATTCTTAAAATATTTTAAAGTTGCCTGTTGGGTAGTTGAGTTCGGACTAACCCCATCTTTAGTTTTGGACCGTTTAATAACAGGACCTATCGCTCTGGCTCGATATTGTTTGAACGGCAATTTGCGAGCTTTTTCTACTGTCATATCTTCCACTTCCATATTAACCATACTGAAGTCGGCTCTATCTGGGTAAAGAATGAAGACTTTCTCAATATTACTTACATCTTCCACCAAAAACGGAAACAGCCGTTGAGGATGATTGGTGCGTAACTTGTGATACCATTCTTCCAGATTTTTAGGCGGATTGTCTTTGTCTCCCAGTTTATCAAAAAGATAATCCAGTGCCAATGTTCGCATTGCGTTAATCATTGAATACCACTCCTTTTTAAGAATTAGACAGCTTTAAATCTTTCTCTGCCATTTCCCTATTGACCTTCCCCAAAAAACTTTCCCTACCCCCTCCCATCGCCTTCGAGAGGTTTCTCGCATGTTATCCATATCTCCGTCTTTTCAATCTTATTCTCTTTCTGAACCACCGATAACCCCCCTGTTTTTTGAGTTTAAGAGTCCTTGAGTTCAGCCTCCCTAACTCACCCTTCTACTTCTCCTTTAGAAAGTCTTTTGGTGTCATAATCTTCAATTTAAAAGGCAGCTCTTTCAAATCGAGAAGGTCTTTGTCACCGGTTATAAGTATATTTGCTCCTGCTGCAAAACGGCAATCAAGCACCATACTATCTTCAGGATCTCTACAGATTATAAACTTTTTTTGTGGATTCACAACTTTCGCTTTTGTTACAAATGCTGCTATTCCTGCAATCAATGCTTTTAATTGGAGTCGGTCAATTTTCCCCTCAGCTATGAGTTCAAGAGGCACATCACGATATTCCTTGAGAAGTGATGGCGACATGTATAAATCAGTTTCTAAAAATGCCTTTTTTACTGCCTTCTCTGAAATTCCACCAAAAACAAATGCAGAAACAAGCACACTGGTATCTATGACTACCTTATTTCTTCTTTGCGTACGCCTTTCTCCTTACTGTTTTTGCTGCATTATCAATATCCTGCATTGTCAATCTTGTTTTCTTAAATGCCTCTCCTGCGACCTTAAAGGCTGCATCAAGCCTGTCTTCAGGAGAAAGAACTGATAGAATATAATCTTCCGGGTCAATCTTTCTTGCTATATCTCTCATTTCAATCACCCCTTGCTATTGGTTTTCTTATCATTTTATACCAAAATATCTATTTTTTCTACAACTGAAGAAGCTATCCATAAGTCTATGAGTTTAAGGGTTTTGGAGTTCAACTCCTCAGCTCCTCAATTCAATACATTTCCATTGTAGCAGTCTCATGGAAATTTTGCAACTATTTATTTTTACTTACAATTTCGTTTTTATGGTTAGGAAAAGATTAAATAAAATTGAAGTGCTAATCCAAATTGTATCAAGAGGTTATGCACCAAGATAGTTATTCATTAAAAGATTGTGAAATCTTTTTCAATTGAAATAAAAAGGAGCAGACTATGAAAGAAGCAGTAATAGTATCTTGTGCAAGAACTGCTATAGGCCAGTTCGGTCAATCACTTAAGGATGTACCTGCTGTACAGCTCGGCGGCTTAGTTATTAAAGAAGCAATAAAGAGAGCAGGGATAAGGCCATCGAAAAACAAGGACAGGGATGTTGCACCAGACATTTTTCAAGGAAAACTCGATACAGAGCTCGAAGCAAAATATTACGACTACGATAGCAGCCTGAAAGAGGTCGTCATTGACGAAGTTATTATGGGTAATGTTCTCCAGGCAGGATTGGGGCAGAACTCCGGCAGGCAGGCGAGCATCTTCGGTGGAGTTCCCAAGGAAACAAACGCATATACCATCAACAAGGTATGCTCCTCCGGACTCAAAGCCATTATCAATGGCATACAGTCTATCGTCGCGGGCGATAATGAGGTTGTTGTTGCCGGTGGCATGGAAAATATGAGTCTTACACCTTTTGCTCTACCTTCTTTACGGTGGGGTGCAAGGATGTTTGACACAAAGGCAATTGACCTTATGGTCCTTGATGGTATATGGGAAATATTCTACGGCTATCATATGGGCTTAACAGCAGAGAATATCGCAGCAAAATACGGTATCTCAAGGGAGGAACAGGATAAGTTCGGTCTTGTAAGCCATCAGAGGGCAAGAAAGGCTATAAAAGAAGGTCTTTTTAAAGCAGAAATCATTCCTGTTATAATCCCGCAGAAAAAGGGAGACCCGATTGTATTCGACACCGACGAGAGACCAATGGACACAAGCCTTGAAAAGATGTTAAAAATTCCACCCGCCTTCAAAAAAGATGGGACAGTTACTGCAGGGAACGCATCCGGTCTCAATGATGCTGCCGCTGCAGTCGTAATTATGACAAGGGATAAGGCAAAGGAACTCGGCATTAAACCCATGGGGAAGATTATCTCCTACGCAGCAGGCGGGGTAGACCCTCAATTTATGGGGCTTGGACCGATACCTGCCATCAGAAAGGCATTGAGGAAGGCAAATATGACCCTCGATAAGATAGACCTGATAGAGCTGAATGAAGCCTTTGCATCACAGTCGCTCGCCTGTATAAAAGAACTAAAGATTGATATGGAAAGGTGTAATGTATTTGGCGGCGGAATATCGCTTGGACACCCGATTGGATGCACAGGTGCAAGACTCGTCACAACCGCTCTCTACGCGATGAAAAGACTCAACCTGAAATACGGGCTCGTCTCTATGTGTATCGGCGGCGGACAGGGACTGGCAGCAGTTCTCGAAAGCGAGGTATAAAATGGAATACAAAAACCTGATCGTTGAAATAAAAGAAGGGATAGCAATTATAAAGATAAACAGGCCCAAGGCATTAAATGCCCTCAACTCTGAGACCGTCGACGAGATAAAACATGTTGGAAATGAATTAAACGGGAACAAGGATGTCAGGGTTGTCATTATCACAGGTGAAGGGGATAAGGCATTTGTTGCTGGTGCAGACATTCTCGAAATGAAGGACATGAATGCATCAGAGGGTATGCAATTTTCCCAGAGGGGGCACGAAGCCTTTGCCACGCTTGAGAATATGGGAAAGCCTGTCATTGCTGCAGTCAATGGGTTCGCCCTGGGCGGCGGTTTTGAAGTAGCCCTCGCATGCGATATTATCTACGCTTCAGACAGGGCAAAGGTCGGTTTTCCCGAAACCACACTCGGAATCTTTCCTGGTTTTGGCGGCACCCAGAGAACAGCAAAGCTCATAGGGCTTGCAAAGGCAAAGGAGTTGATATTTACCGGCAAGGTGATTACTGCTCAGGAGGCATACGAGATGGGGCTCATCAACAAGGTTATTCCCCATGAGGAGTTGATGAAGGAGGTGATGGTTCTTGCAGAGAAGATAAAGGCGAACGGTCCTTTTTCTATAAGACTGGCAAAGGAGTTAATAAATAAAAGTCTCTCTCTCGATACAGACTCCGGGCTTATGATAGAAGCGAAAGATTTCGGATTATGCTTTACTACAAAAGACCAGAAAGAAGGCATGACTGCATTTATAGAGAAAAGAAAACCCACCTTCAAAGGTGAATAAAATAAATTAAAGGAGGACACTGTGAAGATAGTAGTATGTATAAAACAGGTTCCTGATACTGAAGCCGAAGTGAAATGGGATATTCCGAAGGGGACACTCAACAGAGGAGGAATGGACCCCATCACAAATCCGTTCGACGAGTTCGCCCTTGAGGAAGCTCTGCTCACAAGAGAAAAATATGACGGTGAGATAGTGGCGATTACGATGGGTCCGGAAAAGGCTACCGATGTTCTGAGAAATGCTCTTGCACTCACCGCAAACGAGGTGCACCGCCTCTCTGACGATTCATTTGCAGGTTCAGACACCTTTGCAACATCCTATGTGCTGGCTTCTGCAATTAAGAAACTTGGCGATGTGGATGTCATATTCTGCGGAAAACAGTCAACAGATGGGAATACCGGGGTTGTTGGCGCAGAACTCGCATCCCTGCTCGGTTTCAGCCAGCTCACGTATGTTTCAAAAGTCCGTTCAATCGATGCGGCAAACAAGAAGATAGTGGTGGAAAGGGCAATAGAAGGCGGTGTTGAAGTTGTGGAAGCAAAGCTGCCAGCCATTGTATCGGTGATAAAGGGGATAAATGAGCCAAGACTTCCAAACCTCATGGGCATTAGAAAGGCTGCAAAGATAGAAATCCCTCAATGGAATGCAGATGAACTTGGGGTTGACAAAGGAAAGGTAGGGACCGCTGGTTCTTCTACAAAGGTTGTGGAAATAGCTGTGCCGCCTCCAAGAGGGGCAGGTGAGATTTTAAAAGGTGAACTGGAAGAGGTTGCAGCTACAGTGGTCGATAAACTGATAGATATGAAAGTTATAAAATAACTGGAGGAGGGAGAATAATGGCGAACGACGTATGGGTATATATAGAGCATAAAGATGGAGATATTTCTCCTATGTCCTATGAATTATTAGGTATTGGAAAGACACTCGCCGATGGTATTGGTTCTGGCGTTTGCGCCTTTGTTATCGGGGAAAAGGTTGACGACCTTGCGAAAGAGGCATTCTACTAC
>Ga0209610_1000597_pt1 | contig 19019 bp, 18 predicted proteins | sample LakKivw275mmetaG_FD_184137 | JGI IMG/M metagenome (GOLD analysis project Ga0209610, IMG submission 184137) | Anoxic lake water microbial communities from Lake Kivu, Rwanda to study Microbial Dark Matter (Phase II) - Lake Kivu water 275m metaG... | ecosystem: Environmental > Aquatic > Freshwater...
AGAGTGATTCGTTAGGCTTAACCGTGTAATCATAAAATTCATATTCAAGATCATTCGCGATCTCTTTTGGCTTTTTTAACAATAATTCGTGGAAGGGGTAAATCAGATTTGGATTCTGACCAATCTTTTTACGATTCCACTGATAGATTAACCGCCACATCCCGAGTTTATTATATTGCTGCAAGGCAATGAGCGAAAGATAATCTCCCGGTTTGATCATATAAAAGACATCAACACTATCCCCTTCACTGATTATTTCCAGGACCTCTTCTAATTTCCCCGCAGTCTCCTTCAATACTTCAGGCGACGCAATCGCCATTTCCGGTTCGACTGTGATAACAGTATCAACTACAAATGTTTCGGGTTCGGCTGGCACAATAACCGGCTGTGTCTGAGCTAACTGGGGTGTCTCTTCCGGAGAGGCTTCTTGTGCGGGAGCTGCTTGACGCACAACCGGCTCTTGTTCAACTACCTCTTTGGAACAAGTTACCAGAAGTAATAGAATCAGTAGCAATCCAAACGATTTTCGATTCATATATACTCTCCTATTATCAACCAAATTACCCTCACCTTCAAATATCACCATAAAATTACTGTTTGTCAAGGTAGCCCTATGAATAAGGAAAAAGAGAAAAGGGGTTCCAACCTGATTAAGAATCATCGCTTTGATTCTCAAATATTCCCCTCACATTTTCATAAAATGTAATGTTCACATGTAAAAAAGTGTTGATTTTTTAAGGATTATATTTCATATTGAGACCTAAGAAGCTATATGAATAAACCACATTTCAACCAAATTACATTTTAATAATCAGCAAGGAAAGCACCTATGCAGGCTCAGCCATTAAAAAAAACAATTATATCTTTTTGGGGTGTCAGAGGTTCAATACCATCCTCTCCAGAACCTTCTGAATTCGATTTAAAAATCTTAAATATTTTGAAAGACTTTGCTGCTAAAGGGATAAAAAATGAACCGGACATTAAGAAATATATTGCCAATATATCAACCGAAAAGAAACACTTTATTGGCAGTAATACGGCTTGTGTCTATGTCTCAATTAACGGCACTCATATTATCTTCGATGCCGGTTCAGGAATCCGCCGACTTGGCGAGAAATTAATGCAGCAGGAGTTCGGACGGGGAGAGGGACAGGCACACATCTTCTTAAGTCATACCCATTGGGATCATATCATGGGATTTCCTTATTTTAAACCGGCGTATAAAGCCGGAAATAATATCATCATCTATGGTGTGCATAACGGTCTTGAACATCGGATCAGCACCCAACAGGAGGATGAGTATTACCCGGTTTCACTTTCAGCCATGGGCGCTAACATAGATTTTATTCAACTGCGCAAGGAGGAAACAACTAATCTAAATGGCATCCAGATTACTAACAAAATGTTAAACCACCCTGGCGGTTCTTTTGGGTACCGACTGGATTATGGAGGAAAAGCGATCGTCTATGCTACCGATTCCGAATATAAAAACCTGGACGGTGAACGCATTGATAAATTCATCGAATTCTTTGCCGAGGCTGATGTGTTGATATTCGATGCCCAGTTTACTATTGATGAGAGCATCGAAAAAGAAAATTGGGGACATAGCACCTCTTTGCAGGGAGTGGATTTTGCCGCCAAGGCAAAAGTTAAGCATCTCCTCCTTTTTCACCATGACCCTTCATATTCTGAAGAGAAACTACTCACCATGCTGAAAGATGCTCAGAAGTACACTGAACAATTTTATCCGAATAAGAAAATTAAGATTTCTATCGCCCGGGAAGGGCTGGAACTAACTCTCTAACTGCCAACCTCATTCATCCAAGCAGTCAATTATCCATTTAGATGAATCAATAATCTCTTTTACTTGTTTTTAGAGGGGCAATTATCTAATTTAAGGCCAGATTTTTGGAATTGGACTAATTAATTTTCAAATTAAACATGCAGATTTCATCCACCCGTTCAGTAATTTTATGGACTTATAATTTCGGATTTAAATAATCCTCCAAGATAATCTTCCTTTTTACTTTCTATCAACCATCAAACCAAGAGTAATTCGGGTTATTTTATGAACAAAAGAAAAGTTATTATCATTGGAGCAGCCGGCAGAGATTTTCATAACTTTAATATTTTTTATCGCGATCAGGAAGAATATCAGGTTGTGGCTTTTACCGCAGCCCAGATTCCTGATATAGACGATCGCAAATATCCGGCGGAACTGGCTGGTAAATTATATCCTGAAGGCATTCCAATTCGAGCCGAAGAAGAACTGCCGGAATTGATTGCCGAATTCAATGTGGACGACTGTGTCTTTTCCTACAGCGATGTAACTTACCAAAAAGTCATGGGTTTGAGTGCCATCGTTCAGGCGGCGGGAGCCAACTTTATGCTTCTCGGTCCCAAAGCCACCATGCTTAAAAGCACCAAATCGGTTATTGCCGTTTGTGCTACCCGCACCGGCTGCGGCAAAAGCCAGACATCCCGGAAGATTATTCAAATCTTGAAAGCCAAGGGGCTAAAAGTGGTTGCCGTTCGGCATCCGATGCCCTACGGAAATTTAAACTCTCAGCGAGTTCAGCGGTTTGCCGCCGTTGATGATCTCATCAAACATCATTGCACCATCGAGGAAATGGAAGAATATGAGCCGCATCTCATGAATGGTGTCGTAGTCTATGCGGGTGTAGATTATGAGGCGATTCTGCGGGAAGCTGAAAAAGATCCTAACGGTTGCGATCTTATTCTCTGGGATGGTGGCAACAATGACTTCACTTTCTATAAGCCCGATTTATTAGTTACTGTGGTTGATCCTCATCGTCCGGGAAATGAATTAACCTACTACCCCGGAGAGGTAAATTTACGCATGGCAGATGTTGTCATTGTCAATAAAACTGATACTGCCCCTCCGGCAGGGATTCAAACTGTATACAAAAATATTCAAAAGGTCAATCCGACAGCGCAGGTAATCAAGGGCACTTCACCAATCAGGGTTGATAATCCAGCCGTAATTAAAAACAAACGAGTCCTGGTTATCGAAGATGGTCCGACGTTGACCCATGGTGAAATGAAAATCGGAGCCGGTACAATTGCAGCTTCGCAATACGGCGCAATCGAGTGTATTGATCCGCGCGAGCACGTTGTAGGGAAATTAGCCGCAACTTTTAAGACTTATCCCAATATCGGTAAAGTACTGCCGGCAATGGGATACGGTGCACAGCAAATTCGTGATCTGGAAGCCACCATCGAAAATACACACTGCGATGCGGTGATTATCGGCACCCCGATAGACCTAAAACGAATTGTGAAAATCAATAAACCCAGTACCCGTGTCTATTATGAGCTCCAGGAAGTTGGCAGTCCCAATCTTGAAGAAATTTTGACCAATTTCATTCAAAAGAGACATTTAATTCCTTAGATCCGGGTGATACCATGTCAAGAAAAAAGACTGCCGTAGTTGCGCTCGGCGGAAATGCCATCTCTCCCGGAGGTCAGATTGATACCATTGCCAATCAATTTCGTAACACTCGCAACAGTCTGATTGCGATAATGAACTTTATTCGTCAGGATTATCATCTGGCAATCACTCATGGTAATGGACCACAAGTCGGCAACGCCCTCCTGCGCGTCGAATTATCAATGGATCAGGCTCCGATCTTACCGCTGGGGATCTGTGTCGCCGATACCGAAGGAGGTATGGGATATATGATCGAACAGTCTCTGCAAAATGCGCTGATTAAAGAACAGATTGATCGCGCCGTAGTTACGATCATTACCCAGATTGTTGTTGATGCTAATGATCCGTCAATTAATCATCCGACCAAATTTATCGGCAGCTGGTACAGCGAAGAAAAAATTAAGGTCCTCGCTCAAAAATACTCCTGGCAGGTGAAGGTGGAACCAGGTAAAGGCTGGCGCAGAGTTGTTCCCTCGCCTATTCCCCAGCGAATCATCAATTGGAAAGCCATCAAACATCTGGTTAATATGGGGATCATCGTCATTGCTGCCGGTGGCGGCGGTATTCCAGTCTATATTATGCAAAATGGAATCTACGAGGGTTTTGACGCGGTGATTGATAAAGATTTAGCTTCGGCGGTATTAGCCCGGGACATTGGCGCCGAAGAACTTTTTATCCTCACTGATGTCGATCAGGTCAGCCTGTTTTTCGGCTCTCCCAAAGAGGAAAAAATTGACCGAATCCGGGTTCAAGATTTGAAAGCGTATTTATCTCAGGGCCATTTTTTAAAGGGTAGCATGGAGCCCAAAATCCTGGCGGCGATCAATTTTCTAAAACAGGGTGGACAAAAAGTCACGATAACTTCACTCGCCGTAGCTCAGCAGGGGCTCTGGAACCAAAAAAGTACAATCATAATCTCATAAAAGGTGTTACATGAGTCAAACTTTAGCAATTATTAAACCCGATGCTTACCAACGTCAGTTAATCGGCACGGTACTCGATTTTATTTTAAAGCAAGGCTTTATCATCAAAGCTTTGAAAATGGTGAATTTGACGAGCGAGGAAGCCCGGCGGTTATATGCGATCCATATGGGCCAGCCTTTCTTCGATGGTTTAATCGAATTTATGACCTCCGGACCATGTTTTCCCATGGTTTTGGAAAAGGATAATGCGGTTCAAACCTTTAGAAAAATAATTGGTGCGACCGATCCGGCCAAGGCAGCTGAGGGCTCTCTACGCCGGTTATACGCCGAGAATGCCCGTAAAAATATCATCCACGGCTCAGATTCTGAGGAAAATGCACAGAAAGAAATTGCATTTTTCTTTCCCTTAATGGAAATTATGGAGTAAATGATCCTCAGAGGAGACCACAAATGAAAAAGATAATTGGATTTTGGACGCTTATCTTACTGATTTTATTTTCCTGCAGTAAGCCCGAAAAGATCTCCGGAATCGTCGGCAAACCGATTTATCTTGCACCAACCATCAAATCTGCCGAAGATACTCTGGGATGTTCCTTTGCCTGGAGTTTTACCGAAAAACCTGAGGGCAGCAATATGGATGTCCTCTCTTTTCAACCGAACAGTCGCAGCTATAACCTATACTTCGTCCCCGATGTTATCGGTCAGTATATCATCAATTATGCGATTACTGGCGCCGATGGAAAAACCAAAGCAAGTAAAGATTTAATCTGTGAAGTTGCCGAAGACACGACCAGCGCCGCCGCCGCTCAGCCGGCAGGATATCCCTTAAGTCCAGCGGCTCTCAAGGCGCCCGCTCCAGTTTACACGGATACCAAGATCAAACCGGAAAAAATCCCGGCTTATACTCCCTCTGCGACTAAGCCAACCGGCGGCAAGCGCGGAAAATCAATCCCCAAAATTCCCGGCAAGTATACCATCCAAATCTCCTCCTGGAAAAATTACGCGAGTGCCGAAAAGTCGGTTTCCAAGCTTGCCAATCTGGGTCTGGATCTGTATATCCAGAAAGCTTACTTCAAGGAAACCGGTGAAACCTGGTATCGGGTCCGAACCGGGAACTTTGATCAGTATGCGGCAGCTAAGCAAACCATGATTGAGTTACAATCCAAAATTACCAATGAAAGTCTCTGGATAGACAACGTAAGAGAAGATCAATAAATAACGGAGGGTGAAATGAAACCACTATATTTCGATGTGCGTGATGTTTTTCGCATACCGCGCTTGGCTCTCAGCGGTAAAAAAATCTGGGTACATCTGATAGGGTTGGCGTTAGGTTGGTCAATCTATCTAATCTTGAGTTATCTGGCTTTGATTGCCAACGGTCAATCAATCGTTGAAATCTGGAATACCCACCATTTTTTTCCCTGTCTCTGGGTTGTAAAATTACCAGTAGCCTGGTATGCCTGGCTAATTTACGGACTGGGTCTGCTAATCTGGCTAATTATCTTTCTGCTTGCATCCCTGGCCGTTTCCCGGATAACCTTCAAGCAGCTTAAAGGCGATGAGTTCTTTTCCTCAGGAGATAGTTTAAAATACGTCAAAAAACACGGCATCGCCGTTGTCATGGGACCCGTCTCGCTGATCCTGATTATGGTCTTTTTTATCGTCTGTGCAATCATTGCCGCCTGGATCGCACATTGGCCGGTCTTGGACATCATTTTCCTCGGGCTGCCTTATCTATTATATTTTGCCGTAGCCGTGTTTGTCGTCTACACTGCAGCCGTATTTATCATCTCTCTGATTCTGGCACCGAGTATCGTCGGCACCGCCGAAGAGGATACGATGGAAACTGTATTTCAGAGCTATTCGACTCTCTGGGCACAACCCTGGCGGCTGGTTATTTATGAATCCATTGTAGTTGGCTTGGGAGCCTTAGCAACCTATTTATACAGTTATATCCTGATCATTACCTATCGGTTCTTTAACTTCGTCTTTGGTCAATCCTGGTTAATGAGCGGTAAAATCAGCCGAATTAGCGAACAGGCATCTTCATACTTATTCGGCGTTAATTCCCAATTGACTGCCTACATTGACAAAATTTTCAAATTATATACTCCCGCCTCACTGGGTATGGTGAAACCACTCTATCTAACCATAACTGATACAATTACTATCGTACTGGTTACCATTGCCCTTTTTCTGATCGCCGGTTCGGCCGTGGCTTACCTTTTCACCAACTTCAGCGTCGGACAATCGCTAATCTATGTGGTTCTCAGAAAAAAGAAGGATGATGAAAATCTAATCGAACGTAAGGACGAGGACGAACTTAAGGAAGAGGAAGAAAAAGAGAAAGAGAAAGAGGCGGAGCAACCGAGCGAGGAAAAATCCGAACCAGCGGATAAAGAAGAAACAACAGAAGAAACAAAATCAGAAAAATAGCTACTCTATAAATCTTGATAAGAAAGGCGTTCTTTAACTAGGACGCCTTCTTTGCATGAATGGAAATATATTGATTATCGCATCATCTTCTAATAAATTTGCGACCGATCATGAAATTAAGAATTAACACACTAAAAGAAGGTCATCAGACGATCGAAATGACCCTGGCCACAGGGGATCTGGCGATCGTTGACGATTGTTTTGCTAACCCAATCGCCGCCTCTCTCAGTATCTACAAGGGGACTCACGAAATTACCATAAAAGGAATCCTGAATACCGATCTGGAGCTGGAATGCGATCGCTGCCTAACAAGTTACCGACTTAACCTTCAGGTTGATTTCCAGGCGATTTTAAGTCAACTCAAAAAGTCCATTCCGGAGAATGACGAAAATATCATTCCAATTACACCGACGACCTTCGAAGTGGATTTGACCCCTTTTGCGCGGGATGCGCTGCTGCTTGCCATTCCCATGAAAAGACTCTGCACCGAGAATTGCCGGGGATTCTGTGCCGGCTGTGGAGCCGATCTAAACCATGAGAAGTGCCGCTGTAAGAGGTCGGTTAATGACGACCGTTGGCGACCTCTAAAAAATCTACTAACCCAGACTATGGAGGAATAATACTTTGGCTTTACCAAAACGTAAGATCTCAAAATCCAGACGAGATAAACGCCGAACTCATCAGAAACTACAGCCATCTAATATCACAACTTGTCCCCAGTGCAAAGAACCAAAATTGCCCCACCGGGTTTGTCCTAATTGTGGATATTATCGTGGCAGACCGGTAATCTCGGCTAAAGAAAAAAAGTAGTGCCGATTACGATTTAATTGGATGCTCGAAACTCAAGACAAATCGAGTAAAATTGGAGATAATTTAGCCCCAACAATTTGCTACCAATTTTCGACCTAAAATAATATATTTCAGAATTAGAAGTAATCATGAAAAAAATACGTGCCACAATTACTGCCATTGGTAAATATGTTCCGGAACAAATCCTGAACAATTTCGATCTGGAAAAAATGGTGGATACCTCTGATGAGTGGATTCGCAGTCGCACCGGTATCTTCGAACGCCACATTGCCGCTAAAGGTGAAACGACTTCCGATATGGCCAGCGCCGCTTTCGCGGACATGCGTCGAAATTATCAGGTAAATCCGGCTGAAATTGATCTAATAATCGTCGCCACAATTACCCCGGATATGTTTTTTCCTTCGACGGCAGCTCTCATCCAGAACAATATCGGTGCCGTCAACGCCTGGGGATTCGACATCTCCGCCGCCTGTTCAGGATTCATCTATGCTTTAACCATTGCCACCGAATTCATCGAAAACGGACATTACCGGAAAATCTTAGTTGTGGGTGCCGACACGATGAGCAGCATTACCGATTATACCGACCGCGATACTTGTGTGCTCTTCGGCGATGGCGCAGGAGTCGTGTTGGTTGAGCCGTCTACCGATAACACCGGTGTTCTGGATTACATTATGAAAATGGACGGCAGCGGTAAGGATTACCTGTACATTTTAGGTGGCGGAAGTAAAAATCCCGCCAGCCAGGAGACAATTGATAAACGCATGCACTATATCTATCAGGAAGGTCGGACGGTTTTTAAATTTGCCGTCAGCAAAATGGCTGATGTTTCGGTGGAGTTAATGGAACGCAATAATCTGAAGGGTGAAGATATTGGCTTGTTTATTCCTCATCAGGCAAATAAACGGATTCTACTTTCCTGCGGTCAAAGGATGAAATTACGTGAAGATCAGATCATGATTAATATTGATAAATATGCAAACACTACCGCGGCTACAATCCCGCTGGGTATAGTTGATGCCTGCACTCAAAACCGGTTAAAAAAAGGTGACCTGCTGCTGATATCAGCCTTCGGGGGTGGCTTTACCTGGGGTAGTATATTGATGCGTTGGGGACTCTAAACCGATGGAAAAAACTGCCTTTCTTTTCCCCGGACAAGCTTCTCAATATGTCGGTATGGGGTTAGATTTTTATAATCTAAAGACTACCGCTCAGCGTTTCTACGATTACGCCAACCAGATTTTCGACTTCTCAGTCAAGGATCTCTCCTTTTATGGACCTCTGAGCGAATTAACCAAAACCCAAGTAACTCAGCCAGCTATCTTTATCCATTCTCTGATTATTTTCGAAGAACTCATAGCCCGCAAGCTTAAACCCAACATGGTAGCCGGGCACAGTCTCGGCGAGTACTCGGCTCTGGTAGCAACCGGAGTATTGGATTATGAACCTGGACTGCAGCTGGTCAAGGTCAGAGCGGAGGCAATGCAGCTTGCAACCGAGACCAATTCAGGTACGATGGCGGCTATCGTCGGTTTAGACCATGATCTGATTCAACAAATAATCGAAAATTCCCAGTTCACCGGAGTATGCAATATCGCCAACTACAATGCGCCCAACCAGATTGTAATCAGTGGTGATACTCATACCGTTCAATCGCTGATGCTGAGCTTCAAAGAGGCTGGCGCCAAGCGGGTAATCGAACTATCGGTTGGGGGCGCATTTCATTCGGAATTAATGCAAAGTGCCAGTGCCAAGCTCAAACAATCCCTGGACAAGCTCCGGTTCAACAAACCCTGCTGCCCAATTTATTCTAATGTAACTGGAACAGCTTCCAGCGATCCGCAAGTCATCCGCGATCGCCTTTATCTGCAGTTGACTCACCCGGTGCTCTGGACGACAACCATTGAAAATATGATCAAAGATGGAGCAACCAGATTTCTGGAGGTGGGCCCCGGAAAAGTCTTACAGGGACTAGTCAAGCGGATCAACAGCGAGGTAACTCTCGCCGGCGTTTCGAATGTCGCCGAATTGGAGGATTTGCAATGGAATTGACTTTTCGGGAATATGTAGTAATCGTTACCGGTTCGGGGCGAGGTATCGGTCGCACCATCGCCGAGCGCTTTGCCGAGTGCGGTGCGGCAGTCACCCTCACCGACTATGATGAGGGATTGCTTCGTGACGCTGCCGCGGCTTTCACCGCAAAATCCCATCGCTTCATCACTCTCCCCTGCGATGTAACCAAGGCAGATCAGGTCAGCAGGTTAATGGAGCGTACCATAGAAGCCTTTGGTAAAATAGATATCATAGTCAACAATGCCGGGATTACCCGGGATGCCTTGCTATTCCGGATGAAAGACGATCAGTGGGACACGGTCTTAGCTACTAATCTAAAAGGTGTTTTTTTAACCACCCGAGCTGCTGCCAAGTATTTTATCCAACAGCGTTACGGTCGCATCATCAACATTAGCTCCGTAGTTGGGATAACCGGTAATGCCGGCCAGGGAAATTACGCCGCCAGTAAGGCTGGAGTAATCGGATTCTCCAAAACTATGGCTCAGGAATTAGCCAGTCGCAATATTACCGTTAATGTCATTGCACCCGGCTTCATTGAAACCGAGATGACTCATAATCTAAGTGATCAGGTAAAAGAGGAATTTTTAAAAAAGATACCGCTCAAACGCGCGGGGTCAGCCACCGATGTAGCCAACCTAACTCTATTTCTGGCATCACCTCTGGCGAATTATATCACCGGTCAGGTTATCAAGGTTGACGGTGGCATGGTCATGTAAACTTAAGTAGGAGGATAGAATGAGTAGTTTTGAAAAAGTTCAGGAAATCGTTGCCGATAAGCTCGGCGTGGAAAAGACCAAGATTACTTCTGAGGCATCATTTATTGATGATTTGGGAGCCGACTCGCTCGATACGGTCGAATTGATCATGAAAATGGAAGAGGAATTCGGCATCGAAATCCCTGATGAAGAGGCGGAAAAATTAAAAACCGTGGGGGATGTCGTAAACTACCTCGACAATCTCAAATAAAGTCCAATTCTTTATGAAAAAAAGAGTTGTTGTAACCGGTGCGGGCATCATTTCCCCCGTCGGGAACGATGTCGCAACCTTTTGGGCAAACTTGGTGCACGGTGTCAGTGGCGTTGATAAAATCAGCGCTTTCCCCTGCGCTGATTTGCCCGTCCAGATTGCCGCCGAAGCTAAGAATTTCGATCCAACTAAATGGATCAACCTGAAAGATTCGAAACGCATGGATCGGGTAACCCAGTTCGGAGTAGCCGCTGCCGAACAAGCACTCCAGGACTCCGGACTCCTTGATCATCACGTCAATCCCGAGCGGGTTGGGGTAATTGTCGGCTCCGGGATTGGTGGCATTCAGACCCTCGAGCAGCAGCATGCGAATCTCTTGACTAAGGGCAGTCGCTTTGTCAGTCCCTTTTTTATCCCGATGATGATTCCGGATATTATCGCGGGACATATTGCCATAAACCATGGCTTTCTTGGACCTAATTACTCGATTAGCTCGGCGTGTGCATCTTCATCTCACACGATCGGAATTGCCCTGCAACACATTATGAGTGATGATGCAGATGTCATCATAACCGGTGGTGCCGAGGCGAGTATTTCACCCCTTTCGCTGGCTGGTTTTACCAATATGAAAGCCCTCTCCCGGCGCAATTCCGAGCCTCAAAAAGCCAGCCGGCCATTCGATCGCCAGCGGGATGGCTTTATCATCGGTGAAGGTGCCGGCATTGTTGTATTAGAAGAGCTGGAGCATGCTCTGAAACGCGATGCGAATATTTATGCCGAAATAACCGGTTACGGATTCTCTGCCGATGCCTATCATATCACCGCCCCTCATCCGGAAGGTAAGGGGCAAGCTTTAGCAATTGACGCCGCGATCAGGATGGCAGGCATTCCGAAAGAATCCTATGATTACATTAATGCTCATGGAACCTCGACCCCACTTAATGACAAATTCGAAACAATCGCAATTAAAAAAGTATTCGGTCAGAATGCATATAACTTAAGTATTAGTTCCACCAAATCCATGACTGGTCACCTTTTAGGAGCTGCCGGAGGTGTTGAATTTATCGCCCTGTGTCTGACTCTCCGTGACCAGATCATTCCTCCCACAATCAACTTAGAGGAACCGGATCCCGAGTGCGATCTGAATTATACACCTAATCAAGCTGTCGAAAAAGAGGTCATCCACGGACTCAGCAGTAATTTCGGATTTGGCGGTCACAACGCGGTATTAACTGCAAAAAGATTCGAGCCCTGAGCATTGTCATTTTTTAAGCGATTTTGCATAAGAAGATTTCCGAGCAATTTAGAACAAAAACTCGGATACGCTTTCAAAAATCCACAATTACTGGACATAGCCTTAACCCATCGTTCTTATGTCTCAACAACCAACGATTCCTATGAACGACTGGAATTTTTAGGCGATGCAGTACTCGAACTGGTCATATCAGAATATCTATTTCAAAAATATCCAGCCAAACCGGAGGGTGAGCTAACCAACTTGCGCTCGCTATTAGTAAACAGCAAAATATTATCCCAGGTCGCGGCATCGCTGGATTTACAACAGTATGTCAAGGTTGACAAGGGTCTGAACCTAAACTCTCCCGCCACACGCCAAAATTTACTCTCCAGCACCTTGGAAGCGGTAATTGGAGCAATCTATTTAGATGGGGGCATCTTACCCACTCAGAAGTTTATCCGGCAATCACTGACCTCGCCGCGCGAAAAAGATGTCGAGCCGGCACAGTATAATTACAAAGGACAGTTAATCGAATATTGTCAGAAAAAAGGGTTGGGTCAACCCGTGTTCCAAATCGAAAAAATTGAAGGTCCGGACCATGCGCCGCATTATACAATTGCCGTCTATATTCGGCAGGAACTTGCCGGTCAGGGACAGGGTTCGACGAAACGGATTGCCGAACAGCAAGCCGCCGAAATCGCTTTTAAAAACCTCAATCAAAAAGGGTGACAAAATTTGTCACCTTTTCATCGTATTTGTAATCCGCCTAATTATTTTTGGCTTCTTTTTCCAGTGCAATAATCTGATCTCGCAATTTAGCCGCTAACTCGTAATTTTCATCATCAATGGCGACCTGCAATTTTGTCTTCAACTCCACCAGCCGATCAAGTATTTCGTTTTCGGTAGGAGCGGTGGCAGGAGCTCCTTTATTCTCCTGAACCTCAAGACTACTGGTCAACTGACCAGCCTCTTGCATGACTTTGTCGCTGACTAAAATATTCGCATTAACTCGCAGCGCAATTGCGATGGCATCACTGGGGCGGCTGTCAATTTGATAATTGGTATGATTATGTTCATTAACTAAATTAATTTGAGCATAAAAAGTGCCCCCGATAAGATCATTAATAATTACCTCCTTGATACTAAGGTCCAGCTGGTTAAGAAAGCGGACAAAAAGGTCATGGGTCATCGGGCGGGGCATTTTGACCTGCTCTAATGCCAGCGCAATAGATTGAGCTTCGAAAACTCCGACAATTACCGGCAAATGGCGATTACCATTCCTCTCCTTCAGGATAATGGCATAACCCTTACTGGGCGGATAAAAGAAAATTTTATCTATGTCTACATTAACCATTCCGTTAAAATATATTGGGGTAATTCAGGATTCGCAAGGACAAAATTCGCTTTTACCTGATTTAGGTTACTCGACCTGCTCACAGTAGAATTTTTTGAGTAAGGCATAAATGGTGGCGGCATCGCGGGCTCTTAAAATTTTATCAGATAATTCTTGAGTTAGCCGGAGATCAAGTTTTCGAACCACATTGGAAATATTTTCCAGGGCATTAGCACTCACGCTGATGGAATGGATGCCCAGCGCTGCCAAGCCCACTAAGGCATAGCGATCCGACGCCATTTCACCACAGACATTGACCGGAATATTGGCAGCTGCAGCGGTTCGAACAATCTTATCCAGAGCTTGAAATAATTTCGGATGATAATAATTCTTCGGTACCGACGAGTCGCGCGAAGTCCCGATTAGATAGAGCGCCAAATCGTTGGTGCCGATGCTGAAAAAGTCAACCTCCTGAGCCAGTTCTTCCAGCTCGTCCAGTACTCGTCTGGTTTCAATCATTGCACCCAATTGAATATTCCGTCGAAAAGTAATACCCTCCTGCTCCAGCTCAGCTTGGATTTGGTGTAGAATTTCTTTGGTCTTAACTACATCTATCACCGACATCACCAGTGGTAGCATAATCTGAATATTGCCAGAAGTGCTTGCCTTTACCAGTGCCCGTAATTGCGTCTGTAAAATTTCAGGATTATCCAGTAAAAATCCGATTCCGCCCCATTCATCAAAGAGGTGGTCTTCGCGCAGAAGGTCAAGATCCAGCATGGCTAAGATTTTATCCCGACCAAAATCATACACTCTGAAAACCACCGGCAGGCGCTTCATTTTATCCAAAACTGCTCGATAAGCTTTAACCTGCTCTTCCTCCGACGGAATGGTATTTCTCTCAATACATAAATATTCGGTCCGAAATAATCCAATGCCCTGAATTAAATTCGGATTGAGAGCATTGACTTCATCTACAAAACCGGCATTAATATAAATATGGAAAGGAATTTCATCTTTTGTGGTATTAGCAACTTTTCTGGTAATAATTTTGTTGCGGTGGTTGGCGTACTCTTTAATCCGAACGCGATATTTCTTTTTTATCTCCTCGGTGATGTCCAATAAAATTTCTTCATTATCGGCATCGAGGATAATCTCCGAATAAGATACCAGTTCATCAATCTGGGTAATGTTTGAGATATAGGGAACCCGAAAAGCGCGCGCCAAAATGCCGACATGTGAATCCACTCCACCAAAGCGGGTGATAATTCCCAAAGTTAGTTCATGGTCAATATGAATCAGGTCGCCGGGCGAGATCTTCTCACAGACAATAATAGAGGGTTGCTGAATTCCCGGCGGATTATAGTCAGTCTGGTTTATGAGATGATAGACAACCCTTTTTTTAACATCCCTCAGATCGGCAGTTCGTTCTTTGAAATATTGGCTATAAGAGTTAAGCAGCAATTTTTCATAACTCTCCATCACCTCATAATAAGACCAGGTGATGTTTTTCTTTTCCCGCTGCATCAGTTCCCGAACGGATTTAAACATCTCGCGATCCTGGACCGCAATCAACTGAGCTTCGATAATCCGGGCATGGTTTTCATCCAAATGCTTCAGTACCAGATCCCGTACCTGGGTCAGTTCCACGATTGCCTTTTGAACTGCCTGTTGAAAGCGTTCCCATTCGCTGTTAAAATCCGCTTCCTGGACAAAGTGCTTCGGCACCGGGAGATAGCTGTGTTCAAAATAATAAATTGGACCGCTGACAATCCCAGGAGAAATTTTTATGCCTTTAATTTTGCGCACTATCTATTCCAGATTGAATTTATTCTGCGCCAAGTTTACCAAACTCTCAACGGCTTCTGTTTCATCCTCACCTGCAGCTTCCACAGTCAAAAATGAACCCGGCTCAACGGCCAGCACTAAAATTCCCAAAATACTCTTGGCATTAACGCGTACACCCTTATAAATCAGGAAAATATCGGATTTGAATTTCGAGGCAACTGTTACCAGCACGGTTGCCGGTCGGGTATGCAACCCATATTTGTTGATTATCTGAACTTCCTTTGAAGTCACTATCTTATCGCTGTCTCCGGGAAATTAAATTAATCGCAAAATTCAAATTATCGGCTGCCGATTCGGGAATAGGTTTCAATCGGTTCCGGGCACCTTGGAGTAACTCTGAAATTTTCTGCTTTGCCAGATCCAGGGCCTGATATTCTTGAAAAAGACCAATAATCGCCGCCCGATCATGTAGGCGAGTTTTTAAGCACTCCATAAAATCCCGCCGCTGTTGCCGATCCATTGCCGATTGGGCTACTATTAGGGGATATGTTTTTTTACCAGCAACAATATCACTGTCCAGACTTTTGCCCATAATAGTTGTGTCGGAAGTAATCTCTAACAAGTCATCCTGAATCTGAAACGCCTGACCTAACTCGATTCCAAAGCAGTTTAAGTCGTCGGCAACTTTTTCATCAACATCAGATAATAATGCTCCTAACTGGCAGGCAAGTCCTAAAAGGCGGCCGGTCTTTTTACTCACCATATGCAAATAATTCTCAGCCGTCACTTTCTCAGACTTTTCATACTCCAAATCCAAAGCCTGACCTTCGCAAATTTCCAGCATTGACTGACTGAACTCATAGCCCATCTGCCGCAGCCGGGGTGCCTGACACTCCATTAGCGAACGGAAGGCGATTGCCATTAATCCGTCGCCAGTCAAGATTGCGGTATTGGTATCCCATTTAACATGCACCGTGGCACAACCGCGGCGCTGCGTATCATTATCCATAATGTCATCATGGACCAGGGTAAAGGTATGCAGCAGTTCCACGGCTAAAGCAACCGGTAGAATTTTGGCATGGGACACACCCAACCCTTCGCCAGTTAAAAAAGTCAATATCGGGCGCAGGCGTTTGCCCGACGTAACCGCACTATAATTTATCGGTGTATATAAGCTGGATGGATAGCCGGGGAGATGTAGATCTGCCAACCCTTTATCTATCTCTTTCCGATACCTTTGGACTAACTGGTTAAGATCCGTGTTCATAATCTAAAGTCGCTGCACTCAGGCTATTTTAACCTTGCCAAATTCCTGCAATTTGGAAAGCACTATATTTTTAATCTCGTTCAGCCGCGCTTCAGTCCGCGCTTCAAAACGCGTAACGATGACCGGTTGGGTATTGGATGAACGAACTAAACCCCACCCATCACCAAACTTAATCCGTACACCATCAACATCTAAGCATTCATAATGGGCTTTGAAATATTCATTTGCTCGACGGGAAATTGCAAACTTGGCGGCATCATCTTCACACTCCAGACGCATTTCGGGGGTCGCATAATAATGCGGTAATTGAGCCATTCTAACTGACAGCGAAGTAGTTGAATGAGAGACCATCTGTGCCAGGCGGGCACCCACATACATGGCATCGTCATAGCCATAGTAATCATCTCCAATAAAAATATGCCCGCTCATTTCACCGGCAAAGGGCACATGTTCCTCTTTCATTTTTTGTTTAATCAATGAATGACCAGTTTTCCAGATGATCGGCTTGCCACCCTTGGCAGTAATGATCTCTTCGAGTGCCTGAGAACATTTCACATCAAACACTATTCCCGTGCCGGGATATTTAGCAAATATTTCGTCAAGGAAAAGGATTATCAGATAATCGGCCCAGATAATTGTACCGGTGTCATCAACAATTCCAATGCGATCGGCGTCCCCATCAAATGCAATCCCAAAATCATAATCACCTTGTTGCACAGTTGTTATCAAATCATGCAAATTTTTTGTAACTGTCGGATCGGGATGATGATTAGGGAAGGAACCATCTACCTCACTATATAATTCGGTGAGCTGGCAACCAATACTCTTATAGATTTCCGGAGCTGCCAGTCCGGCAGTCCCATTGCCGCAATCCATTGCTACTCTAACCGGTCTGGCTAAATTTATCTTAGAAATTACCATTCGCTTGTAATCTTCAAGGATTTCCTGTTTACGGTACTTCCCTTTGCCCGTAGCAAATTTGCCAGCTTCGATCAGAGTCTTGATGTACTGGATATCTTTGCCATAGACCGCCTTACTATCATACGACATTTTAAATCCATTCATGTTGGCGGGATTATGACTGCCGGTAATCTGAACCGCCCCATCAACCTCCAGCATAACCATACTGTAATAGTTTACGGGAGTCGGCACAATCCCAATGTCAATTACCTCAATTCCGGTCGAGAGCAAGCCTTTGGTAAAGGTTTCTTTCAGCTTGGGGGTTGATAAGCGAACATCACCACTGATAGCAATTTTGCGACCGCCTTTCTTCCACACATAGGTGCCAAAACCCTTGCCCAGTAGAATTACAATCTCTTCTGGAAAGTCTTCTTCCACCACCCCACGAATATCATACTCTCGAAAAATATAGGGATTCATTGTACCTCCTGATTAAAACCGAAATCAAACTGCGCCATCATACTTAAAAATGCACAATTATCGCGCTTATCAACTGGTAAGACCCAGCTTTGATAGTTTATTTCCAAATAATTCCCATTATCAATAAAAAATCAATTGGCACTAATTCGACATAAAATAGATAAATCCACCCTTTTTTAAAAGCAGGATATTTTTATATCAGCCTACGATATCCACAACATAAAATTGGATTTTAAGAACTATGAAAACCGACTCGATAGTAAATATTTATTTAAGATAACTTGCCAGCCATTCAAAAATTGTTTGATGCCAGAACCGGCTGTTCTGGGGTTTCTGAACAAAATGAGTCTCATCGGGAAAAATTACCAGCTTGGCCGGGATACCTTTGCGCCGCAAAGCCGTAAAAGCCATCAGTCCTTCAATATAACTCAACCGGTAATCATGTTCCCCGTGAATGATCAGCATCGAGGTATTGAAATTTTGGACATAATTATGGGGCGACCACTTTTGATAATTTGCCTCATCTTCCCAGTAAGGACCGTTAAATTCCCATTCGGGAAACCAGAGTTCCTCAGTAGCAAGATACATGCTATAAAGATTAAAAGTGCCATCATGATTGATCAGGGTTTTAAACGGCACCGTAAAATCTGCCATATGCCCCTCAATCCAATTCACCATATATCCGCCATAGGAAGCCCCGGCTGCCGCAATCCGGTTTTTATCAATAAATTTAAAAGTATCCAGGACATATTTCTGTCCGGTAACCAGATCCTGGAACACCACGCCGCCCCAATCCTTCGAAATAGCATCGGTAAAAGCCTGCCCGTAACCGGTGCTACCGCGGGGATTGATCATTACCATCACATAACCCTGGGCGGCCCATAATTGAATGTTCCAGCGATAATGGAAATCATCCTGCCAGGCACCCTGCGGACCACCGTGTATAAAAAAGACTGCCGGATAACTTTGCTGCTGACTAAAAAATGGTGGTTTGACAATGAAACCATGCACTTTAGTTCCGCCCGCACCAGTGAACCAGAAATCTTCGATATCGTTCATTTCCACAACCTGCAACGGCTGCTCATTGAAGTTAGTAATTTTCTGCGATTCGCCAGATTCCATCTTGCCTATATATAACTCGAAAGGCATAGTGGTCCGTTCGTGCAAATAGGCAAAGGTCTTCCCATCAGGACTAATAGTCATGCTCCGATTGTTACCAGCGTGCACCAGTGTTTTTAGTTCTCCCGATTCGATATTCAAACACTTAATTCGATTACGGGCTTCTTCATCTATTCTCAATAAAAGGGCTTTACTATTCGGCAGCCAGCAGTATTCATCAATCCGGAGATCTTTGT
>Ga0209610_1000598_pt1 | contig 19015 bp, 17 predicted proteins | sample LakKivw275mmetaG_FD_184137 | JGI IMG/M metagenome (GOLD analysis project Ga0209610, IMG submission 184137) | Anoxic lake water microbial communities from Lake Kivu, Rwanda to study Microbial Dark Matter (Phase II) - Lake Kivu water 275m metaG... | ecosystem: Environmental > Aquatic > Freshwater...
CCGGAACCTGACCTGCTTCCCCTCACAGTTGATGAAAAATGGATAAAAGAGATCAGGGAAAACCTGCCTGAATTACCAATGAAAAAGATGGAAAGATTTATCGATAAGTATAACCTCCCAAGGTATGATGTGGAGATATTGGTATCAGATAAGGAACTTGCCCAATACTTTGAAGAGGCAGTAGGGCTATTTCCTGAGCCAAAGACTGTGAGTAACTGGATCATGACCGAACTCTTAAGAGAATTAAAGGGTGGGAGTGTATCACCAAATGATTCACCCCTGCCTCCAGCCCATCTTGCAGAGTTATTATCACTTATAAAGGATGGAACGATCAGCACAAAGATAGGGAAGGAGATCTTTCCGGAGCTATATAAAAGCGGGGTATCTCCAAAACGTCTGGTTCAAGAAAAAGGGTTAATCCAGATTTCAGATGAGTCTGAGATAATCTCGACCATAAATAAGGTAATCTCTCGCTTCCCAAAAGAGGTTGAAGAATTTAAAGGGGGCAAGGAAAAGCTCTTGGGGTTCTTTGTAGGACAGGTTATGAAAGAAACAAAAGGCAAGGCAAATCCAAAGCTATTAAATGAACTACTTTTGAAGAGGCTGAAGGGGTAATGCCGATTTGCGATTGCGGATTGCGGAATGATGAATTCATACACAGTATATAGCATATCGCATTTCATATATAGTAGGAGAGGCGTCCCGCCTGTCAGAACACGATATACGGCATACGAACGACGATATACTGTTATGATAGTGGATGTTGAATACTATTTTATTGAGATTTCATTATGATTGTTATGATTGACCATATATACTGGAAAGATAGTTCGCTATATCTCCTCGACCAGAGGGCACTGCCCTTTAAAAAGACATATGTAAATTGTAAAGGTTTGCAGGATGTTATTCATGCGATAAAGGGTATGATTATAAGGGGCGCACCCTTAATAGGCATTGTCGCTGCCTATGGAGTAGTATTGGGTATACAAGAAACCCTGTCATCCAATGGGAGCGTGAAAGACCAAGACATAAACATGATTTGTGAAAAGCTGGGAAAAACGAGACCTACGGCAGTAAACCTTTTTTGGGCATTAAGCAGGATGAAGGATGCATTTCACCGGTATAAGAAAAATTCTGATATACTTGACCTTATGCTGGATGAGGCAATCTCCATCCATGTTGATGACATAGAGAACAACAGGATGCTTTCTCTGTATGGTGCTGGATTGATAGATGACGGAGACACAGTGCTCACCCATTGCAATGCAGGTGCCCTTGCGACAGGGGGATATGGAACAGCCCTCGGTGTGATAAGGGCAGTTCATGAATCCGGCAAGAAGATAAAGGTTATTGCAACAGAGACAAGACCTTATATGCAGGGGGCAAGGCTCACTGCCTTTGAACTGCACGAGGAGGGGATAGAGGTTGAACTTGTGCCTGACAACCATGTGGGACTCCTCTGCTACAATAAGGTTGTAGATAAGGTCATTGTAGGTGCTGACAGGATTGCATTGAACGGTGATGTGGCAAATAAAATAGGTACGTATATGATAGCCCTCAATGCTTATCAACACCGCATCCCCTTTTATGTGGCAGCCCCTGTATCAACATTTGATAAAATCATAAAGAACGGGGCATCCATCGAGATAGAAGAGAGGGATGGCAGGGAGGTAAAATACTTACGCGGGAACCTTTTAACCCTCAAAGATATCAAGGCACGGTATTATTCCTTTGATATTACACCGGCTAAATACATATCCTGCATTATTACAGAGAAAGGTATTGTGGCTAAACCGTTTAGAAAATTTATAAAAATGCTTTTTTCTCAAGAACATTGAAAATCATCACACTTCTCACAGACTTTGGTTTGAAAGACCCCCATGCAGGCATTATGAAGGGGGTTATCCTTTCCATCAACCCTGATGTCACCATAGTGGATATTTCTCATGAGGTAGAAGCACAGGATATAAGGGAGGGGGCTTTTCTCATAAAAGAGTACTACACGTACTTCGAAAAAGGCACCATTCACGTGGCTATCGTTGATCCTACTGTGGGGAGTGAAAGAAGGCCGATAGTTTTCAGCAAGGATGGGCACTTTTTTATCGGACCTGATAATGGCATCTTCACCCTGCTTATTGACGAGGATACAGAGATATATTTAATAGAGAATAAAAAATTTATGATGCGAAATATAAGCACTACATTCCATGGCAGGGATGTATTTGCACCGGTAGCTGCACATCTCTCATTGGGGTTTCACCTTTCGGCCTTTGGGGAAGTAGTTACAGACCCGGTGTGTCTCACGGATATCTTTCCAAAAATAGAAACTGATGTGATTTACGGCGAGGTAGTGAGGTTTGATCGGTTCGGGAATGCCATTACAAATATCCATGCGAGTACACTCAACACATTCATAAAAGGAAAAAAATTCAGGATAACCATAGGGAAGACATCTTTTGAATCTATCGATAAGAGCTACTACGAAAAAGAAGTAACCTGCCTCACCGGCAGCGCCGGTTATCTTGAATTTGCATATTACAGGGGGAGCTTCAGGGAAGAAAAGAAGGTATGGAAAGGGGATGAAGTTACGGTAAGGGTTGAGTAAACTTGTTATAAAACCGTATATCGTATCTCGTACATCGTATATCGTCTATCCAGTCTGTTCCGTCTATTCAGTCTATTTAGCCCATTGCAGTCTTTCTTGTCGTGACTAAATAGACCAGAGAGACGAGATAGACCAGATAGACAAAAGCTTTTCCACAAAATATCTTCAGACTTAATAGTTTGCCTAATGATTATGTAACAGTTCATCGTTAAAGAAATAAAAACTTATAATTCAAGACCTGACCCCATAGGCCAGTTAGCTTCTCTGTTGTAGTACAACTGAAAATTACAAGAAGGGGAGTATTGTTGTTAAAAATGTAGTCCTGTCATGATATAATTTCCCATCTGCCTTGTTAAAGAATAATGAATGATAGGGGGCTGTATGAACATACATGTAGAAAGATATGGACAGGGAGAAAAAATTATATTTATTCATGGTTCTGGCTGGAATACACGTATGTGGTACAACCAGAGGGACTATTTGAAATCATCGATGGAGGTAATACTTGTCGACTTACCGGGGCATGGAAAGTCTCCTGGCGATGGCTGTGATTCTGTAGAAGAATACAAGGAGGCGGTATACGGGGTAATCAGGAGGCTCAATACGGGAAGATGTTATGTTGCCGGCCACTCACTGGGTGGTGCCATCACCATGTCCTTAGCGCTTTCTTATCCCGATGCCATCAAGGGAGTCGTCCTTATAGGGACGGGCGCAAAACTCAGGGTGCTTCCTCAAATTCTTGAAGGTATTACCAAGGACAAGGAAAACACGGTTCAGAACATAGTTACACTTGCCTTCTCAAAAAAGGCTTCGTCAACTTTGAAGAGTGACTATTTTGATGAGACGATTAAATGCAGGGCTGAAGTCATCTATAAAGATTTTAATGCCTGCGACCATTTCAATATTATGGATTTTGTAAGCTCTTTACAGGTTCCCGCACTCATTATATGCGGGACAGACGACTCCCTGACACCGCCAAGATATTCCTATTATCTCAACAAGGAAATAAAAGGTTCAAGGCTTGTCCTCATAGAGGATGCAGGCCATATGGTAATGATGGAAAAGTTAGAGGGAGTAAACAGGGCGATCGAGGAGTTCGTCAGAGGCCAATTAGATACCCACGGCTAAAGCCTATGGCTTGAGGGTTCATGGATTCAAGAGGTCAAGGGTTCAAGAAAAACCTTTTTCTCTATAATTCTTGAACCCTCGGGTCCTTGGCCCCTGGGACCCCTTCCATTGCAAAAAAATCTAACTAAAGTCTTCGTCTAAAGGCAAAGGATTTTCTCCCATTCCCGACGGATACAGTAAGCTGAAAATAAGACCGGCAAGAGCAGAAAGGCAATAGAGATGACAATCATGTATAGAATGAAGTAAATCATGCAGTACCCCATAATATCACGGAAGCTGAGTTTTACAACACCTTTCTCCCAACCGCAAAGTTTTGAAGAAATGTATTAATTCTTATCCGTCCATGATAAGGCTTTCTGCTGTGTTCGGCCTATAATTTTTCTTAAAACACATTAAAACCAGCTAACAGTGCGAATACGGTTAAAACGATGCCGCTCCATATAAGGGTCATGGTTGTATAACCCATGATATCCCTTGCGGAAAGCTTCGCAAGCCCGAGTAATGGTAACGCCCAGAAGGGCTGAATCATATTTGTCCACTGGTCGCCCCATGCAACCATCATGGCTGATTTCACAGGGTCAATGCCCATCATCTTTGCGGCTTCCATAGTGATTGGTCCCTGGGCTGCCCATTGACCTCCACCGGAAGGTATGAACATGTTGATGATGCCTGCCGCAAAAAACTGAAGCATGTAAAAGGTCTGATAACTGGATATCGCCACAAACCACCCTGCTATGACTTTGGCAAGCCCTGTCCCTATCATGATACCCTGGATGCCGCCGTATAAGGGAAACTGCAAGGCTATACCGCCTGCTCCTTTTATTGCAATGTTGATGGCTTTTATATAATTTATGGGTTTCCCATGGAGTATAACCCCTACAATAAAGAATATGAATATCACTACGTTGAGGTTTAAATCGAAACCCTTCGTTGCAAAATGCCATACAAGATATGAAAGCCCCATGGCTCCGAAGATCATATTTATCGTATAACTGTGGTCAATGCTGTCCGCAAGTGTCGGGTTTTCAGGCTTTGAAACCTTCGGCACCTCACTGGTCAGCTCCTTAAGCTCTTCCTCAGAGATAGTCTTCATCTCCTCTTCTTTTGGATGTATCATTGCAAACAAAATAGGCAATGTAAAGATTATGATGATTGCCGGGACTATATTGAAGAGCGGAAAGACGCTTTGTGATATTGGAACTATTGAACCTGTCATCTTTTCTACGAAATTCTGGGCATGCTTCGATGTAGCAATGACAAGAGGTATGGAACCTGAAAGACCCTGATGCCATACAACAAAACCACTGTATGCAGCCCCAATTAAATAAGGATAATCCACCTTCCTTGTCCTTTTTGCAACCTCCAGCGCAAGGAGTCCACCCACTATTAGACCGAAACCCCAGTTGATCCAGGAACATATAGCAGCAACAAAGGAAACTATCATGCCTGCCCTGATAGGTGTTGTGCCTCCACCGGCAATCCATTTTAAAAATCCATGTATAGGAGGCGTGAGGGCAAGGGCATGGCCTGTAATGAGGATGAGAATCATCTGCATTGCAAAGGCAATAATACCGTATATCCCGATACCCCATGCGGATATGAGTTTTACATACCCACTACCCGTGAAGATCAACGCGAGGATAGATGCGAGAAAGGTAAGCAGAATGGCAAAGAGGTAAGCATCAGGCAGGTAATGCCTCATTATATAAGTAAAGACTGAAGCAAGTTTTCTTAACATAACTCCCCCCTTTTTAGATTTTTTTCCATTATATCAATTATGAAAGAATATTTGCATAACTGATAATCGTCAATACAACGGCAATTACTCAGGAGTCTGGTATCCAGCTGGTACTCTCCGTGTACTGGCAGATACAAGTTTTTGCAACATGAGTCACCTCCTAATTAAATAGAGCATTGTTTTTACACCCTACTTTTGTGCGTTATTTCACCTCCTTACTTTCTTTTTAAGAAAAAAATAATGGGGGTCAGCTCCTGCAATATAAATTTTTTATTGATTTTCACAACCCCCCCCTTCTTCATTTTCCTGCCAATTCAATAAGTTGTCAAGCGAAAATTCAATATAGCTGGGGTTCAAAGATTCAATCACCACGTTCCTACTCACGGAATTTTGCGCTATGCCATCTGCTCTCTGCGCCACGCCCTCTGTGCCTGATTGGCAAGCTTCTTTTTCCCCAGGGTGGGACATCCTTTCGCCGCTTTTCCTTCCGGATTCATGCAAATATTTTGCTGTGGTGTCAGGGTGCAGTTTGCACAATCTGACAGATTACCTTTTTTCATACACGACCTCCTCTCTCTTTCATAGAACAAAAAACAACATTATGGCTTACTGCACGCCGGGTATGATGTTGCCGCCAGATGGGAAAATTGCCACGTCTGCCTTCGGCATTACCTTAAATGTCTGGTTGATGGCTTCATCAAGACTTCCTGCATAGGTAAAATTCATCATCTCTACCTGTTCTCTGGACAATCCTTCGGTGACATGAATAATGTTGAATTTTTCAGCCAACTCTTTATAGAAAACAATCTGCATGATATAGGATATTCCGAAAGATTTAAGATGGCCCGGGATATCCCCCTTTGTCAGCTTTCTGTGGTAATCGTTTGCGCTCTCCGGGGTTGCCATTTCATTTATCAAAGGCAGGATAGGGCCTGCCTGTTTTTGAGATGCCACCCATATAATTGTACCGCCTGCCCTCATGCAATAACTTGCCATGAGAAGCGCCTTCGTTGCCTGAACGCCGATCTCAAGGGGAGAAGCCGAGGTGATTGTCACATCAGGACGTTTCGGCAGAGTTACAAGATAGAGGGAGGCAGCATACTTTGATGCTTCTCGATGTTCCTCTACGGGATCTCCAGCAAATGCACGGATTACCTCTTTCTTTTCGTTCATGATAAAGTCGAGCTTAAATGCGAGCCTGCTTAAGCGGCCTGCATCAACAATCTCCTCGTAGAACGGATTCCCATCAAGGAGGTTGACCTTCGCATAACGGTGGCGCATCCATGTAAAATGATGGTCGGCAACTGCCCGGTATGACGAAACCCCTGGCATAACGATTTTACATCCACCACCAAATCCATTGTTTGGATGCGGCATACATTCACCAATACCGATAATCAAATCGGCAAAAGCAACAAGTTTGTTTACCTCAACAAGCGTTCCTCTGTGTGTTCTTCCGATGACAACATTTTCGGGAGAGTGGGGATCGTGGGATGAGATTCGACCCTGCAAACGCCGGGAGGTTTCCTTTCCAATTTTTCCTTCCATCTGCTCCAGTGTAGGGATAGGGTGGGTGCCTAAAGCACAGACAGCGTTTATTCGTTCGTCCGGAATGCCAGCCTTATTGAGTCTGTCCAGAATAGATGGGATGGCAAGATGGGCAGGCGTTGGTCGCTGTAAGTCATCAAAGAGGAGCGTCACATCCATGCCCGGTCTTGCGAGCTCTTCGAGTGGTGGCGTCCCTATCGGGTTATTGAGCGCCCGTCCAACTTCCTGTTGCACATCACTGACGCCGCTGCCAGAGGATACGTCCTAATTAGAGATTACATTCCATTCTGATGGAAGGGAAAAATATATTTTGCTCCCTTCGTAATTAATGTAATAGTTCATTTTGTTATCTCCCTTTTGTAAGTAGTTTTTTCAGTTCAGGGCCTGCCTTGGGGTTTTTCTGAATAATATCTTTCCAGCCCTCGTCGTAAGCCACTTTAAGAAACCTTTCCTTTTCTGCCGGAGGCAGGTCAATAACCTGGATACCTTCCTTGATGAGCAGGGGGCGTTCCTTTTCTGCCATCTCGTTAAAAGCAGCAACTACCTTTTTCTCAGCTTCTTTGGCTGCTTCTGTGAGCAGGTCTCTCAGTTTTTTAGGCAGCTTATTCCATACCTTCAAGTTTACGAGAAGCGGATTTGGAACATTATAAAAGCCTGGGTCTACAACATATTGTGTCTGCTTTTGCCAGCCCCAATCACGAATCCCAACAGCCGGCCAGCAGTAACCATCGACAACGTTCCTTTCGAGGGCTACATAAACTTCCGTGGGTGGTATCACAACAGGGTTCCCGCCGAGCCCCTTTATAACCTGAAGATACATGGGGGAGACACGAATGTTAAGTCCCTTGAGGTCAGCACTCTTTATGGGTTTTTTAAGGTAGAGGTGAAATTTTGTGCCGAGGCCAAGTCTTGCCAGGTAATGGACCCCGATCTTTTTTTCGTGGATGTCGTTTATATAAGCCCAGGCACCGTTTGTTCTTTCTTCAGCAGGTGTAAAATTAGACAGTTTGAGGGCATCCACTTCAGGTAAGACCGATACGTAGTAGGCGTTGGTGGTAAATACCATATCAACCATACCGCGTTGCAAGGCCTGGACCTGATCAGGCGATTTGACCGCCTCTGGTCCTCCAATGAACTGTATCTTCAATTCACCGGGATACTTTTTGGCAACCATCTGGTCAACTATGTCCGTAAACATTGTAAAGGCCTTGTATTCACTGGCTGTCTTTGGCCACCCCGCTACCGCCTTCAGTGTAAAGGTTTCAGCCTTAACCGGCCCGCTCAAAATACTTAAAATTAGGAACGTGAATAAAACTGCAAAAAATATAAACGCTAATCTCTTTTTCATTGCAAACCTCCTTTTTTTATTGCAGACAGCGCATAGCCTTTTTTGTTATATACTATTTATTGCTAAACGCTCTATGCTGTTCATGCTCTTTACTACATACTATTATATATCCCACTCCGGTTCTACTTCATTCCCATAAAAGCCGGTACAAAGGTTGCTATAAATGGCATTGCCAACACAAGGGCAATGCACAGTATATCTATGATTACATAGGGAGTCACTGCCTTCCATATATCAGACATAGTTACATCAGAAGGGGCTACACCTTTCATCACAAAGAGGGTAACACCAAAAGGAGGGGTAATCAAGCCTGTCTCGAGAGCAATAAGCATGAGCACGCCGTACCAGATAGGATTAAACCCGAAGGCATTGATAACGGGCATGTATATAGGTATTGTGATCATCATAATTGCAACGGTTTCCATGAAACAACCCATAATAAGGACGACGGCCAGCATGCCGATTAATATTACTATCGGCGGAATGGTGAGGCTGGTAATAAAGCCCGTCATGCCTGAAGCAGCACCGGTAAAGGCTAATATTTCACCGTACGTGCTTGATACAATGATAATCATGAATATCATTACCGTGACCTTCACGGTTCCCATGACCGACTTCTTTATGATTTCCCAATTTAAACGCCTGTAAATAAGGGCAAGGATAAATGAGCCCAATGTCCCTGTTGCAGCTGCTTCCGTGGGGGTTGCAACACCCAGAAATATGAGACCTATTACCATGAATATAATGAAGCCGAGGGGTAACAGGTATTGTACGGTGACCCGCACCTTTTCTTTCAAGGGGATATGGGGCACGTCATACACAGGCGCTTCTTCAGGGAAGATGCGGCACCAGAATAAGACATAGACGAGGTAGAGGCCAGACATGATAATGCCTGGCAGTATGCCGGCAATAAGAAGTTGCCCTACATCGATGTTTGCAAGGCTTGCGAGTACTACGGTAAGTGCATTGGGAGGAATAAGCGCATCAACTGTACCTACTCCCATGAGTGGACCGAGACTCATGTTTTTGCTGTAGCCTTTTTTCAGCATGTCAGGAAGCAGGATGGTGCCAAGTAGGGCACATGTTGCAATAGTGGAGCCGCTCAAAGCGCCGATTATAACACCCATAATAATAGCCAGGATAGAGAGCCTGCCCCGGAGTTTGCCAAGCCATTTGTCGAGCACATTTACCGCGTCGAGGCCAAGGCCTGTATGGAATATCAGTTCTCCCATAAGGATGAAAAAGGGCACAGGAAGCAGGGTAAAGGTTGTAATGGAAGTAAAAACCCCTGTTACTACCCCGATAAGACCTGGTATTCCCCCAAGGAAGAAATAGGCGGCAACCATATTTACAACGAGAAAGGCAAAGGCAATGGGTATCCCCGTAAGCAATAAGAAGACCATACCGCCAAAAAGTAAGAGAATGATCGTGTACCATTCCATGGGTTACTTCCCTGCCCTAATATCGCTAAACCTGCTCCACGCCATCCTGAAGAACTGCATGGTAAGGAGGATACTGCCTATGGGGATAATAATGAAAACAGCCGATTTCGGAACAGTAACTGCCCTTACGTCTGTTACCCTGCCTACAATACACTCATACATATAGAGAATCCCAAAAAAGACCATAATCGCACAGGCAAACCCGCCGATCACAAACATGATACAATCGAGATATTGTTTGGTTTTGTTATTGAGATGAGTGTATATGATATCGGTAGTGATATGCCCCCCCTCTCTCAAAAGCCAGGTTGTTGCAAGGAAAACTATCCACAACAGGGCATATTCGGTTGTTTGCATGATCCATATAGTCGTCTGTGTAAAGAAGAATCGCATGCCGATGGTGTAACAGACAGCAGCCGCTATAAAAACCAGTATTCCCCCGGCTATCGCTGCCATTACCTCGATGAGCTTATCAAAAAACTTCCAGAAAAGTTTCATACACATTGCCCCTTTCTTGAAAGTAAGGATTAAGCGCTATCCACCATAGACCTATGTGCCTTATATTGCAGCTTATTCCACTCATCGTCTGCATCCTTTTGAATGCGTTGAATTTCTTCTTTCTTCAAATGCTTGAAGCGTCCCTGCTTTAATAAATATTCTTCAACAGGTAATTTAAGCGGTTCATGGTTTATAGTGTATCGTACGCCATCTTCCACCTCATAGAGAGGAAAAATATTGGTTTCAACAGCCAGGCGAGACACGTCGGGGGATAAATCCGAGGCCATCCTCCAACCAGTAGGGCAAGGCACAAGCATATGGATAAATTTTGTTCCCCTGATACCCTTAACTTTAGCGATTTTGCGCCGGAGATCATGGGGAAAACCAATAGTGGCTGTTGCTGAATAGGGATTGTAATGGGCAGCCATGATATCCATGATATGCTTTTTCCGTCTTGGGTTCCCTTTGGGGGTTGTTCCTGTCCAGGCAAAAGATGGCGTTGCTGAGCTCACCTGAATACCTGTATTCATATAGGCCTCATTATCAAGACAGACATAAATAATGTCATCATTGTTCATTGTTACACCAGAAAGGGCGGCAAGGCCAATATCAAAGGTACCCCCATCCCCTGCAAAGGCAACTGCCTGGATATCGGTTTTACCCAGTATTTTAAGGGCATTTGCTATCCCTGCTGCGGTTGGTGCTGCGATCTCAAAAGCAGAGTGAAAGGACGGCATGGCAAGACATGTGTTGGGGTATACACCCGAAGTCGAGCCTTCACAAGACGGCACGATGACGGTTATCGTCCTTGGCCCCATTACCTGGAGTACCAATTTCATGGCAACAACCAGTCCACAGCCGGCGCATGCCGAATGACCTGGCCTTATCAGATTAGGATGTTCTTCTGGTAAATCAATAATCACCTTCAAAAATCCTCCTTTATCCAGATCGCTTCCTCTTTTGGCTCAGTCCTTTTCATCACATCAAAGGCAACTTTACGGATTGTTTCCACGTCTACGTCGCTACCTCCAATCCCTGCAATGTAGCTGTAGGTAAGGGGTTGGGGTGCAATACCCAAAAGCGCTCCTCTTAGTTCCTGGCAGAATATGCCTCCACTCCCGATTGATATGTTTCTGTCAATAACACCGACCTTTTTCTTTCCCAGAAGGGCAGCACAGGCTGCCTCGCGTGGAAAGGGTCTGAAAAGGCGTATTTTGAGGAGCCCTACCTTATATCCGTCGTCACGAAGGGATTTGATGGCAACCCTCGCTGTGCTGGTGATTGACCCTGCTGTGACGAGGACAATCTCAGCATCGTCAAACATGAACGGTTCAATAATCCCATAGCCCCTTCCGAACTCCTCTTTGTATTCCCTGTCTACCTTGACGGCGATTTCCTTCACAGAATCCATTGAGAGGAAAGCCATATGTTTGTATTCCCGGTACAATTCCTGGGGCACAACAGGCACAAGGTAACCGGGTTTATCAATATTAAAACGATGGGGAAGATCAAGGGGGGGCAGGAACCGGTCAACTGCATCCTGGTCAGGAAGGTCAATCGGTTCCATGAAATGGGAGACAAAAAAGGCTTCTATTGCAACCATGGCAGGCAGGTATACCTGCTCAGCTATTTTATATGCCTGAATGACACTGTCGAGTGCCTCTTGACCGTTTTCCGCATAAAACTGAATCCATCCTGTGTCTCTCTGGGAAAGACTGTCGGTCTGATCAGCCCAGAAGCCCCATGGTGCAGCAAGGAGTCTGTTCACATTTGCCATAACTACAGGTGCCCGGCATCCACTTGCAAAATGGAGCATCTCGTGCATCAGCGCAAGCCCCTGGGATGAAGTTGCCGTAAATGTCCTAACCCCGGTCAGAGAAGCAGCAATACATGATGCCATGGCAGAATGTTCCGACTCAGTTCTCATCATTATCCCTTTGAGAACACCGGAAGCCTCCCAATCGGAGAGTTTTTCGTAAATGGAGGTCTGAGGTGTAATTGGGTAAGCTGCGATGAGGGGGGTCCGGCATAATCTCACCGCATTGGCAATGGCATGATTCCCGGTCATAAACTCTTTCATCACAGCTCCTTCATCACAACCACATTTCTCGGGCAGGACTTTGCACATGTCCCGCATCCTTTGCAATGTTCATAGTCCACATATTTCGTCCCTTTGATAGGATCCAGTGCAATTACGCCTTCGGGACAGAAGAAGTAACAGTTGTAACAGTAATTACATGTTCCACAGGTAAAACAGCGTGAAACAGAGGTAGTTGCTTCTTCCGCTGATAAACCGAGATTGACCTCCTGAAAACTTTTAAGAGAAGCCTCACGGCTCAGTTTACGTTTTTTAACCCTGCTCGTGTGCTCAAAATAAAGGGTATTCAGTTTATCGAAGGTGACAACTTTCTGTGCCGCACGATTCATTTCAAACCTTCCACCGGAGGTATACGCCTCGAAAGAAATAGACCCTTTGTCTCCCACCCTTATCCCGGAGAACATTTTTTCAGGGGATACTCCTTTGAGATAAAGGTCAATGGAAATAGCAGCCTTTTTCCCGGCTCCTATGGCAGTCACTATGGTTCGTGGCTGGTCAACCACATCGCCACCTGCGAACATCTTAGCATTCTTTGTCCTGAGAAAATTATCAACGTAGACAAGACCGTTTTTTATAAGGTCCGTGGGTAAGGATACAAGATCAACGTTTTCACCGGTAGCAGTGATAAGGTAATCTGTTTCCATTATGAAGTCAGTCCCTTCAACAGGAATAGCCCTTGGCCTGCCACTCGCATCCGGTTCACCAAGCTTCATACGCTGGAATTCTACGGCCAATCTCTTGTCTGATAACATCTTTATCCTGACAGGTTGAATCAGAAATTCAAACCGTGCACCTTCCTCTTCGGTATCATCAATTTCGTCCTTGATAGCCGGCATCTCTGCTCTTCCCCTTCGGTAAGCTATGGTAACACGGCAACCATTCCTGATAGATGACCTTGCTACATCCATGGCAGTATTTCCTCCGCCGACCACTATTACATCCTGGCCTCCCGGGATTGATGAACCTGAGTTAATACGCTTTAAAAAGTCAAGACCATGCATGACCTTCTCAAATGCCTCGCCTTCTATGCCGAGGGGGCTCTCTATCCCGGCACCGATCGAGAGAAAAACTGCATCATACTCATTGAGTGCATCAAGGGTGATATCTCTGCCCACTTTAGCCCCTGTCTTTATCTCAATACCCAGAGCTATCATCCTATCAATTTCTTTTTTGACGATAGCTTTCGGGAGGCGGTATCCGGGGATAACGTACGTCATTATCCCGCCGGCTTCTTTGTATGCCTCAAAAACGGTTACCTTATGGCCTAAAAGACGAAGAAAATAGGCGCATGAAAGACCTGCAGGACCAGACCCGACAACGGCGACTCCTCTTCCATTGACATTCTGGACGGGGTTCAGGTTAGGCACTTGATCAGATGTCGTATCAAATATATATCGTTCCAGTGCACTGATAGAGACGGACTCATCGTACTTATCTCTATTGCAGCTTACCTCACAGGGATGGAAGCAAACCCTTCCGCATATACCGGGAAAGGGGTTCTCCTTTAAGATGGTTAAAAGTGCGTTACCATACTCACCCTTTTGGGCTAAATAGAGAAATTGAGGGATGTTGTTTCCCGCAGGGCAAGATTCCTGGCAGGGGGCTGTCATAAACTGCGTATGTGGTTTTTGAAAACCCCATTTGCCTGTATCGATGACCTCTGTGCTGCCATAGGATATAGGGATTACAAATTTATTTTCCTGGATAAGTGGATGATTCATAGCTCTCTAACCTTCCGCCTCGTAGACCTTTACTTGTTCATAGGCATCTTTCACTGCCTGGATATTCTCCTCTCTTTTGGATGGAACCATTTTAGTGACTGCTTCGATCAATGTTTCAAGCTTTATGAGATTGGTCAAGCGTACATATGCCCCCAGCATTGCCATATTAAAATTGCCTCCGAGTCCAAGATTTCTAGCGATTGATGCTGCGTCAACCAGACCAATGGTAAAACCCCTCAAGTCCTTAAAATAGTCGATGCTATTATGTGTATTAATGAGGAGTTTTCCACCAGGTACAACCTCCTTACCTATTTCCTCCTGTTCAATTAACGATATGTCAAGGAGAATCAGGTAGTTTGGGTGCTTTATCTGGCATTTCAAAAGAATGGGTTCATCATCAACGCGCAAAAAACCGACTACAGGGGCACCCCGTCGTTCACCTCCAAAGAGAGCGAAGCTCTGTGGGTATTTACCTTCAAGAAAAAAGGCCCTTCCAAGAATCTCAGAGGCAACTACTGCCCCCTGTCCTCCGCGACCTCTAAACATGATTTCGATCATTGAATTTTATCCTTACCTGTATCTTCTTTAAACGCAAATCTCAATATATCTTTTAGAGACTGCTCAAGATGATGCCTCATCGCCTTCTCAACCGCATCTATATCAGCCCCTTCAATCGCTTTAAGTATCTGTTTGTGACCCTTTATAGCTCTTAAAACATTGTCCTTTGAGTATATGCTCTGTATCCTGTATCTTAGCATTTGCCGCCTTAAGAACCGCGATAATTCCAGAAGGTGTCCGCTTCTGCTTAGCTTAGCGATAATTTCGTGAAACTGAGCATCCAGGTCGACAAATACCTTCACATCACCTGTTGAAACTTTATTCTCTGCGGTGGCTATGTTTTTCCCAAGATCCTTGACAAGTTTTGTCTGTGCCTTTTCCATTGCCCACCGTGCAGCCAGCCCCTCTATCACCCTCCTGATCTCGCATATTTGCTTAACTTCATCTTCGCTTATAGGTTCAACTGTATAACCCACACTTGGTATTGATTTAATCAGTTTTTCTAATTCAAGACTATGGAGGGCTTCTCTTACAGGAGTTCGTGAGGTTCCAATTTGTTTAGCAATTTTTGTTTCCAATAAACGTTCGTTAGGAGCTATAACACCGCTTAAAATTTGTTCCCGGATATAATTATATACTCTTTTTCGTGCTGTATTTCCTTTATTTATACGCAATTTTTTCATATCAGGATACTGTACCCCGGTATAATAAATGTGTCAAGATTTTTTCATAATCATTATAAAAAGAGATAAGTGGTTGTTATTTAAATGTGATAATGAACCAGAGCATCAACTATTCATATACCTTTTTGCATATATGTGAGCTAATCTTAAAGGCTCCGGTATCTTATTGTTTTTTGCCCATTTCAGATATTCGTTAATTGTTCGATTGAGTGTTATTCCGAAACCCGGGGAAAGATATACAGGTTTCTTAAATTTCCTGATTTTTAGAGCAGTTCCAAGCTTCCTCTAATTTTGGGCAATATATGTAATATCTGGATGCCCCGATTCAATTTCCTCGTATGTTCCGGATATCAATCTCTGTGCAATGCCTATTGTGGGTATACCGTGGGTGAACCCGACAACTGTTGTTAATCCATAAAAATATGGATGACATATGCCATGACCATTTACAAAGAGAAGGTCAATTCTTTCGCCATAAATAAGTTTTGAAATAACCGGCGCTTCTTTCAGGAAAAATAATGGACTCCGGTAGGGCTCATTCGAGATGCCTTTATATACCTTGATGTCCTTGATCCTTTCGTTTTAAAATGTGACTGAGACCGAAACATACTGTTTATTTTTATAAGAAACATCTACACCGGCTATAATCTCAAAGTTTTTTTCTCCATATTTCTTTTCAACCTTTCCCCATAAAATATTTGGTGTTATATAAATAGACATGTCAAAGATATTGTGGAGAAAATTACCTTAGTAGACTCTTAAGCCGATTCTGGCTCTATCCTTCATCTTGATCGTCGGGTGGCAGATGTTGAATGTTCCTCGGTATATGGTCTATCTGTTCAAGGGCAGGTATCTCACCTGTTCCTGTGACGCCAAGCTCCCTGAATTTCCTGACTGATGGCAGTACCCTTGATTCCATTGAACCGACTGTCTTATTGTATGCATCGGTAGCCTTCTTAATAGCAGAGCCCAGATCGTCAAAATGCTTTATCATTGTGCTCATCCTTTCAAAAAGCTCCCTCCCCAGCATACTTATTTGCTGGGCATTCTTTGTGATCTGTTCCTGCTGCCAGCCATACGCTATTGCCCTCAATAATGCAATAAACGTTGTTGGTGTTGCTACAATTACCCTTTTCTGGATACCATCTTCAATAAGGGTTGTATCTATATCAAGGGCTGCACTCAAGAAAGATTCTCCAGATATAAAAAGCACAACAAACTCAGGAGACTTATCAAACTGATTCCAGTATTCCTTTGATGAAAGCCCCCTCATATGTGCCCTTACCTGTTGAGCATGTTTTTCCATTTTTGTCTTTCTTTCTTCGTCCGTTGAAGCTGCTATGGCATCGAGATACGCTTCAAGTGACACCTTTGAATCAACAACAATTTCTCTGTCCATTGGCAGGTGTACTATCATATCGGGTCTTATCCTCCCTTTTTCGGTGTCTACAGATTGTTGTTCAGTAAAATCACAATGCATGGACATACCGGAAAGTTCAGCAACCCGTTTCAACTGCATTTCGCCCCACCTTCCACGAACCTGCGGCTTCCTTAAAGCTGTGACAAGATTGCTTGTCTCCTTTTGCAGGTTTTCATGTGTTGAAGTGAGCGTCCGTAGTTGCTCTTCAAGGCTTCCAAAGGTTTTGAGCCTGTCTTCCTCCATCTTCTTAATCTGTTCCTCATACCTCTTTAACGTGTCTTGTAACGGTTTTATCATACCATCCATCGCAACCTGATGCTCTCCGAGTTTACCTTTTGTAGTCTCTATGATTGTGCCGAGATGTGTGGATGCAAGCCTCAAGAAATCCTCGCTACTGCTCTTAAGTGCCGCTGCAGAAAGGGCATTGAATGTGTCGGTCATTTCCTTCTTCATTGACTCAAGTAGGAGTTTTTGTTCTTCGACGCTTTTTTGTGACTCCTCAAGCCTTGTAAGGGCTTCAACCTTTGATTGTTTTTCAAGGTTAAGTTCGTTTCTGAGTCTTTCTGCTTCTTCCTCTTTTTGCTGAATCTGCCGGTTTCTCTCTCCAGCAATCGCCTCAGCAGAACCTGCCCTTCCTTCAAACCCAGCATACTTTCTTTGAAGGATGCCCGAAGCAATAAACCAGGCAATAATCCCACCAATTATTACACCTGCAATAAAATACACTGAAATTTCCACTTAATCCCTCCTTGGCCAGAGCTAAAGGAGAACTATATCTATAAAAGAGAGTTTACCAAAGAAAGTAGAAAAAGTCATTGAGAAACAATTAAGTAAGATAAACCTTCATTAGAAAATCCCTTCCAATCACACATCAAACCTACTATAATTATCACTATGGATGACTTCCTTTCCCTCCTTGAAAATTGCGAGCTGTGCCCGAGAAGATGCAGGGTAAACAGGCTTATGGGTAAAGGGGGATTCTGCGGCATTGCTGATGAGATTATTATTGCTCACTTTGGGGCACACTTTGGTGAAGAACCGCCCATCTCAGGCACAAAAGGTTCGGGGAATATATTCTTTGCTTCCTGCAACCTGCGATGTGTTTACTGCCAGAACTACCAGATAAGCCATAAAAAGGTCGGGAAGCAGGTCTCAATTCAGGAACTCGTTGAGATATTCTTCCACCTTGAGAGAGAGGGCTGTCATAATATCAATCTCGTCAGTCCTACGCCATATATACCCCTTATTGCAGCTTCGATTGTGGAGGCAAAAAAGAACGGCATCAATATCCCCTTTGTATATAACACGAATGCTTACGTGAACGTACAATCACTTAAAATTCTTGATGGTTTAATAGACATCTATCTCCCTGATTTCAAGTACTGGAATCCACAAGTTGCAAAAAGGCTCTCAGACACAGAGAATTATCCTGAGTACGCCCAATTATCCATATTTGAAATGAAAAATCAGGTAGGAGATTTGTATATAGAAGACGGGATAGCATTAAGGGGTATCCTTGTGAGACATCTTGTTCTCCCGAGCAATCTTGCTGGCTCTAAGCGCGTTTTGGCATGGATCAAAAACGCCCTCGGGAGTAGCACCTTTATTAGCCTTATGTCCCAGTATTACCCCTTGTATAAAGCCTCCATGTATCCCATGCTCAACAGAAAAATCACCCAGGAAGAGTATGATGGGCTCATAGATTTTTTAACAGAAAATGGTTTTGAAAATGTATTTATTCAGGAACTGGAAAGCGCACCACTTTATGTGCCGGACTTTGAAATGGCAGAACCATTTAGAAAAGGGTATAGGGGTTAGAAGATAGGGTTTAATACCCTGAAATAAAGGAGGATTAAAAATGGAAATAAAAACAATAAAGATTGATATCCCTGAAGGTTTGAATATCATCATCGGGCAGTCACATTTTGTAAAGTCCATTGAGGACCTTTATGAAATCCTTCTTGGTTCCTCCCCTTCCCTCAAGTTTGGGGTTGCCTTCTCTGAAGCAAGCGGACCCTGTCTTACAAGATATGAAGGGAATGATGAGGCATTGATGAAGTTGGCCGCCAAAACCTCCTTTTCCCTCTCCTGTGGTCACACCTTTGTCATTTTTTTGAAAGACGGGTTTCCGATAAATGTCCTGAATGCACTAAAAAATTGCCAGGAGGTATGTCATATCATCTGCGCAACAGCAAATCCTCTTCAGGTCATAGTTGCAGAGACAGAGG
>Ga0209610_1000599_pt1 | contig 18976 bp, 16 predicted proteins | sample LakKivw275mmetaG_FD_184137 | JGI IMG/M metagenome (GOLD analysis project Ga0209610, IMG submission 184137) | Anoxic lake water microbial communities from Lake Kivu, Rwanda to study Microbial Dark Matter (Phase II) - Lake Kivu water 275m metaG... | ecosystem: Environmental > Aquatic > Freshwater...
GTATTTTAGAATGGGCGGACAACAACGCCCGCCCCTGAGCTTTATCTTATTTCCTTGACGATCTGGCCTTTGCCTTGCGCCATCGGGTGAAGTACAGGACCACGACCAGTATTATAATCCACACCGGGCTGAATATCACCAGCCAGATAAGCACGTCGGCCAGACCCTTGCCGAAGGAAACCATGCCGCGGGCCGCCGACTTCAATGTCTCCAGTGCGCTCCAGGCCGTCCCGCCGATGGGCTTCACTTTCTGCAGGTTTACATCGATAAGCGCCATATCTGAGGTGCGGTCGATGTACTGAATACGCCCCTTGAGCTGCTCGATTTCGCCGCGGACGTTGGACAGCTCGCGCTGTATGGCCAGTATATCCTCCACCTTTTCCGCCTTCTTAAGCAGCTCCAAATACTGGGCCTCCTCGGCCTCCCGGTTTCGAAGCTGGGCCTGAAGGTCGGTGTACTCCTCGGTCACGTCCTGGCTGTTGGTGCTCTCATTGGGAACGCGGACCGCCAGCTGGCGCAGCCTGTCAAAGGCCTCGTCGAATCTGTCGGACGGAATCCGAATCGAAATCTGACCGTAGGTTATGTCCTGGTCGCCGGACTTATTCGAGGAAACAACATAGCCGTCCATGTCCTTGGCAATATTTGTCACACCGTTCATGGCCTCAGTTATGTCATTGACCTCGAGAACCATGTAGCCGTTGCGGACGATTTTACGCTCGATATCCGAACCGGTGCTAACGTCCGGAGCACTGGGCACCGCGGCCTCATAGGCGTTGTCTCTGAACGCTCCCTGAGATGTGGATGCGCCGGACCAGAAGCCGGGTGGCGCCTCGGCGGGTGCCGGCGCCGGCATACCTCCGCCGCCATAGTAGGGTGGCGTCGGTGGTGATTCCTTGGTGGCACAACCGGCCGCCAGCAGCAGCGCCAGTATCACCAGCGACGGTACCAGTATTTTGAGTAGCTTCTTCATTTTAACCTCCTCTAATCCGTATCCGGTGAAATATACGTATATCGGGCAAAAGTATTACACAGACACGTTCCAATACGAATCTGATATAATATTCGAATGCCAGCAAGCCGATCAATAGTATATCAGAGAGGACGTCTATGATTCATTCTATAGTTCAAGACCTGGAGCCGTTATTTAATCCAAAGTCGGTTGCCGTGGTCGGGGCCACCAGCAACTGGAATAAATGGGGATATTCTACATTCACCAGCGCGCTTAACGGCTTTAAAGGTCCTGTTTATCCGGTAAACAACAAAGAGGGCGACGTGCTGGGCCATAAAGCCTTCGCTCGGGTCACCGATATACCCGGCCCGGTCGACCTGGTCATCGTGGTGGTGCCATCGACCGCTGTGGCTTCGGTGATGGAGGACTGCGTGGCCAAGGGTGTGAAAGCAGGTGTGATAATTTCAGCCGGCTTTGCCGAAATCGGGAAAGAGGGCAAAAAGCTGCAGGACGAGGTCTTGAGTATCGCAAGGAAAGGCAATATTCGCTTCATCGGGCCTAACTGCATGGGCTACTGGAGCGCCTCTTCCGACCTTAGAGGTTTTATGTTTCCGCTGCCGGTCAAGGACGGGCCGCTGGCCCTTGTATCGCAGGGAGGAAACGTCGGCGGTGCCGTGGTAACCTCCGGTTTTTTACGCGGGGTCGGCTTCCATCGCTACGTAAGCTGCGGTTGCGCCGCAGACATACAAATCGAGGACTATATCGAATATTTCGGCCAGGATCCGGAGGTCAAGGTCATACTGGCCTACATCGAAGGCCTGGTTGACGGCAGGCGTTTCATGGAAAAGGTGGAGAAGGTGACGGCGACAAAGCCAGTCATCGTGCTCAAGCCGGGCAAAACAGACGCCGCAGCCAGGGCCATAACCTCCCACTCGGGAGCTCTGGCGGGCTTGGACGAGGCCTACGAAGCAGCGTTCAAGGAAATCGGTGCCACGCGTGTGGAAAGCCCGGAGGAACTGCTGGACGTAGCCATCGGCTTTCTGACACAGCCGCTGCCAAAAGGCAGAAACGTGGCCATACTGACCCCCGGCGGCAGCTACGGCATTTTGTGCGCAGAGGCCTGCGCTACCGAGGGCCTGAACGTGGTAAAGTTGCCGGATAGGGTTATCGAGGCGCTGGACAGGGTGTTTCCGCCACGATGGAGCCACGGCAATCCCGTGGACCCGGCGGGTGATAGGAACCTGCTCACATATCTGACCGCTCCGGGCAAGCTGCTAAAAGTGGATGAGGTTGACTCCCTCATTTTTATGGGATTCAGCGGCTTTTCGATTTACACCTCTCTATTTATATCCAGGGGATCCGGGCAACAGGGTGAAGCTCCCTGGCTGTCCAATCGCGAAGCCTTCCGTGAAATAGCCCAGGAGTTCACCGCGGCTCTGGCCGCTAAAGACACGGTCAAAATCGGTAATACGGTACGCCCCATAGTATCGGTCATGGCATCGAGGCTGGGTATTTTCCAGGAGGAGGACGTGTCTGAGCTGACTGAGATAATCGCCGCCGCCATCGTCTCGGGCCGGCTTAGAATCCCGTTTCTGATCAGCGCTTTTCTGCCGCCCGGTTCCGCGGCTCTGGCGGAAATGGGCATAAAGGAACCGCCGACGGCTGACCAGTCCTCAGCCCATTTTCTGGTGGCGCTGGCCGAGCAGTGGGTGGCCAGCTATAAGAAGCCGGTGCTGACCACCACCTTTTTCACCTCGGACCAGCCCCGCCTCGAGGGCACGCACTATGCCTATCCCTCCGGCCGGCACGCCGCCAGGGTGCTGATAAAGATGGTCGAATATAAGGAATATTTAGACGAGAGAAACCGGAAATAAAAGGTTAAAGATTGCAGATAAAAATCGAGGGCGACCTTTTGGGTCGCCCTCGGCTTTTACCAGAGTTATTTCCGGCTGATGTTACTTGCCTGATTTAGAGTTGTTCTTCTTGTCCTTATTGGACTCGTGGCCATTGCTGGCAGCTCCATGTCCTCCCGTCCGGTTGTCCGTGTTGCCGTTCTTGTTTAGCTGTACTTTTCCGTGGTTGGCTGCGTCGTCATCTTGCATTGACTGCTCGCCACCGGCCTGGTTTTGAACCTCTTCCCTTATCTGGAGCTGGTGTTCCGTGCCCTGGTTGTGCTCCTGTTCCCTGTTTTCCAGCTGTTCTCCATTTTCTTTATCATCCCCGTGCATCTGTTCAGGTTCTTCGCTTTCAGATCGGTTATCGCTGCATTTTGGGCCGGCATGTTCGGCGGCGTGGGACCTGGGATTAAAAGGTTTCTGAAGGCCGGGTGCATACTCGATGCCTTTGCCGGGAACGCCCCTTAATTTGAGTATTTCCGATTTGAATATCTCCCAAAAATTAGCGTAAACGGTGACCGATACCTGGCCGCTACTGGCCGATATCGATTGGCCGGTGGTGTCGGTGCCGGATACGGTGGCCGTATTTGCAATTGGCCCGGGTAAATCGGCTATAGTCACGGTATAACTGGCCGTCGCAGTAGCGCTTTGGCCGGGAGACAGCGTATTGGAACTTAAAGGAATAGCGCCCAGTTTATCGTCGTTCAGCGAAAGATTGTTGATGGTGACATCTCCGTTGTTGCTGACGGTGTAACTATAGTTAATGGTCTGGTGCGGTGTAGCCGATGACCTATCGGCACTTTTAGTCACCTGCAGTGAAGCCGTGCCCGTCAGTGCTACGGTGGCTGTGGCGCTGGCTGTGAGCACATTGCCGTTTGGGTCGGTGCCCGTGACAGTAGCTGTGGTTACCAGCGGGCCCGGCAGGTCAGCTTCGACCACGATATGTGTTGCCGTAGCCGTGATGTTTTCGCCTGCATCCAGACTTGTTTGACCGCCGAGGTCGATATTCCCAAGCAGACTATCCTGCAGTGTGATGCCGCTGATGGTTACGTTGTCGGCATTGGTGATGCTGTAGCTGAAAGTGACTGTTTCGCCTACAGCTGCCACCGTCGGTGCGGCGGTCTCGCTGATGCTCAGGCCAGCTCCATTCTGGGCGCTGACCATTGCCGATGGCAACGGCATCAGAGCGACGATGGCTACCACCACCTGAAAGATCCACTTCTTCATTTGTCTTTGAACCTCCTTTAGTGGATTTAGTACAGAACGATAAAAAGTTTTCCGTCCTGTGCTAATAAATAACGGAGGTGGTTTGGAAAGGTTTACGAAGTTATGGCAGGTAAATCGGCGGTTCTATTCGTCGTTTTGCTTATGTTTTCAGGCTCAAAATAGCTTCAAAAACGGCTCAACAACGGAGATGTATACTAAAGTATATCAAGGTCAAGTATTTACACGGCAGAGGTCGCTGCAGAGGGGTGGAAAAACAAAGGGGAGCGACGTCGGCGCTCCCCTTCAGATTCCATTAGTGGACTGCCGTTATGCCGGTCGGCGTCTAAGTAATAATACCATTATGGTGGCTAAAACAAACACACCGATTATAAGAAAGATAACCAGTGCAGAACTCGATTGTGCAGAGCTGCTGGAGCCGGTATCTGGAATAACGAAACTCCCTGTTTGCCCGCCGATGTCCACCGAATACTTACCGGGCTGAGCTTTGGTGACGGTAAATTTAATCGGCTGAGAAGCCTGAGGTCCGACGCTGACCGTCTTTGTTTGCTCCACCTGGCCGTTAATCTTGAGGGCGACGTTAAGGTTGCCGCCCTGGTCGCCGGTGTTGACCACATTGGTGGAGATGGTAACCGGCTGGTTCGCAGTCGCCTGCTGCGGATTGATGCTCACGAACTGCACCGACAGAGTAGGCGGGTTCAGGTTACGCGTCCAGTTATTTGGGTTAGATGGGGAAACACCCGGCTGCGCTTCAGTGGATGGAGGCAGTCCGCCCCCTTCCAGTTCAAAGGCACCGATGTCTACGGTCGTTCCTTGAGGCCTGGTTACCCCTCTCTGGTCGGTATCCGGCGCGCCGCTATTATCGCCGGCATCTACGGCCGGGCTGTCTATCGGCAGGGCGCAGGTAAAGGTTGGGCCGCCGTTGTCCTGGAGCGGACCGAGCATCGGGTCGGTATTAACGAGGTCGCCGGTCGCATCGAAGCCACAGCTATTTTCGCTGTCCAGGTTGTGGCCCGACGAGATGACTGTTCCAAAGTAATTGTACCCATTTTCAGGAAAGTTATCGGCGACAATAGTATTCTTGAAAGTGGCGACGGACGTAAATATCGGCTCGCCTTTATCTTTTAAACACTGTAGCGGTACGTTGGCGAAGCCGCCTCCGTGGGATTCTGTGATTGTAAGCACAGCATGGGCTATAGGTGTACTGAAAAAGTTGGTCCCACTTCGTTGGGCTTTCGCAGTTGCAGACACAGTGTTATTAGCTATAGTTACGTTTAAAAAGCTAGCGTTGCCGCCGCTGTATACACCTCCACCCAGCAAATACTTTATCGCTTCATCTGCAAATTCAGGGCTGGGGTTTAAATCTTCAAACATCTGTCCAACACTGTTTCCATCAATGGTGCAGTTGACCAACGACATTGAGCCATATAAGTCGTCACCCTCTTGTGGTTTCTCGTCGACAAAGTTGGCAATGCCTCCACCAATTTGGCCGGCAGAGTTGCCGCTCACGGTGCATCGGTTTAAGGTGATTTTTCCGGCATTGTAGACACCTCCACCAAAGTAGTCCGCAATATTGTGTTTGATGGTGCAATTATTTATCGTAACCTCGTGCCCATACAAAACGTAAACGCCGCCTCCAACAGGCATTCCGGTATCCCGATTACGATTTCCCCAAGTTATGTGCCCATTCTGAATGGTAAAATTAGATATCGTGTCTATCTGTCCCACGTCGCTGGCTATCCAGAGGACGCGCCCGTCATTATTGCCGTCAATGATGGTTGTCGGGGCGCCCGCCCCAATCATGGTCAAACTCCTTTCAATTTCGAGATTCTCCTGATAAGTTCCTGCCGCCACGTGTACCGTGCCGCCGGTACAAACATTATTGATACCTGTCTGTATTTTTTCAAAGGGCTGAGCGAAGGTGCCGGGATTGGCATCGTTGCCGAGAGGTGGCGGAGCTACCCAGACATCGAACTGGCAGCCGCCATTGGCGCTCGCTATATGCGCCGATAAGATTGGTGACGCCAGGATTATCAATAAAAGAATTGCGGCCAGTGAGATCGTTCTGCTTATTCTAACCATTACCGTCTCCTTATGGTTGGCATCGGCCAATAAATGCCAGTCCTGAATTGTCTCGGATGTTATTATATCAGGCAATACCGCATTGTCAATGGTAGCTGCGACTGCTATACAGGTATACGTACCTCGTGATATCTTTGAGGTTAGTTATTTGCTGTGATGACCACTTGTCAGGCCGGCACTATCTATGATGCGAGTCGTGTCTCTGCCAGGAAGACCTGTCCTGGGTCTGGTTGTCGGTGCTTGTCTGGTTGTCGCTGGTAGTGCCGCGACCACGATGTTCGCGACTTCTATTGACGGTATCGATGGCCTTCTGCCAGTCATTTTTGTGGCTCTGCAAAGCCTTATCCTTGGCATCCGTTAGAGCAGCTATGCTTTTATCGCTGCTGTGGTCGAGAGCTTTTTTCATTCTTTCAATCCTGGCAGCTCTGCTATCGTCTTTTGAAGTGGTAGATGGTTGTGTAGTTGTTGACGGCTGTCCTGTTGTTGCCGGCTCTTCTTGTGTGGTCACCGTCGTCTCCGTAGTTGCCGGCTGCTGCTCCGTCGTTGTCGTTGGCGGTTGCGTCGTTGTTGCCGGAGGCTGCTCCGCTGTCGTCGTTGACGGTTGCTCCGTTGTTGACGGAGGCTGCGCTGTAGTAGAAGGCTGTTCCGTTGTTGGCGGAGCAGTCACAGTCGTAGTTTTATTATCGGTCGCCGTGGTCACGGGAGTTGGGGGCGCTGTGATATCAGGTATGGCGAATTCGGACGGAGTTGCGGTCCCGGGGGGTACAAAGTCCGTTGGTTGTGGGGTAGTCCCCTCAGCATCGGCTATCGCCTCTAGTGCTTTTTCGTATTGTGCGTTGTATCTTTCGGCTGCCTTGGCTGCCTCTTCGGTCTTGCCCTGTTCAGCCATGGCTTCCAGCTCAGTGGCTCGGGCATTGGTGATGTCTGTTTCAACCTCTGCTTGTCTGGTCGGGGTAACGGCAAAAGCCAATTGTATCTGTTCGGTGGCCAGTTTCACAGGATAAAGAGGCTCATCGGGTAATGCGTTGGACGATGCCGCCATGGTGCTGCCGGTGCCCAGCAGGATAATTATTCCTGCCGTGACAGCTAAGGCCCACCCATGCCGCAGCCAGCCTGAGGCCATCGGAGTTGCTGCCGGCGCCTGCTGTGGCTGCCGTGGATAGCGCTGGGCTGTTTCCAGCCGTACCCGGGACCAGTGCCTGAATTCGGGACGAGGTTGTATGTAGGACGACCTCCGGCCGATGTCGAAGGTGGTTCTGAGCAGCGGATCAAGCTGGGCACGATACTCCGGATAGCTGCGCAGGCAGCTCTCAAGGCTTTCGCCCGAGCGTATCCGCTCGTAACACTCGTTAAAAATGTCCTCTATTTTTCTAGCCATCTAATTTTCCACGAAGGGCTTTTCTCAATGAAGCCGTCGCGTTGAACTGCAGCGCCTTAACCGTGCCCTCGCTTTTCCCCAGAGTTTTGGCTACCTCGGCGATCGATAGCTGAGCGATAAAACGCAAAGTAGCCACATCACGTTGGGCTTCCGGTAGTTGCTCCAGTGCCGTTTTCAATTGATAAACCTCATAATCCCTTTCTGTCATTTGTATAGGATCTTCAACACTCCTGGCGTAAGCTTCCTCGAGTGGTGCTCTTTTCTCCTTAGCTTGTTTCCGTACATGGTCAATTACTCTGTTATGTGCAATCTTAAATAGCCAGGCGGCAAATGGCAGGTCCCGCCATTTATACGTATTGATGGACCCCAGTGCTCTGATGAATACATCCTGCGTTAAATCCTCCGCTTCGGCTTGATTTCTAACCTTAATGTAAATATACCGATGTATCCTATCGAAGTTCTGGTTGTATAGCTGCGTAAATGCTGCTTGATTACCATTTACTGCCTGCTGTACTAAATATTCTTCACTTAACACCAGGAGAAACCTCTGACCTGGCGTCTATTATACTAGAACGTAGAACGTGAGAAAAACGTTTATGTTAAATAGCTTTAAAAGCAGAATTTTTGTTCTGAAGCTGGCAGCTTCGATAACCGGGTTGACAGGTGCCCCCCTTTTTTGCACAATTCGCCCCGAAGGGGGTCGAAATGCCCGAATTGAAGTTCGATGAAGCCAAATGCACTGGCTGTAAAGCTGTTAGCTGCCTGGTCAAATGTCAATATATGGATTTCAAGGATAAAAAAAAGGCGAAGTTAGAATGGCAAAAAGTAATCAACGGTGAAGATTCCCATATATTGAAGGATTGCATGACTTGTTATGCCTGTGAAGAATACTGCCCATTCGGTAACCATCCTCTTTACTTAATTGTGGAGCGCCAGGAGGAGAAGGGTATATTACCTCAGGCCAGGCCTATCACAAAGCAGGCAATCAATATGACCACCGCTCAGGGCAAATTTCTGGTGGGGAAACCTGAAAAAACGGCACTGTCTTTTTGTGCCATACCGAGACTTTACACATTAGCTACCGGCAGACTTTTTGAAGGTATTCTGCCTTCGTGGCTACTGGGCACCGAGTTCTTCTGTCAGGCCATGTTCTTGCACTTCGGCAAAATGTCAATAATAAAGGAAAATCTCCCCAGGGTGATAGACAATATCTGGAACCAGGGAATCAGGGAAGTCATATTTTTACATGATGAATGTTATGGCACCTTTACTAAGCTGGCGCCGGCTTACGGAATAGAGGTGCCCTTTCAATCCGTTCACTACTTCGAATATATCTACAAACGGCTTGAAAAACTAAGGAAAGAGATAATGCCCCTAAACATTAAGGCGGCATACCACCGTAACTGTTCGGCCAGGCTGGTGCCGGAAACCGACCACTTTGTGGATGATATATTCGAACTTATTGGGGTTGAAAGAGTTAAGCGGGAATATGACCGTGAGAACGCCCTCTGCTGCGGAGGACTTATGATGACATCGAAGGGTTATGATTTGGGGCATGATGTGCAAAAGCGGAATATAGACGATATGGTGAAGTTTGGAGCGGAGTATTGCGTATTCAACTGCCCGGCCTGCTGGGACCCTCTGGCTGAAAAAGTTGCCAGAAGAGGGATAAAACCGATACATATCATCGACCTATGCAAGCTAGCCATAGGTGAAAAACAGGCAGTGGAGGTGACACTATGAGCGATATATTGGAAGCTCTGGAGAAGATAGTAGGCAAGGATTGGGCCTCGAACCACCAAGAGGAGCGCTATTTCTATGGCCGAGACCCGGGTTTAATGACACCACATGAGGCCGACTATGTGGTAATGCCGGCAACGACGGACGAAGTTCAGCAGATAGTTAAGCTGGCAAACAAGGAGAAGGTAGCCATAGTGCCCAAGGGCGCAGGTCTGGCATTGACCGGCCTGGTGGTTCCCCTTAAGGGCGGAATCGTGATGGACACGAAGAGGATGGACAGGATACTGGAGGTGAATGAAAAGGCAAGATACGCTGTGGTCGAGGCTGGCGTCACGCAAGGTGCGCTAAGGGACTATTTAAATAAGCATCACCCTGACCTGAGACACAGCGTTCCTGAAGCGCCTCCCATAACCACCATAGCCGCCAATGTCGTAATACACGGCCAGGGAAGGCTGACCAACCAGTATGGATTTAACTCGGACATGGTTAACGGACTTGAAGTGGTGCTGCCCACAGGAGACATTTGTAAAATCGGTTCATGTTCCATAGGGCCTTACTGGTTTTCAAAAGGCGCCCCATTGCCCGATCTCTCCGGGCTCTTTTTAGGCTGGCTGGGTACAACCGGCGTCATTACCAAAGTCGGCCTAAAGCTTTATCCCAAAAAGAAAATAAAGGACTTGGAGATATTGGTTACTGACAAAGAAGACCTAGTACCGGATATCATATACAAGCTCACTCATACCGAGATGATAGAAGATTTAGCCATATGGGCTCAAGAACGGCCGCTGATGTTCAGAGGTAATTATCACATTAATATATTCTTGACCGCAGACTCGGAGGGCGAGCTGGAGATGAAGAGGAAGATGGTTTACGATTCTGTCCAAGAGTATGTTGATAGCAAAGATGCCGGATTTATGACCATAAACCTGGATATGAGGCGCGACTTTATGGACAACCCGCAGAAAAGTATGACGGCGTTTGCTGATGTCAGGAGGGGCGGCGGTTTCGAATATGCCGGACCGATTATTCCGCTGGAACTCTATCCGGAATGTGCCAGAAAGGTAGCTGAACTGGCAATAAAACATCGTGTCGTATATGGCGGCTCCGGACGGGTTATTCATGGTGGACATTGCATGATGTTCTCGTTTGCATATACTTTCAACCGGGCGGACCTGGACGAGATGGGTAGAGCCAGGGCGGCTTTACATGAAGCGGCCGAGTTTGTGGCGGATAAGGGAGGCTTACTCTGGAAACCAAATGTAGACGAGCAAAAAATAATGATGGAGAGGATGGACCCTAATACGTTGAAGCTCATGGCGGATGTTAAAAAGCTCCTGGATCCTAATGGAATTATGAACCCCGGAAATTGGGAGGTGAGATAATGGCGCAAGATTATGCGGGCCAGATTCACAGATGCTTTAGATGCGGCTATTGCAAGTTCCCAAATGATTACTCCTCTTTCAATTGCCCGGCATATAGAAGATTTAGATTTGATACCTACTCCACCAGCGGTCGACTATGGCTAACTTACGCCTGGCTTAAGGGCGAAATTGACTGGTCCGAGCATCTAGCCGAAATCTTATACACATGTACAATGTGTAAGAACTGCACCGAGCACTGTCCTATGAAATTTGCCGCCGATATCGTGGACTGGATAGTCGGAGCCAGGAGCGATATGGTGGAAAAGGGCAAGATACCGCCTCGGGTTGCTCACTTCTTCGAGGCTGTTTACGGATATGGTAATCCCTACAAGCTTTTAAGGGATGACAGGGCTGCGTGGGCAAACGGGACGAAGATATATGCACCCGGAGATGAATATCTTCTATATGTAGGGTGCCTCGGCTCGTATGACGAGAACGCACAAAAAATGGCCCGGAGCGTTGTCGAATTGTTAAATACAGCAGGTGTTTCCTTTGGAATACTCGGCAGCGATGAGGAGTGCTGCGGAAACGAAGTATATCTGCTGGGGGAGATGGGCCTGTTTCAGACACTTGCGGAGAAGAACATAAAGAAATTTAGGGAACTAGGAATAAAGAAGATAATAACGATTTGCCCTCATGGTTACAACGTTTTGAAAAATCGTTATCCGGCACTGGGTGCTGATTTCGAAATTTACCACTATACCCAGCTTTTGAATGATTTGGTTCAGAAAAAGAAGATAAAGCCTTTACGACGTAATGACAAAGTCACTTACCATGACCCGTGCTTTCTGGGCAGATATAACAATCTATACGAAGAGCCCAGGCAGGTCTTGCAGTACATACCTGGTCTCACACTGGTTGAGATGGAGAAAAACAGAGCTGATTCATTCTGTTGCGGTGGTGGTAGCGGCAACTTTATCATGGACCTTCTGGCAGGAGGTAAGGAAAGCCCGGCACGGGTTAGAGTCAGAGAGGCCTATGCCACCGGCGCTGACACTCTGGCGGTTGCCTGCCCCAGCTGCCTGGTCATGTTTACCGATGCCGTCAAGGGTGAAGAATTGGATGGTAAGCTCGCTGTGAAGGATATCGGACAGATAGTAACAGAATCGCTATCGGCGAAGAAGGATTAACGACGAAGAAAGGAGCGAAATGCATCACTGGGCTGAACTGAGCGGCGAACTGGAGAACGGGTTACGACTCAGGACGAAGATAATTGCTTACCGGAGGCTTGAGAATGCTGACGAACTTAGCGGCATCAAGAATGTAATAAGGCTGGATAGATTTTTCACGTTCTGCCAGGTACCGTTCATGGTACGCGTTAACAGTATCACTGTCGGAATCACCAAGGACGATAAGATACAGCACCGCTGCTCGAGGCTTTTCGGTTTGAGACCAGCTTCAGAGAAAAGCATGAATGCTGAGGCTGCCATGCTCTCCACCACCTGGTTTCGGTCGCCGGAAGAAGCCCTGCAGCAGCAAAACGATTACTACCGCATTCCCATTGGCGCCGGCATAGTTCTGGCTCCTTTAGCCAAACAGAAATTTGAGCCGGAGGTCGTTCTACTGTATGGCAATCCGGCTCAGGTAATGATGGTCCTGTGTGGCCTGCAAAAGGTGAAGTATGAGCGATTCTCCTTCTCTTTCATCGGCGAAGGAGCTTGCACCGATTCGTTGGCACAGTGCTATGTTACGGGTAAACCAGCGGTGAGCATTCCGTGCTATGGAGAGAGGTCGATGGGAGGGGTAGCAGACGATGAGATGGCAATAGCCCTGCCTGCCGGCGAGCTGGAGCGGACGATATCAGGTTTAAAGGAACTGGCTAAAATAGGATTTAAATACCCGATTAATTCCATCGGCCCATGGCTCGACCCAACCCCGCTGTTGAGCAACATATATAAAGAACCGGGTAAGCAAACTAGCGGCTGAACCTGAAACTAGAAACCTTTGCTCAATATAAAAATGACCAGGTCGGCGAGGCGGCAGCTATAGCCCCATTCGTTATCGTACCATGCCAGGACCTTGACCATATTTCCTGCCAGCACCATGGTGCTCAGGGCATCGAAGATTGAACTGTGCTGGTTGCCCTTGAAGTCGACGCTTACCAGCGGTTCGTCGCAGTATTCCAGTATGCCCTTAAGCTTGCCGTTGGCCGCGGTCTGAAACGCCTTGTTGACCTGCTCGATGGTTGCTTGTTTATCGAGGTCGGCGACGAAGTCACAGAGAGAAACGGTAGGCACCGGCACTCTGAAAGCCACGCCATCGAGCCTGCCCTGTATTTCAGGTATGACCAGCCCGAGAGCCCTGGCGGCTCCGGTGGTAGTGGGTACTATGTTCGTAGCTGCTTGCCGCGCCCGGCGCAGGTCTTTATGATACATATCTTGTAGTCTCTGGTCGTTGGTGTAGGCGTGAATTGTGGTCAGGAACCCTTTAGTTACGCCGAAGTTGTCGTTCAATACCTTAACGACGGGAGCAATGCCGTTGGTGGTGCAGGAGGCGTTGGATACAACGTGGTGCTTCTTCGGATCATATTTCTCTTGGTTTACGCCGAGGACGATTGTGATATCTTCGCCCTTGGCTGGTGCTGAGATGACGACCTTTTTAGCGCCGCCCTGAAAATGAGCAGAGGCTTTAGCGGCATCGGTAAAAAGGCCGGTTGACTCGATTACCAGACTAACGCCGTAGTCTTTCCACGGTATCTTTCCCGGGTCGCGCTCGGCGATTACCTTCGTTTTCTTGCCATCCACCACGATGGCATCGTCCTTTACCTCGACTTTTCCGGGATAGATGCCGTAGTTGCTGTCGTATTTAAGTAGATGGGCATTCGTTTTGGCATCGGTGAGGTCGTTGACCACGGCTACCTCGAGCTTTTCGCTGTAGTGCTGGGTTATGACTCTGAAGGCCAGCCTGCCGATTCGCCCAAATCCATTGATGCCGATTTTCTCTGCCATTTGTTTTTCCTCCTACTCTTGCTCTAGTTCATTGACCCCTTTTACTATTATAACTGACACTTACTTTAGTTTGAATGCCTCCTCTTATGTTCCACTCGGCAGCTACATCCATTCTTTTCGGCTTGGCCGCATTAACCAGATCGTTGAGTATACGATTGGTGGCCTCCTCGAAAAATATTTCCACCATTCTGTAGCTCGTCAGATAGAACTTGAGCGACTTCAATTCAATTATGTACTTATCCGGAATATATTTGATAGTTAGCCTGGCGTAGTCGGGCTGCCCTGGATTTAAAGGACAGAGTGTGGTGAACTCGCCGGTAACGATTTCCTCTTCGTAATCCCTGTCAGTGCTGGGATTGGGCAGTGTTATTAGCAGCTCCGGCTGGGGGGCTTTCTTGTATTTGAGCTTGATGTTCCTGACCCGTTTCTTTAACTGTTCGCTCATGTTGATAAAATCCTAAAACGGATTACCGTGGTTAGCCTCTTGCAAAGTAGAGGTCGACGTTCTCATTGACTACTTTTTGTGCCTTGCCCTCGTTTGTCAGCAGCTTAAGCTGGGCAATAGTCTCCATAACCGCCAATCGTTTATCGAGGGCCGACAGCTTCTTGAACGGTACAGACTCACCGGCCGGTATCCAGGGAATCTCGCTGGCTATTTGATAGGCGCTCTTGGTGTCGCTCTCTATTATTCTGATTATCTCGCGCTGCCGCTGTTGGTGATAATAGTTTAGTTCACTGAGCCTTAGCTTAAAGCCGCTGAAAACGGAGCCATGGCCGGGGAAGACGAAATTGACATCTAGGTTGTTCAGCGCCTCCAGCGACTTAAAGAAATCAGCCAGCGGGTTAACCCCCGACTGCGGATGAAAACCTATGTGAGGAAATATGTCGGGTAGTATGTGGTCGCCGGAGAAAAAGAGCTTCCGTTTCGGCTCGTACAGGCAAATATGCCCCGGTGAATGTCCCGGTGTCAGCATTATCTTGAACTCAGAAGAAGCCACGGTTATTTTGTCACCGTCTTTCAATATGATATCGGGCTTTACCACGCTAACGAACTGCTTTATAGCCAGTGGAGATTCAGCAAGCTCGGTCAGGTCGACCTCGGGAACGCCGTTAGCTGTTAGTAGTTTCTTTACCTGCTGCAATAGCGCATCGGTTTTACCGTAACGGGAATCAACGAACCTGGCCTCGATCTCGCTGAGCGCTATCTTGGCGCCTGACAACTGTTTCAGCTTGTCCACCATACCGAAATGGTCGGGATGGATGTGTGTAGCCGCAATCACTGTTATGTCCTTGAAGCCGAAACCGCCGAACTTAAGTGCATCACGAAGGGCCCCAAAGGCCTCGGGCGCATCAAAGCCGGTATCGATAAGGAGGTTGCCCTGCGTGCCTTCTATTAAATATACATTCACATGGTCTAGGGCTCCCGGCAGCGGTAACTTTATCTGATGCACTCCCTGGACTATTTCCATTTTACCCTCCTAAATTGAAAGTGCTTCCTTGCCGGCGAATCTGGCTTTCGCTCCCAGTTCCTCTTCGATTTTAAGAAGGCGGTTGTACTTAGCCACCCGTTCGCTGCGGCAAGGAGCGCCGGTCTTTATCAAACCCGAGCCAACGGCTACTGCCAGGTCAGCGATGGTGGTATCTTCTGTCTCTCCCGAGCGATGGCTGATGACCGTTGCCCAGCCTACCTGCTGCGCCCGCTTCACTGTAGCCAAGGTTTCAGTTAGTGTGCCAATCTGATTTGGCTTTATCAAAATAGCGTTGGACGCCTTCTGTGCGATGCCATGCTCCAGGCGCTTCAGATTTGTGGTGTACAGGTCGTCGCCCACTAGCTTGATCTTCTTACCCAGCCTGGAATTCAGGGATACCCAGCCCGGCCAGTCGTCCTCGTCCAGTCCGTCTTCGATGCTCATTATGGGGTAGCTGGATACCCAGTTTGCATAGTAATCGATCATTTCCTGGCTGGTCAGACTTATTCCTTCTTTAGCTAGTACATATTTTCCGTCGACATAAAAGCTGCTTGACGCCGGGTCCAGCGCGATAAAGGAGTCTTTGCCGGCTTTGTAACCCGCCAGATCTATTGCCGCAAGTATCAGTTCAACGGCTTGTTTGTTCGACTCTAAAGGTGGAGCAAAGCCGCCCTCGTCGCCGACGTTGCTGTTCAGCCCTTTAACTTTTATAGCTTTCTTCAGTGCGTGATAGATTTCCGTGGCCATCTGCAACGCCTGACTAAAGGTTTCCGCGCCTGCCGGTACCACCATGAACTCCTGCAGGTCGGTGGAGTTTTCTGCGTGTTTACCGCCGTTCAAAATATTGAGCATGGGTACCGGCAGCAGGCAGGCGTCATTACCTCCGAGGTAGCGATAGAGAGGAAGTCCCGCTGAGGCGGCGGCCGCCTTGGTCGTAGCCAGGGACACGGCCAGCATGGCATTGGCGCCCAGGTTGGACTTATTGGAAGTGCCGTCGAGCTGAAGCATTTTATCATCGATTTTTTCTTGTGCTGAGGCCGTCATACCCATCAATGACGGAGCGATTTTGTTGTTAACGTTGCTTACGGCTTTCAATACGCTTAGTCCTCCGTAGCGACACTTGTCTCCGTCCCTGAGTTCTACGGCTTCATGTTTGCCCGTGCTGGCACCGGAGGGAACGGCGGCGATTCCAGACGCGCCATCGGAAAGTATAACCTCGGCCTCTATGGTAGGATTGCCACGGGAATCGAGTATTTCACGAGCTTTAATTGACCGTATGGTGGCTTTTGTGGTTTTGGCCATCTCAGTCCAGCTTCTGTCCTTTGGCCAGGGCCAGGGCCTTTTCCACGGCATCGACTGCATCGTCCGCCTTGACTATTAACTTGTCTTCGTCACCGTTTCGATAAAGTGACCAGGTGCGCAGTCCGACAACCGGTATGCCGCCCTTTAAAGCGAAGCCTATCTCTGTAAGCGTCCCGTAATCGCCGTCTATGGCGATTACGGCTTGAGCTGACCTTACCACGGCTAAATTTCTGGCGTGGCCGATGCCAGTGGCAATTGGGATTTGTACGTAGGAGTTGGCATCTGAAGGATTTTCAGTGGGCAATATGCCTACGGTGACACCGGATTCGATAGCAGCCCCTCGGCAGGCGGCTTCCATGATTCCTGTCAGACCGCCGCAGACCAGTACGGCGCCTCGCTTGGCCAGCTCTCTGCCGACGGTTTCTGCCAGCGCCGCTTCCTGAGCGGTGCATTTGCCCCCGCCGATAACGGCTATGGTAAGCTTCCTATCGACACTCGATTTGGCCACGTCAGAGTAAGTTTGCGAAACTGCTTTTCAGCCATTATATCATTGGAGTCTGGTAGCGGCAAAGATGTGGAAGTCCGAATAATTGCCAACAGTTAAGCGGAAGAGTAAAATTCGGCATTGCCGAAAGGCATTAAAATCAGTATTCGACTGGTATCGAGATAAGCAAAATGGCTGCCAGAATTTCAAACCATTACGATGCCATAATAGTCGGCTGCGGTATAGCCGGGTCACTGGTGGGCGCCATCCTATCGAACATGGAACGCAAGAAGGTCCTAATTCTGGAGGCTTCGTCACAGATTGGCGGGCGCGCTACGTCGTTTCGAGGCGAAGGTATCAGGGACGCCGACGAGTTTCGTAAAACATTGATGCTTTCAGCTCATTCCTGGGTCAGCGACAGGACTGAGCCTGATTTACTCACGCTGATTAAGAAGAAGATGCTCAATGGCTATGTGTTGGAAGCTGGGGGAAGGGGTGCCTGGTACACCAACCGTGGCCGTGTCAGCCAGGCACTGGCGCTGTTTAACAAGGCATCCATTTTCTACTCCAATACAGGCTTTATCTGGTACGATCACAATTGGAAGCCGTACATCGTGGGCAGGCGGGAGAAGTACGGCTGGATGAGCGACCCTGATTACGCTGAAATGGTCAAGGTACATAAGCAGAAGTTTCAGGTGCATACCATTGCCGATGCTGAGAAACTGGACCACATAACTTTGAAAGACTGGGTAGAGGGCATTACCCAAAGCGAGCTGGCGCAGGAATTCCACTATGCCATGGGGACTTTTCAGACCATCATTAACGACCCCGCGCTGAATGCCGCTGGGGAAAACCTTAAGGTATTTTTACAGGTGCAGGAAACAGGTGTACACATTACCAACGGCTCATGGGGTTTTGCCGGAGCGCCGGGGCACCGTTTTATTACCGAGGGTTTTGTTACCGCTATTAAATACGTTGGAAGCGATATTGTAACTAGCGCCAGAGTCAAAGAGGTCATAATTAAAAACGGGAGCGCGACGGGCGTTGTCGCCGAAATCGATGGTAAAACCATGGAGATAAAATCACCGGTGGTAATCTGTACGGTGCCGCCGAAGGTGTTGCTAAAAATGGTGCCCGAAAAGTTACTGCCAGCGGATTTCGTTAGATTAGCTAAAAATATTATATATACGTCCATGGTTGCCGGACAGTTCGGCATGACCACGCCGTTGAGTGATTTCTGTCAGATTGAGGTAGACCCCAGGTCTTTCTACCATACCTCGATGCTGATTCCCGAGAGCGAGAGATTGTTCCGAGGCAATGTTCCGCTCGACATCGTGTCCATGTCTACCATCGCACCCACCACCGTGCCTGAGGGCAAGCACCTGGTGGGTATGGCCAGCAGCATACTGGCTGAAGAAGCACACGATAGGAAGAAAGTGGACTTGGTCATTGACAGGATGTTGCAGTTTGCTGATACTGCGTTCCCGAGCTGGAGAAAGTCGCTGGAGTTCATGTTCTTTACCATCGGGGATACCTGCATACTGTGGCGGCATCCGGAGGACGAATGGATGGATGTGAGGTGCCCCACCATACAGGGTCTATATTTTGCCGGGGATACTTACGGGAAACGTCTCAACGAAGGCGGTATAGAGGGAGCCGCTCACTCGGCATTCATCTGTGCCAGTGCTATAACCGGTAAAGATTACCTGCAGCTCCTGCCGCCTATCTTTCGTTGAGTTGCTTTATAATAGAAATTGGAGGACAAAGTGTTTAAATTGGGTTATATAGCCTTAGGCGCCATTTTGCTTCTAGGGGCGGTCTTCGCCGGATGCAGTTCAGCGGCCGCTATTACAGCCAAGGACGGTGACACGGTCCAGGTTGACTATACCGGAAAGTTATCCGATAGCACTGTTTTTGATACGTCGATTGGGCGCCAACCCTTTGAATTTACTCTGGGTGCGGGACAGGCCATCGACGGATTTGATAAAGCGGTAGTAGGAATGAAGGTCGGAGAAAAGAAAACCGTTACCATACCCTCAGATGAGGCTTACGGACCCCACCTGGACAGCCTGGTAATACACGTA
>Ga0209610_1000600_pt1 | contig 18961 bp, 16 predicted proteins | sample LakKivw275mmetaG_FD_184137 | JGI IMG/M metagenome (GOLD analysis project Ga0209610, IMG submission 184137) | Anoxic lake water microbial communities from Lake Kivu, Rwanda to study Microbial Dark Matter (Phase II) - Lake Kivu water 275m metaG... | ecosystem: Environmental > Aquatic > Freshwater...
ATACATACTATTCGACCCGCAGACCTCGGGTGGCCTGCTGATTTCTGTGGCACCCGAAAAGGCCGATTCATTGATAGGCAAATTTAAAAAAGCCGGCATTTCCGAGACTGCACTAGTCGGAGAAATAATCAAGGGACCTGCAGGTAAAATAATTGTAGACTGACACCGGAATAGCATCAAAATATAAACGGGCTCTGATTTAAATCAGAGCCCGCATTTTTTCTGGTGGAGGCGGGGGAGGGTTGAACTCCCCGTCCAGAAGAAGGTTGCCAGAATCTACTACAGGTTTAGTCAGCTCTTTAATCTCGCCTGGCTAGTCTCTGCTGACCGATAATAACCAGGCCAGTCGATTGTTCTTGGCCGGTCTCTATCGACATTGAAACCGGAGCACCCCGACATTTCGTCACCCAAGCCCAACCCATCGGGGTGAGGCCGGGTTGGATGTGCAACCTTAGTTAGGCTGCAATTGGAACTGCTTCGGCAGTTGTCTTTTGCCACCTGTTTAACGAGGTGGATGGCACCTCGACCTGCTATCCTGTAGGCCTTCAGCTGTCGAAGCCTCACGCCCCCATTATTGAATTTTTAACGTGCCGTTAGCCCCTCCTCTTCATAGCTCGCTCTATTTCCCTCTCGGTATCCCGGCGAGCTATGGTTTCACGCTTATCGTGAAGTTTTTTACCCCGACCCACTCCAAGTTCTAATTTCGCAGTACCTTTCTTAATATATAACTTCAGCGGCACCAGCGTCAAACCTTTTTGGCTTACCATCGCCGTCAACTCATCGATCTGTCGCCGATGCAGCAGCAGCTTTCGCGGCCGGTTTGGCTCATGGCCGAATCGGCTGGCAGCTTCGTAGGCAGCAATATGAGCATTAACCAGCCACAATTCTCCGTTTTCCGGCCTGGCATAGGCATCACGAATATTCACTCTTCCGGCACGGATTGATTTTATCTCACTGCCGCTGAGAACAATGCCGGCCTCCAAGTTTTCCAGAATTATATAATCGTGATAAGCTTTGCGATTGACAGTTATCGTCTTTGAGTTCATTATATTCACCAAATTCTATCATTATTACCCCTATTAAGATAGAAGCAGGAGTTTGTTATGTTGAATTACGTAGAAAAATACTGGTTAATTATTGTCGCTTTTTTATTTGTCAGCATCCTGGCTGGCGGAATAATTCTGGCCGTTAACCAGAGCCGGCATCGCCCCCTAGAAATATCGTTGACCCATTCCCCACAACTCCGATACGACGGAGACATTTATATCGGCGGCGCCGTGGCCAATCCCGGTTTATATTCTTTGAGGGAAGGCGATACTTTAGATTCACTTGTTCAAACTGCCGGCCTTATGCCTGATGCAGATACAGATAAAATCGAAGTATATATTCCCGAAGTGGGTGAAATGTCCCAACCGCAAAAAATAGATTTAAACCGAGCTGATACATGGCTTCTGGATGCTTTACCAGGTATAGGGCCCGGCCGGGCTGAAGCTATCGTCGACTATCGTGGTCAAAACGGGCCTTTCCACAGAGTCGAGGATTTACTAAATGTCGAGGGTATTGGCGAATCTACACTGGATAGTATGAGAGATTTCATAACGGTACAGGACTAAAAAAGCATGACACTGCTTTATTTGAGCCTCAGCTGGATAATAGGTATATACCTGGGCTCTAAATTGGCTTTAGCCTGGGGCATCATCTTTATCGGCCTTATTCCGTTTTGTATGGTTCCTTTTCTAAAATGGAAAAGTCAACTGCTTGTTGCGGGATTCTGTCTGATAGCCTTGTTCGGCGGATCAGTGCGATTTCAAACCAGCCTTCCCGATGTAGATGAGCACAGCCTTCAGTTCTACAATGGCCAAGGTGATATAACCATCGAAGGTATGGTATCCACCGAACCGGAACCGGGAAACACGACCTCCTCATTCCAGTTCTCAGCCTCTAATTTAAAAAGTAATGGAGACCACCTGGAAGTTAACGGCAAGGCGGCTATCAACGTGCTTAGATATCAGGAATATCACTATGGCGACATATTAAGGGTCACCGGGAAACTAGAAACACCTCCAGAATACGAAGATTTCAGTTTTAAAGACTATCTGGCAAGGCGGGGGATTTATTCCATCGTAAATTATCCGGGTATTGAAATAGTCGATACAGGGAAAGGGTCCAAGGTTTTGACGGTTATCTACGATTTAAGAAACCGCCTCTCTCAGAGTCTATCGCTGGCCTTGCCTGAACCGCAAGCCTCTCTGGCCCAGGGCATTCTTCTTGGTCTCAGAGGCAACATACCCTATTCACTAAATCAAGCCTTCGCCAGGACGGGAACTACACACGTACTGGCTATATCTGGTATCAACATCACAATTGTAATAGGCATGCTCCTGGCTGCGGGAATATGGCTGTTCGGCAAGCGGTACTCTATTTACATCTGGCTTGCCCTCGTTATTATCTGGTTATATGCGCTGCTTACCGGCATGAATCCTCCGGTGGTCCGAGGTGCCATTATGGGCAGTATTTTCCTTATAGCCGAATTTCTTGGCCGGCAAAGGAGCGCATTAACGGCCTTAACTTTCGCCGCAGCCGTAATGGTGGGGATTCAACCTCTGGTTTTATGGGATGCGAGCTTCCAACTAAGCTTCCTGGCAATGACCGGACTTATTTTAATATCGCCATACCTCCAGACATGGGGCCGGAAGGGATTACCAAATACCGCAGGCAAAAAGTCGGCGGCGGAGTCACTGGGCAGGTTTACCATCGATAGCCTGGCTATTACTTTAGCAGCTATGCTGGCCACCTGGCCGGTCATCGCCTATTATTTTCACCTCGTATCTCTTGTCGGCCTGCCCGCTACCTTCTTCTCCGTACTGGCCCTGCCAGCAATCATAGTGACCACTGCACTGGTCGCCAGTATCGGACTTTTCGTACCTGCTCTGGCATGGATTCTTGGTTGGATTTCCTGGCTTTGCATCAGCTACTTTATTCTTATCGTTCGTATTTTCGATGCCCTGCCCCTGTCATCAATAAGGCTGGAAGGTATCGAAATATGGCAGTTATGGGTGTACTATGCCTTACTGGCTGCAGTAGTCGCGGGATTATATTACCGGCGCCAACTAATCGATCTTTTACACAGAGCAGCCTCAACAATAAATCCATACCTACATATTGCTTCAGATTTCATTTCCAAAGTTCCGAAGAGATGGGTCATATTCCCGCTCCTGGCTATCAGTATTACTATCTGGGTAGCGATCCTTAACCTGCCAGATGACAAGCTTCACGTCAGCGTGCTTGACGTCGGTCAGGGAGACGCCATCCTCGTTCAAACACCGTCTCATCAGAAAATACTGATTGACGGTGGACCAAGCCCGAGAGCCATAAATCTGGAATTGAGCAAGAAGTTGCCGTTCTGGGACCGGAAAATTGATCTATTAATTTTAACTGAACCGCAGGCCGACCACGCGGCGGGCCTTATCGAGGTGCTTCGCAATTATAGAGTACTTCAGGCATACGAGCCAGGCACTGCGTACGAATCAACTACCTATCAGCAATTGTGTAGTATGTTCGAAATTAAAGGAATCAGGACTAAAATTGCCCACGTCGGTCAACAAATAGAACTCGGAGACGGAGTAAATATGGAGGTACTGCTTCCACCGTCACCTTTACTACAAGGAACCTCAGATGATATTGACAATAATGGCTTATTATTACGTCTTAGCTGGAACAGGATAAGCTTCTTATTCACTTCAGATATCAGAAAGGAAGCTGAATGGTATACGATAAGCCAGCGCGCTAATCTACGTAGCACCGTTTTAAAAGTTGCTCATCACGGAAGCTCGACGTCTACATCCGAGCAATTTTTAGCTGCGGTAAATCCGGAAATAGCGGTAATTTCCGTTGGCGCCGATAATAGATTCGGACTGCCCGACGCTGAGATCATCGATAGATTATCCAGTCGAATAGGCAAGGACAAAGTATATTGTACCTCGACAGAAGGGACTATTGAGTTCATAACCGACGGCAGTATGTTGTGGCTAAAGCATGACCGATAGCCTTAGATATCAGCCACAATGTCGCTGATTGCCTGTTTCAGAACTTATCCCATTTGCCCAGATATTGATTTATACTTCATTTTATCGTACAGTATTAGCATCTGAACGATGTATAGATACAGGAGGCAAGCATGAGAATAATACTCCGCGTGCTGCCCATAATCGTTTTATTAGCCATTTCTTTGATGGCAAACGTACCAACTAGCTCAGCTGCTTCGTTGGAGCTGGGAAAGCCGGCTTATAACTTAAATCCAGCTCAAGAATCAGATAACTTTACCGATAATGTCACGGGAATCTTGGGTCAAGGAACCTCTTTCTTTTCTATTTTCCCAACCTGGGTATGGTGGGCTATTGGCGGCACAGTAGGCGTATTGCTCATAATGATAGTCTTGCTGGTAGCTATGCCGTCGCGAAAAAAGAGAGCTCCTGCAGGTATGAAGGGTATGCCAGCCAGAAGAGGTATGCCAGGTGCGGAGGGAATGGAAGGCCCTCAGGGACCTATGCCCATGCCTAATGCTATGTCAGGTCCTGGAGCTTTCAATGCTCCCGTTGGCACCGCAATGCCGCCACAAGCGCCGGGGGCGTTCCCAATGCAGGAGCAGTTTCAGGGGCCCGGAGCTTATCAAGCACCCGGCCAATTCCCAATGGCAGGCCCAATGGAAGCTCCGTATCCACAATATGCCAGAAGACCCATATTTTCAGTTAGCAATCTCACCATTACGCCAAACCAGGTAAAATATGGTAATCCGATAACCATCAGCGCCATAGTATCCAACAATGGCTCTGAGGCCGGTACCTACAGCGTAGTATTACGGATAAACGGCATGGTCGAGAACATAATTGACCTGATGCTATCGCCGGGCGCAAGTCAGGCTGTCACGTTCACTCTAAATAAGGATGGGGGTGAATATTACGCCGAGGTGGACGGCTTGAGCGGTGTTTTCGTTGTGATACCGCTGGTCCCGGCGAATTTTACCATTAGCAATCTAACGATAGCACCCGAACGGGCCAAGCAAGGAGAAAACATTATTATTAGCGCTGTGGTAAGCAATAACGGCGAACTTCCGGGTACGTTCAGTGCAGCGCTTAAACTGAAGGGCGCCGTTGAAAGCACCGAAGAGATAAACCTTGGGCCGGGTGAAAGTGGAAAAATAACCTTCAGAATCGCAAAAACGACCCCGGGTTTCTACAATGTGGAACTGGAAGGCTTAACCGGTCGGTTTGTCGTTGAGATGGAGTGGCAGGGCTAGCTCAGTAGCTAAAGCCCCTCTTGATCCGCCTCAGGCTCCACTTTGTGCAGCTTCTCAGGTGATTCCACACGGTCAACATATAATATGCCATTGAGATGGTCTATCTCATGTTCCAGGGCCTGGGCTAGCAATTCCTCTCCTTTAATACGTATATTGCGCCCTTGTCTATCCCTGGCCTTCACTTTAACGCGGACCGAACGCTTAATCTCACCCTGATATCCCGGAACGCTGAGGCAAGCCTCACCTATAATTCGCTCACCTTCTCGTTTTACTATTTCGGGATTAACCAACACAATTACTTCCTCGCCAGGTATCTCAATAACTGCAACTTTCAGAGGCACGCCGATTTGAGTTGCTGCCAATCCAACTCCGGGGGCGGCTCTCATTGTCTCGATCATGTCATCAATAAGACGCAGCACCGACTGGTCAATCTTGGGTACTTTCTTGGCTTTTTGTCTGAGTATGGAGGCGGGTAGAACCCGAATTGTACGTACGCTCATTTAAAGACCTATTAAACCATACCGACTGGATCGATGTCCACAGTCCAGCCTCGCGGAAAAACCACATCAGTCAAAAACTCGTCTAAATCAGTGCCGCATACAACCAGCTGACATCGATAATGACCCCTCAGGCGCGGAACAAAAGCGGGAGCCGGCCCAATCAATCGTATATTTGGGAGGCCGCGCCTATCTTTTTCCATCATCAGCAGCTGGAACATCCTCTGTGCCTCATTCAAGCAAGTTTTTTCATTTGTATGACTAAACATCAAGCTGGCTAAAGCGTTAAAAGGAGGATAACCAAATTCACGGCGATACTCCAGTTCTCTGTCAAAGAAAGTTGAGTAATCGTGTCGAGAGGCTGCTTGAATAGCATAATGCTCGGGACTGAAGGTCTGAATAATTACTCTGCCCGGCATAAAACCTCTTCCGGCCCTGCCAGCCACCTGACACAGTAGCTGGAAGGTGCGCTCGCCAGCCTTATAATCAGGCAAATTCAAACTGATGTCAGCGCTAATAACCCCGGCCAGTGTTACCTGCGGCAAGTCCAATCCTTTGGCCACCATCTGTGTGCCGATTATAATGTCGGCTTCATGAGCTCGAATCTTGGTTAAAAACTCCTCATGGACTCGATGGCTGGACGTCGCGTCGCTATCCCAGCGCAAAATACGGGCTCTGGGGAAAAGACGCCCGACTTCTTCTTCCACTCTCTGTGTGCCGACACCCAGGAACATCAGGTTCTTATCTAAACATTGCGGGCAGTCCGAAGGCACAGGGACCGAGTAACTGCAGTGATGACACACGAGCTTTCTGTTAGCAGAATGGTATGTTAGTGCTGTAGTACAACGTGAGCAGTGGAAAACGAAGCCGCATTTCCGGCATTGAATAAACGTAGCCGTACCCCGCCGGTTAAGAAATAAAATCGCCTGCTCATTGCGAGCCAGGACATCTGTGATTTCATTGGTTAAAGAGCGGCTGAAAAGGCCACGGTTACCTGCCTTAAGCTCTTGTCTCATATCAACAATGTTGACTTCCGGTAAGGTAGCGGGGCCAAACGGAGTAATGCGCTCCTTTACCTCAACCAGCTTATACTCACCTTGCTTAGCCCTGTAGTAAGTTTCCACATCCGGCGTGGCACTGCCCATTATGACTACGGCATTGCTCATCTCCGCCAGTTTAATAGCGACGTCTCGAGAATGATAGCGAGGTGACTTGTCAGATTGTTTATACGTCCACTCATGCTCTTCGTCTATGACAATCAAGCCCAGGTCAGGCTGGGGGGCAAAAAGAGCACTCCTTGGCCCTATGACAACATCGCAGCCGCCCTCCTTTACTCTATGCCACTCATCAAATTGCTCTCCCAGAGATAGTTCGCTGTGAATAACAGCCACGCGACCCGGAAACCTGGAGGCAAAACGCTCAATCGTCTGTGTAGTAAGCGCAATCTCAGGAACAAGACAGATGCCTCGTTTTCCACCGGCCACCACTTCGGATAGCGTTCGTAGATATATCTCCGTTTTGCCGCTGCCGGTGACACCATGGAGCAGGAAAACCGGGCTTCTATTCTCAGCCGCTGAAGACATACCGTCTTTGATTGTCCGCCAGGCAGTCTGCTGAGACGAGGTAAGCTCAGGCGGCAGAGTGGCCTTAATTTTCATATGAGCTAACGGATCCCTTCTCATTATGGTCTCAACTTTGGACACAAGACCTCGATTTTGTAGAGATGCAATCACCGGCTTGGCAGACGGAATAGACTTCCTTGCTTCAGTGACCAAAACATCTCCAGCGCTTCTAAGTAGCAGTTCGAGCAGCGCCGCTTCTTTGTTAACACCGGCTGCTTTCAACCTTAAGATTTCTTCCTCGGTGTCACTTCTGCCTAATAACAGCCTTAAATGGCTTGCCAGCTTTGGTTTTATTTTAGGTTCCTCAAGCCGCTGACTTTTCACGACCAGCCCACTCCGCAACAGTTGCTGAATAATCGAATCGGCTCTACTTTTGCCCGTCTTCCTCTCAGCTTCCCTGATGCGCACTTCATCGTTGTTTTCGAGAAGTTGAATAAATTGCTTTTGTTCTGGGCTTAGTTCGACACCGGCCGGAACTGGTAGTAACTTTATAAAAGTAATCAGACGGCGTTCGAATCCAGGCGGTAACATTAAAGCCACGGAGTCAAAAAGTGGTGCGAGATAATGTTTGCTTACCCAGAGAGCGACCTCAACTTGAACCGGGGAGAGTAAAGGAAAGGACGTGATGAGGCTAGTAATTTCCTTGGTCGACTCAAAAGAGGGGTAATCGCTTAGCTTGACTACGATGCCCTGCAGGACCTTTGGGCCGAAAGGGACCCAAACGGCCTGCCCGATACCAATATTTAGCTCAGGTGGTACTGAATAACAAAAACTACGACGTTGAGCAATAGGCGAGTTGACAGCAACTTCTGCATAGTTCATTCAGTTTCTTTGGCTTCTTCAACCCCTTCTTCAGTCGCACCCTGATCCGCCACCGGCTCTGCAATTTCACCTTCTAATCCGACAGCCTCCAGAGCTGCCGCTGTTTCCGCCATTCTTTCCCGCCTCTCTTTAAGTCGTGCTTCACGTGCACTTAGACGGCGGATATAGTACAGCTTGGCCCGTCGAACTTTTCCGTGTCTGACCACTTCAACTTTTTCCAAAGCCGGTGAGGCAAGTGGAAAGGTATGCTCTACACCTATCCCAGAGGTAACGCGCCGCACTGTAAAGTTACCGCCGGCGGCTCCCTTTCTGGCTCTAACGACGAGACCGCTCAACGTTTGTACTCGCTCCCGGTTAGCTTCCTTGATCTTAAAACTAACCTTAACCGTATCGCCAGGGCTTACCTGTGGTATCTTACGCTTTACCTTAGTCAGTTTGATAGACTTGATATCCATTTATTATTACATCCCTTCTGCAACTTAATTTTTAGAGACTTTGCTCAGAAACTTTTGGTCTTCCTTGGAAAGGACAGCCTTTTCAAGCAAGTCGGGGCGGCGCTTTGCCGTCCGCAGCAAACTTTGCTGTCGACGCCACTTGGCAACCTCGCCATGGTCGCCGGATAACAATACCGGCGGTACGGTCCACTCGCGAAATATCTCCGGGCGGGTGTACTGTGGATATTCCAGGAGGCCTCCCACATGTGACTCCTCGGTTAACGACTCATCGGAGCCCAGTGCCCCAGGCAGCAGTCTGACTACACAATCGGTGACAGCCATAGCTGCAATCTCGCCGCCGCTGAGTAGATAATCACCTATACTGATTTCGTCGGTGGCTAAACATTCAGCGACTCTCTCATCAACACCTTCATAATGACCACATATAAGAATAAGGTTACTGAATCCCGATAAATCTTTGGCGATAGCCTGAGTGAAAAGTCTTCCCTGAGGACTAAGAAGAATTATCGGTATGTTTGATCCCATCTCCGCTGTGATGCCCTCCACCGCTTCGAATATCGGTTCTGGCTTAAGTACCATGCCGGCCCCGCCTCCGTAGGGATAATCATCCACAACGTGATGCTTATCATGCGTGTACGCACGGATGTCGTGAAGCCTGATGTCAACCAGACCGTATTCTCGAGCTCTGGCAACAATGCTGCAATTCAGCACACCCTCAAACATCTCAGGAAATAAGGTCATGATATCGATTCTCATTAATTAGCTCCACTGTGACCGCAATCAGATATTTTGCCTCCGATAATATCCAGAGCATGTGGTAATACTGGAAGAATCACCTCAAGACACTCCGTAACTGCCTTAGGGCTGCCAGGCAGATTAATAATCAGGCACTTGCCGCGAATACCGGCAACTGCTCGACTCAGTATCGCCTCCGGCTTCTTTTTCATTGTTTCTATTCTTATTGCCTCCGTGAGGCCTGGTACAACCTTATCGATAACCTTTAACGTGGCCTCCGGCGTAACATCTCTGTCAGAGAGGCCTGTCCCACCGCTGGTCAGTACCAGCTCAAGCTTACCGTCATCGCACCATTCCTCGAGCTTATTCGAAATGATATCCGCCACATCGGGCACGACTTCATACTTCAAAATATCCAGATTAAGTTGCTTGATAGCTTCCCTAGCGGCCTCTCCACTCTTATCCGGTCGCTCACCACGCCAGCCCCTATCACTGATCACGAGTATACCGGCTCGCACCTGCATATTGTACCATACCACTCCCAAACCATAAAACCGATAAGCCGATAGATACTTTAGTACTGGGTCGCTCTATGGTCATTGCTGATGCTATCACTATATATAGGCATTATTCAGTGAAAACCACTATTTATTGGGAAATTTCGGTAAACCGTTATAATCAGGTGGCGAAATTTTTAAAAATTGAACGAAATTTTGTGGGAAAGGTATTGACAAATATGGTGTTATGTGTAATATAATGGGTAAAAGTGGGAAAAAGTGGTAAAGGAGGTATACGATGATGATTGATTGTGTTCAATATCGAGTAGCCAACAGTAGACTGTTCTACTTCTTAAAAGAGAATAGCCATACTAATCTCGAACTCCAGTTAATCCATTTCTGGGCACGCCACCCCAGAGCCAAACTCAGTCTCTATACAATAGCCAACGCTCTGGATACCGCCAGGATTAACTTGAGGGAATCCATCCGAACCTTAATTGAGAGAGGAATATTACAAGAACAGGAAGACGGTAACGGCCTCATCACCTACTCCCTGGCCAGCGACCCCGAGACACTGGAATATATTGAAGAACTGGCCCGACTTGATTGGAACGAAATCCGAATCCTGGAAAAACAACTAGTAGGTGAGCCGGTACTGGCCTAACTAAACGAATTTGGGCTGATATGTTTCTCGGCGAATACGAATATAAGGTCGATAACAAAGGCAGGCTGCCTTTGCCTCCTAAATTCCGACAGGAATTAATGGGTGAACTCGTTTTGACCAAAGGGCTCGAAAAATGCATCGTCATATATCCGATTGAAGAATGGCGCAAGATAGCTAACGCCCTTTCAGCTAGGGCCCTGCCTTCCAGTAAATTCAGGACCATGAACCGGGCCATGTTCGGAACGGCTTTCAGCTTAACACTGGATGCCCAAGGCAGAGTAGCTCTTCCAGCAATGCTGCGAAATGGAGTCGACATCGGTGACAGAGCCTACGTCGTCGGTACCAATAACTTCATTGAAGTATGGAATCCTACATTGTGGGAGAAAGAAAAGGCAGCCGCTGAAGAGCAGTTGTGGCAGAACATAGAAAGTCTCGAGGAACCACGATGAGCCTGACCATGACTATGCCTGTTCATAAATCTGTGCTGCTCAATGAGGTTATCGAAGCCTTGCGCCCTCAATCGGGCAAAAGGTACGTTGATTGCACTCTAGGCGATGGCGGACACGCCGAAGCCATTCTGGCCAAGATACAGCCCGATGGGCGCCTCTTGGGTATCGATGCCGATCCCATGGCTATTACGGTAGCTAAAAACAGATTAGCCGATTACACCGATAACATGGTCCTGGTAAATGATAACTTCCTTAACCTCGAGGTAATTTGCAAAGAAAAGGAATTTTTACCTGTTCACGGTATCATTTTCGACCTGGGTCTGTCATCGGCGCAGCTCGATAATTCCGAACGTGGATTCAGCTTCCAGCAGTACGGCCCATTAGACATGCGTTTCGACCCGACCCAGCAGTTTACCGCAGCGGATGTGGTAAACACATTTTCGGAAGAAAAACTGGCCGATATTATCAGGGACTACGGCGAAGAACGATTTGGCCGGCGCATAGCCCGCTGTATCGTTAATAGCCGTCCAATCAACAGCACGCTTGAATTAGTGGATGCCATAGAAAAAGCTACCGGCGGTTATCGGACAAAAATTCACCCCGCTACCCGTACCTTTATGGCACTCCGTATATACATCAACCATGAGCTAGAAAATCTATCAGCCGCCTTGAAACAGGCATTAAACTGCCTTGATCGCGGTGGCCGGCTGGCAATAATCAGCTACCACTCACTCGAAGATAGAATCGTCAAACAATTTATGCAAACTGAAAGCAAAGGTTGCATTTGCACGCCCGATGTACCTGTTTGCCAATGCGGCCATGTAGCCACCCTTAGGATAATAAATAGAAAGGTAATTACCCCATCGGCTGCGGAAACTGAAGCCAATCCTCGCAGCCGCAGCGCTAAGCTCAGAGTAGCCGAGCGCCTTTAACAAAGAAAACTGTTAATGGAGGAGGTTCCACTTAAATAAAAACTAAGGAGGACAAAACGGCCATGAAGAAACTCATCTCAGCTATCGACGTAGGTACCACCAAAATATGCACCATCATCGGCTCGCTCGACTCCGGGGGCAACGTACAGGTCCTGGGAGTCGGTCTCGTGCCGTCGCATGGAATGCATAAAGGCATGGTGGTCAATGTCGAGGAGGCGAAAGAGTCGGTCACGGAGTCGATTAGGAGGGCAGAACAGGCAAGTGGATTAAAAGTCGAATCGGCTTACGTAGGTGTTACGGGCAGACATATAAGCTCGATTAACAGCCACGGCGTGGTAGCTATACCGCGCAACGACCGCCTGGTCCGGCACGATGACTTGAAGCGGGTGCTCTCATCCGCCCAGCAGGTCAATCTTCCGGACGACCGCAGGATACTGCATGCCATACCCCGCAACTATGCCCTTGACAGCCAGGAAAGGATTAAGAATCCGGTTGGTATGCACGGCTTCAGACTGGATGTGGAAACCCACATTATCACCGCTGCGATATCCTCGGTCCAGAACCTGGTCAAGTGCATCCGAAGCGTCGGCGTGGAAATCCAGGACTTGATACTGGAGCCGCTGGCCAGTGGTGAAGCGGTTTTGACGCCTGAGGAAAGAGAAGTGGGCGTCATATTGGCCGACATCGGTGGCGGTACCACCGATATAGCCGTCTTCAAGGATGGAAGCATCTATCACACTTCCATTATTCCGGTAGCTGGTTATCAAGTTACCAGCGACCTCTCCATCGGCTTGGGCTTACCTTTCGAAATAGCCGAAGCCATGAAAAAGAAGTACGGCAACGTCTATCCCGAGGTTCTCACGAAGAACCAGGATTCGACACTCACTGTCGAAGACGGACACAGCGTGTCTTATAGTGACCTGTGCAACATCATAAAAGTCCGCATGGAAGAGCTGTTGAGGCTCATTCTTCTGGAAATGCCGGATTCAAACTATGCTTCGCTGGCTCCGGCAGGCCTCGTCCTGACCGGCGGCTGCTCAAACCTGGCCGGGCTAGAAGCCCTGGCTCGTCAAACGATTCGCATACAAACGCGAATCGGAGAACCAATGGGCGTCTACGGTATTACAGATATCCTTCACGACCCGGCTCACTCAACCGGCGTCGGGCTTCTACTGTGGGGAACCAGAAACCACAGCAGGCCCGCCTGGGAAGCCCAGAAGAAGAGCGGCGTCTTCGATGGTTTCATGACTGTACTGAAAAAATTCTTTGGTGTCTAAGATGACACAACTTAAATAAAGGAGGGAAATAAGAAATGGCAAAATCAACATTTTCCAATGCATCCGCCAGAATAAAGGCCATAGGCATTGGCGGCGGAGGTTCCAATGCCATCACCCGGATGGTTCGCGAGAGCATCAAGGGCGTGGAATTCATAACCATGAATACCGATGCCCAGGCTCTGGCGCTGTCCGAAGCCCCTATACGCGTTCAACTTGGAGAAAAGCTGACACGCGGACTGGGTGCCGGCGGCGACCACACAGTCGGACAAGGCGCCGCTGAAGAGAGCCGACAGGCTATTGCAGAAGTAGTATCCGGTGCCGATATGGTCTTCGTCACTGCCGGTATGGGCGGTGGCACCGGCACAGGCGGCATACCGGTAACCGCCGAAGTCGCCCGCGAGAGCGGCGCATTAACTATCGGTATCGTAACCAAGCCTTTCAGCTTCGAAGGCACTCGACGGAGCAAGGTAGCTGAGGAAGGTGTCCTCCAGCTCTGCGATAAAGTAGATACGCTGGTTATCATCCCTAATGACCGCCTGCTTGAGCTATGCGACGCTAAAACAACCGTTGACAACGCCTTCAGGCTGGCTGACGATGTCTTGAGGCTGGCCGTCCAGGCAATTGCCGAAGTAGTAACCGTACCTGGATTGATCAACCTCGATTTCGCCGATATCAGGTCCATCATGAAGAACGCCGGACCTGCCTGGATGTCTGTAGGCCGCGGCTCAGGCCAGAATCGCGCCGTAGAGGCCGCACGAGCCGCTCTGGCCAGTCCCCTGCTCGATGTATCCATCAACGGCTCCAAGGGCGTTCTGTTCAACGTCACAGGTGGTAGCGACCTTACCCTGTTTGAATGCAATGAAGCTGCGGAAGTCATTGCGCAGGCCGTTGACCCTGACGCCAACATAATCTTCGGCGTCGTTTTCAATCCTCAAATGGAGAGCGAAATTCAGATTACAATTATCGCCACCGGCTTTACAGCCCATTACGGCGCTGGAGTCCCAACTGAGGCAGAATTGCGCCGATTGCTACGTGGCGTCGCTGAAGATAGTCTCGACGTCCCGTCGTTCCTACGTCGGACGTCTTCCTCATCGCATTACCCTGCAGCTCAACCCGTTCCTCCATCTCAGGCCCGAGCACCGCGTTAACCCTCCATTAACCCTCCATCCTCCCCAGCAGAGCGGCAACCCCAATTGCCGCTCTGCTATTTTTTATCTTTGTTATGTAATTTACTACTTGACACCCTCTATATATTGGGCTAAAATGTGCGAGCACCACATTCTGTAGGGGTAGTCAGGTGAAGTGTTCGTATTGCGGTGGTAACGAATCCAAGGTGATCGATTCCCGGAATATTGAGGATGGAATTAGGCGTCGCAGGCAATGTCTCTCTTGTGGTACCCGTTTTACCACCTACGAGCACTTGCAGTCCAGAAATCTTTTCGTCATTAAAAAAGATAATAGACGGGAAGAGTTTAACAGAGACAAGGTGCTGTCCGGTATACGTAAAGCCTGTGAAAAACGCCCGCTGCCCACAGGCACCATAGATAAAATCGTAGACAACATCGAAGTTGAGCTTTACCGCCTGGGAAAAACCGAGGTTCCGAGCTCAGTTATCGGTGACATGGTGATTGAAAGGCTTCAAGAACTCGACCATATAGCCTATATTCGCTTTGCCAGTGTTTATCGCGAATTTACCGACATTGCCGACCTGAAACAGGCTGTGGATACGCTGGTCGATACAGAGGCTCAGGTGCCGCCCGCGGGCCAGCTTCCACTCATTGCTCCGGAAGAGTTAACCGTTCTGGGACGACGACAGCGGAGGAGAAAATAATGGCGGTTCGTTCAATGAAAAATCAGCCAGGTGGTGACAACCACAACCGCATCGCTCGAGCTATTTTTGCCGCTGCTGAGTCGATGGGCATTAAGGACAGGAAATTACTGGAAGAGCTCACCAGCCAGCTAATTCAAAGGTTGGAACCAACCCCGATGCTACCGGGTATGGAACATCTGGTTCCCGCTCACCAGACGCAGCTGCCCTCTGACTTCCAGATAGAGGTGGCAGTGAAGGAAATTCTGGCTGAAAAGAACCGGGCTGAGGCTGCCGTAGCCGAGGAGAAGGTCGAGGCTGAGCCGGAAGTCAAAAAAATCAGACCACCGGAGAAACCTGCACACAGAACCAGAGTAAAAGCTAAACAGGGCCTGGAACTGACGGAAAATGCCATTACAGTCCTGGAAAAGAGATACTTAAAAAAAGACAGCCAGGGACAGATCGTTGAAACGCCAGAAGAGTTATTCCGGCGCGTGGCCAGACACATTGCCTCAGCCGAACTGAAATATAACCCTCAAGCAGACACCGGCAGCTGGGAAGAGAAATTCTACGGCCTAATGGCTTCTCTGGAATTTTTACCCAATTCTCCTACCCTTATGAATGCCGGCCGTGAACTGGGGCAGCTGTCCGCCTGTTTTGTCATTCCGGTAGAAGATTCCATGGAATCGATATTTGACGCCGTTAAATACACAGCCTTAATCCACAAAAGCGGCGGCGGCACCGGCTTTTCTTTTTCCAGACTCAGACCTAAAAGAGACAGGGTTGGTTCCACGGGCGGCATTGCCAGCGGACCGGTATCCTTTATGCGGGCCTTCGATACTGCTACCGACGTTATAAAACAGGGCGGCATGCGCCGGGGCGCCAATATGGCCATTTTAAACGTTGACCATCCCGATATACTTGATTTTATCTCGGCAAAAGAAGACCCCAAGGCACTGACCAACTTCAACATATCTGTCGCCGTCACCAATGAGTTTATGGAAGCCGTGGAAAGGGGCAAAGAATACAACCTGATAAACCCGCACAATAAAGAGGTGGTAAATAAACTCAACGCTAGGGAGGTCTTCGATAAAATAACTGAAATGGCCTGGCGTACCGGGGACCCGGGTGTGGTCTTTATCGACAACATAAATAAGAACAATCCGACTCCTAAACTGGGCAAAATAGAGAGCACCAACCCCTGCGGCGAGCAGCCTTTATTGCCCTTCGAGTCGTGTAATTTAGCCTCCGTTAACCTGTCGAAGATGGTTAAGAACGATAATCACAAGGCAGAAATCGATTATCACAAGCTGCGTCACACCATCAAACTGGCCGTTCGTTTCCTGGATAACGTTATCGACGTCAATAAATTCCCGCTGCCTCAGATTGATAAAACGACCAAGGCCACCAGAAAAATAGGCCTGGGTGTGATGGGATTCGCCGATATGCTGCTATTGCTACATATACCATACAACTCAGATAAGGCACTGGAAGTGGCCGAAAACGTAATGCGATTCGTAAATGAAGAAGCCACTAAAAAATCTGTCAAACTGGGCGAGGAAAGAGGGCTGTTCCCAGCTTTTAAGGGCAGCGTCTATGACACTGAAGGCGGATTGAAGCCCAGAAATGCCTCCCGAACCACCATTGCACCGACCGGTACGCTGAGCATAATCGCCGGTTGTTCCAGCGGCATCGAGCCTCTATTTGCGCTCAGCTACACCAGACACATACTTGATAACCAGCAGCTGGTTGAAGTCAATCCCTACTTCGAAGAGACAGCCAGAAGTGAAGAATTCTATTCCACCGAGCTCATGCAGCAACTTGCCGAAGGAAAGAAACTAAAGGACGTTGAAGACATACCGGAATGGGTAAAAGACACCTTCGTCGTTTCCCACGATATCACTCCCGAGTGGCATGTAAGGATGCAGGCTGCCTTCCAGAAATATACCGACAGCGCCGTTTCCAAAACGGTGAACCTTCCCCATGAGGCCACCATAGACGACGTGGCTCAGGTCTACATGCTGGCCTATAAACTGGGATTAAAAGGAATAACTATATATCGCGACCGCAGCCGAGATAGCCAGGTCCTTAACATCTCCCATACCGAGGAAAAGAAAGAACCCGGACTTACGCCCAGGCCGAGGCCGAAAGTCACCAAAGGGATTACCGAGCGGGTAACCACCGGCTGCGGTTATATATACGTTACCGTAAATTTCGATGAGAAAGGCATCTGCGAAGTATTTTCCAGCCTGGGAAAAGCTGGCGGCTGCGCTTCAGCACAGCTTGAGGCCACCAGCCGTCTTATTTCTTTGGCGGCCAGGTCGGGTATCGAGATAAGCTCGGTGGCCAAACATCTCCGTGGTATCCACTGCCCATCGGTCGCCTGGGAAGAAGGTCGCGCTATCCTCTCCTGCGCCGATGCCATAGCCAGCGTTCTGGAAAAATATGTAACCGATAAAGAAGCTACGACAATCAAGGACAGCGGCCTGACTAAGAATTGGGCAGGTCAATGCCCGGAATGTGGCAACATGTTAATTTACCAGGAAGGCTGCCATATTTGCCCCAGTTGCGGCTATACTAAGTGCGGGTAATAAGGAATAGAGTTCGGAAGGGAAGGAGTTGTGGATAGCCGCGAGCATAGCTACTCTCAAGCCTATAAGCAAATAGCCAGAGTCACCAACTCGCTTCTGCCGCTTAAAAAAGTCCTTAATTCTATTGCTAAGAGCACGGCCAAGGCATTGAAAGCCTCGGGCTGCTCCATCATGCTGCTCAACCCTCAAAAGGCCCACCTGGACATCGTAGCTGCTTTCGGCCTCAGTGATTTGTACCTCCGCAAAGGCGCAGTGAAAGCCAGCGAGAGCCTGCCGGAGGTACTGAACGGGGAGACTGTAGCCATTTTTGATGCCACGCAGGACACTCGGACCCAATACCCGGAGGCTGCCGAAACCGAGGGTATAAGCTCGCTGCTGGCAACCCCAATAGTTCAAAAGGGTGAGGTAACCGGCGAAATAAGGGTCTACGCACGTGAACCCAGACAATTCGCACAGGCCGATAAAGACTTCGCTGCCTCGGTGGCTAACATTGTGGCGCTTACGCTGGAAAAAACAGAGCTCTACCAGTTGCTCAATACAGAACATGAAGAAGCCATGGCTAAACGGCGAAAATTGCCCGGCACGTCGAAATTACCTTCGGCTCCGCTAAGGCCAGACAGCTTTGGCCATCCCAGCGAAGAGGAGTTCGCCAGATTGCTCGATTTTTATCGCATTGAATGGCTCTATGAGCCTCGCTCTTTCCCATTAGCCTGGCGGGGCAACAAGGTGGCAGAAATGTTCACCCCTGATTTTTATCTGCCCGAGCTGGATATTTATATAGAGCTGACCACCTTAAAGCAAAGCCTGATAACTGAGAAAAACCGAAAGCTGCGGCGCCTCAGAGAGCTTTATCCCGAGGTCAATATAAAACTACTGAACAAGAACGATTATCTCCGTCTGCTGGCCAAGTACGGCTATGGAAAGGTCGGAGAAACCAAAATTGAGGGCATTGACCACGTGCTATTTACACGTACCCAGATTCAGAGACGGGTTAAGACGCTGGCAAAACGCATAACACGCGATTACAGCGATAGAAAACCGGTATTGGTGGGTATACTTAGAGGCGTTGTCTGTTTTATGTCCGACCTGATGCAGAATATCCCCCTCCCACTGGCAATCGATTTTATGGCCATATCCTACTATGGCACCGGTAACGAGTCCTCCGTCAAAATAACCAAAGACCTGGATACAAGCATTGCCGGTCAGGATGTATTGATGGTCGAGGACATCGTTGATACAGGTATGACCTTAAATTACGTCCTTAACCACCTGGCGTCGCACAAACCGGCCAGCCTTCGAGTTTGTACACTGCTGGAT
>Ga0209610_1000604_pt1 | contig 18915 bp, 12 predicted proteins | sample LakKivw275mmetaG_FD_184137 | JGI IMG/M metagenome (GOLD analysis project Ga0209610, IMG submission 184137) | Anoxic lake water microbial communities from Lake Kivu, Rwanda to study Microbial Dark Matter (Phase II) - Lake Kivu water 275m metaG... | ecosystem: Environmental > Aquatic > Freshwater...
GGCGGCGACTGGGCTTACATCAGCTCAGGCACTTGGTCTCTCGTCGGCGTCGAGGTTCCGGAGCCCGTGATCACCTCCGAGTCGCGGGAAGCCAACTTCACCAATGAGGGAGGCGTCGGAGGGCGTATCCGGTTCTTAAAGAACGTCGCCGGACTCTGGCTCCTCCAGCAATGCCGCAAGAGTTGGGAAAAAGAGAGGGAATGGACTTACGGCGAGCTTATGGCTGCGGCAGAAGCGGCCCCATCCTTAGGGGCGTTGATCGATCCCGACAGCCCGGACTTCCTCAATCCACCCGACATGCCCAAAGCGATCGCTTCGTTCTGCCTAAAGACAGATCAGACCCCTCCGGATACGATCGCCGCTTATACGCGCTGTATCCTCGAAAGCCTGGCCCTCAAGTGCCGTCACGTCCTCGGCGAGCTGGAGCGGATAAGAAAACGGCCGCTCCAAACCATCCACATCATCGGCGGCGGGTGTCAAAACGCGCTTCTTTGTCACCTGACGGCCGATGCCGCCGGACTTCCAGTCGTTGCGGGCCCCGCCGAGGCGACATCGGCCGGGAACATCCTGGTCCAGGCGATGGCCGACGGCTATGTCCGGGACCTGGAGGAGGTCCGGCAGATCACCCGACGGTCTTTCGTCCTCAAGACTTACGAACCCAGGCCATCAGCCTTTTGGGATGAAGCGTACCGGCGGTTCAGGCTGCTCATTCGACAATAGTCTCCTCCTTTGTTTCACGACAGTAGGAACAAGCGACGAATCGAGGAAGCCTTGACCAGCGGTCATTTTCCTTGACATCAAGCATGGGACAAGCTATAAACAAAACCCGGGAACCCGAAAGGAGGGTTGAATGGACCCTTCATCCGCAGCAAAAAATTATGCCCTGAGCCGGGAGCGTTATGCCGAGCTCGATGTCGACACCGAAAAAGCTCTGGAAGCCCTTGGGCAAATCTCCATATCGCTCCACTGCTGGCAGGGAGACGACGTCGGAGGATTCGAGATTTCTCAGCCAGGGCTGGCCGGATCGGGGCTGGCGGTCACGGGAGGATATCCCGGCAAAGCAAGGAACGTCAATGAGCTGCGCCAGGACCTCCATCGGGCTTTAACTCTCATCCCCGGCCGGCACCGCCTCAACCTCCACGCCATTTACGGGGAATTCAACGGCGAGCCTGTGGAGCGGAACGCCATCGAGCCGGGCCACTTCCGGGGCTGGGTTGAATGGGCTAAGAATGAAGGGCTCAAGCTCGATTTCAACGCAACCTGCTTTTCCCATCCTAAAGCCTCATCCGGGTTCACGTTAAGCCATAAGGAAAAGGACGTCCGGAAATATTGGATCGACCACGTCAAGTGTTGCCGCAAGATCAGCGCCTACATGGGACGGGAGCTGAAATCCGCCTGCATCCACAACCTTTGGATCCCCGACGGCTCCAAGGACCTTCCGCTTGACCGCTGGACCCATCGGGCGCTCCTCAAAGAATCGCTGGATGAGATCTTCGAGACTGAGTACAGCCCCTCCCAGATGAAGGACTCCCTCGAAAGCAAGCTTTTTGGAATCGGCAGCGAATCTTACGTCGTCGGCTCCTACGAGTTCTACCTGGGATATGCGATGCGCCATGGCAAAATGATCTGCATGGACCTGGGGCATTTCCACCCCACCGAGTCCGTTGCGGACAAGATCTCCGCCGTCCTGCAGTTCTCCGACGAACTCCTCCTGCACGTATCCCGCGGGGTCCGCTGGGACAGCGATCACGTCGTTATACTTAACGATGAAGTCCGGGCCCTGACCGAGGAAGTCGTCCGCGGCGGATGCCTGGAACGCGTCCATTTCGCCCTCGACTACTTCGACGCGAGCATGAACCGCGTTGGAGCCTGGGTTATCGGTGCCCGCGCCCTGCTTAAAGGATTGCTCATCGCCCTCCTCGAGCCGGCGAGCGAGATGAGCCGGATCGAGGGAGGGGGCGACAGCTTCAGGCGGCTAGCCCTTTTGGAGAGGCTCAAGGCCCTGCCTTTCGGGCCCGTCTGGGACCAGCACTGCCTCCGGTCCGGCGTTCCTCCTTCGGGACGCTGGCACGAGGAGATCGCCGACTATGAAAAGAAGGTTTTGAGCAAAAGATAGCGCCGGCAGCTTCGCCATCCTCTTTCGAGAATAATCCTCATCTCCGGGCGTCATCTACAAGGGATTTGTTTCAGATTGACGAAAGCCCGAAAATCTTTTATTTTTAATAATGAACATGGATCCCGAAGAGATCTCCCCCGATCCGAAGCAGGTGGAGAAGGTCCGCGAGATCATGTTGGCCTTGGCCAACACGAACTCGGCCATGAAGATCTTCCCCGCCAACCATGCCACGGTCCAGAATTTCCTCGGAGACCTGGCGAAGAAGCTGATCGACTTCTTGGACACGAACGGAAAGCTGGAAATCGACATCGATGAGTTTGTTTTCTCCTTCATGGGGAAGCCCGTCTACAAGGACGAACTCTCCATTAAGAGCCTCCCTTTCTTTTTCTTCAAGGACGGCATGCAGAAACTCTTTTTCTATGATGGCCTGGAAAAGGAAGAAATCTCCGATTTTCTCTCGCTCATCAAGCGCGAATCCCACAAGCCCCTGGAAGAAGCGGATATCGTCACGGCCATGTGGGAAAAGGAGCTGACCAATATCCAGTATTACGCCCCCGACGAGTTCCTGGAGAATAAGATCCTGGAGGAGCGGGCGGAACGGCAGATGAAAGCCGGGCAGCCCAGCCTGCCTCCGGAGCTGGCTGCTAAGGTTATCGATATCAAGGTGGATACTTCCCAGTTCAGCACAGGAAAGATCGACATCTCTGGCGAGAGCTTGGAAGAAGGCGAAGAGATGGTGCTCGAAATGGCCCGCCAAGAAGAGCCGGGCGGCAGGGAAACCCTTCCCAAGGGTGAAGCGTCCGTCCACGACGCGACGCTCAGCGATCGGGAGGTCGAGACGATCAATTCCCTCATCCACGACAACCGGGCCATCTCGCCCGAAGAGGAGTTCCTGAACCTTTTGGTCGAACTCCTCTACTTGGAGAAGGACGCGTCCCGGTTCCAGGCGAACCTGGACGTCATGATGGATTACCACGTCGACCAGCTCCAGAACGGAAACTTCCAGGTCCCGATCGTGATCATCCACAAGGTCCAGGAGCTCAGAGAGTTTCTTTCTGGGCGCAATCCGGAGAGGGCTGAGCCTCTGGAAGACTTTCTAAAGAAAGTCACGGGCGAAAAGACAACGGCCGCTATTAAAGAAACTTTCAAGAAAAATCCGGCGGTGGACGTAACCGCCTTTTTTGAGTACCTCAGGCTCTTGGGAGACCAGGCCTTGCCGCTGGCGGCCGATATCTACGAGGCCTACCCCCTGCCGGAGTTTCGGCTGAAGGTCCTCGGCTTTTTCAAGAGCCTCGATCTTAAGGACCTCGGCCCCCTGGTCAACCTGGCCAACGATTCCAGACCCGACCTATCCAAGGAGATCATCCGGCTTCTGGATGAGGGACGAGACCGAAAAGCGGCCCACCATTTGGCAGTGTTCCTGAGCTTCCAGAACAAAGACATCCGTCTCGAAGCCGTCCACGCCCTCGGGCGCATCGACGACGAGATGGCCGATAAGATCCTGGCCGGCTTCCTCAAGGACCTCGATGAAGAACTGCGGATTCAGGCCGCCTTGAAGCTGAAATACCATGGGGACGAATCCCGGATTCTGGCCATCATCCAAGACGTATCGAATAAGTCTTTCCGAAAGAAGAGCCTTACGGAGAAACAGGCCATCATCAATTTCCTGGGAAGATCGCGGACCGATGTCGCCTTCCGCTTCTTAAAATCCCTCCTCGAAAGACGGGGGTTCCTGCCGTCGGCCCGCCGCCTGGAGATGCGCCTATGCGCCGTTTCGGGTCTGGAAAGCATGGCGACCACACCGGCCATCGAGGTCCTTCGCCGGGGGACGGCGTTCCACCGGGCGAAGATCCGGGAGGCTTGTTCCGAAGCTCTTATCCGGATGGCCTCGGCGCCCGAAGCGGCCGGGCATGAGGAAGCGAAATGAACGAAAACGCCGAAAGCACTGCGGGGACGAAAGCTCCCCGCAACCAAAAAGACCTCAAGGCGATCCAGAAGACCGCCGTTGACCTCCTTATCCGTCTTCATATCGTCCTCAAGATCTCCAAGCTCTATGAGGCCAACAACGATATCCTTCAGGAGCAAGCCAAGCAGCTCTTCGATGGGATTGAGGCCGTAACCATCGGCGAGGGTGAGGCCGGGTTCAAGGTTCGTCAAGGCGCCATCTTCTTCAACGGATACAGGGTCAAGTTCGTCCTGTCCAACTACGCCATCTTTAAGTTCGTCCTGGGGGAGTTCAGGAAGAGGGGGATCAGCGCGATGAGCTTCCTCAGCGGCTTGACTCTGGAGGAGCTCATCCGGTTCATGATCCTGTTCGCCAAGAGGGAAAAGAAGGCCACGACCTCTTTCGAAGAGATCGCCGGGGAGGTCCGGGAAGCCGGGATCGACCATGTCGTCCTTACAAAGTTTCATCCGGACGAGACGTTCGTGAGTCCCGAGAAGAATACCTCCCGGCTCTTCTTCTTGAGCATTTTCCATCTCAAGGAGGTCTTCGAGAAGGACCGAAGGGATGAAAAGCTAAAGCTCAACACGACCCGGCGCCTCATGCAGTCCATCTTCAACCACATTACGGACAACGAATCCTTCGTTTACGGCCTGACCAACATCAAGAACTACGACGAATACACCCTGAACCACTCTGTTAATGTCTGCATGCTCTCCATTGCCCTCGGCCGCCGGCTCGGCCTGACCCGCGGCGAGCTTGTCGACCTGGGAATGGCGGCGTTCTTCCATGACTTGGGAAAGCTGGAGACCCCAATCGAGATCTTGAACAAGCCGTCCCGGCTGAACGACGAGGAGCGAGAGATCATAGAACTCCACCCCTGCCAGGGCGCTGAAAAACTCATCCAGCTCAAGGAATTTAAACGCCTTCCCCTCCGGGCCATCCACGTGGCTTTGGAGCATCATTTCAAAGAGGACGACACCGGATACCCCTGCTATTTCAAGAAGGAAACGCCAAACCTGTTCAGCAAAATCGTCAAGGTCGTCGACTATTTCGACGCCATCACGACCAAGAGAATCTACCGGAAGAAGGTCTTCACGCGGGCCGAAGCCCTAAGTCTGATGCTCGAGCGCTCAGGGACGGAATTCAACCCGAGTATCTTAAAGGTGTTCGTCAATATGATGGGGGCGTATCCGATCGGCACGCTCGTCTACTTGAACACGGGCGAGGTCGGGATTGTCTTCGATACCAACCCCGACACCCAGTATCTCCTCAGGCCGAAGGTTAAGCTCATCACCGACACCCAAGGCAACAAAGTCGACGGCGAGGTCGTGGACCTCGCAGACAAGGATCCGAGAACGGATAAATACCTCAGGACCATCCTGAAGCCGCTCGATCCCGAGAAATACGGAGTTAAGGTTTCCGATTACTTCCTTGCCCAGGCCCAGTGAGGCGAACGTCATGACCCCGTCCGCCCCATCCGCCCTCAAATGCGAGTCGCTCCAAAATCCTCCGGGCGTCGACGTGCCCAAGCCGCGGTTTTCCTGGATCCTCGAAAGCCCGGAACGGGGCGAAATTCAGACCGCCTGCCGGATCCTCGTCTCGTCCGAAACGGATCTCTGCCGGAGAGAGATCGGCGACCAGTGGGATTCGGGTTGGTTGGAAACGGATAGAACTTTCCATGTTGCCTATGACGGAGAACCGCTCTTAAGCTGCCGCCGATATTGGTGGAAAGTCAAGTGGTGGAACGCAAAGGGCGAAGAAAGCCCCTGGAGTGAGCCGGCCTTTTTTGAAACCGGATTCCTGGAGAGGTCGGATTGGAAGACCGTCTGGATCGGTATGCGCATCCCCCATGAGTTTCGTTCTAAAGAGAATGTCCTCCTCGGAGAGGCGTCCGGCGAACATGTTCAGGCTTATGCGATCTATCTCCGGAAGGAGTTCGAGGTTCGAGAGCCCGTCCTCCGGGCCTCGGCTTTCATCTGCGGACTCGGGTATGCAGAACTCTTTGTGAACGGCAAAAAAGTCGGAGACACCGTCCTTGACCCGGCCTGGACCGACTATCACCGGAACGCCCTGTACTCCACCTACGACATTACGGACCTTTTAAAAGACAGGACAGCCGTCGGGATCATCCTCGGGAACGGCCGCCACATCAGGAATTACGGTCATGACGTTCCCAAAGCGGCCTGCCGCATAGAAATCGAGTACAAATCCGGGGCGCAGGAAATCGTCCAGACCGACGGGGGCTGGAAAACGTCCCACGGGCCGATCCTCGAGAATGGGATCTACTACGGAGAACGTTATGATGCCAGACTTGAAGCCGCCGGCTGGAGCGAGCCCGGATTCGACGATAGCTCATGGGAGAAGGTGTCTTTCCTCCAGGGCCCTCCCCTATCCTCCCAGATGCTGCCGCCCATCAGGATTTGTGAGACGGTCAATCCTGTCAAGGTCGCCAGCCCGAAGCCGGGAGTCTATGTCTTCGATTTCGGACAAAACTTCACGGGCTGGGTCCGGCTCAGCATCAGGGGTCAACGCGGGACTGAAGTCAGGCTCCGCTATGCCGAGCTTTTAAACGAAGACGGGACGTTGAACACTCTTCCGAACGAGAACGCCGACTCTGAAGATGTCTACATCCTCAAAGGCGGAGACATCGAGACCTATGAGCCAAGGTTCACATATCACGGTTTTCGATACGTCGAGCTGACCGGCATTCCAGGGGAACCGCGCATCGACACGCTCCAAGGCCGATTCGTGCATTCGGACGTCCCCCGAACGGGGAGCTTCCGGTCGTCGAACGACCTCATCAATCGGATCCACCAAAACGTCCTCTGGGGCCAACTTTCCAACCTGATGAGCATCCCGACGGACTGCCCCCAGCGGGACGAACGGCAGGGCTGGCTAGCCGACGCCCACCTCTCGGCCGAGGAGGCCATCCTCAATTTCGACATGGCGGCCTTTTACACAAAATTTCTGGATGATATTCGATTCGCCCAGAAGGAAGACGGCAGCCTGCCGGATGCCGTACCGGCCTATTTGCCCAGACTTTATCCTGCCGACCCGGCCTGGGGTTCTGCTTACGCGATCCTCGTTTGGCTGATGTATCTGTATTATGGCGACACCCGGGTCCTTGAAAGACACTACCTTCCCCTTAAACGTTACATCGAGTTCCTGGGCCGAAACGCCGAGGACCACATCATCCGCAAACTCGGGAAATACGGCGACTGGTGTCCTCCTGGAAGCATCACCCCAAAGAAAACGCCGGTCGAGCTGACGTCGACCTGGTATTACTGCCATGACGTCAATCTCGTGGCGGCGATGGCCGGCCTTCTCAGCCGCCATAATGACGAGAAAGCCCTGCGGACCCTTGCCGCTGAAATCCAGGAGGCTTTCAATCGGACGTTCCTCGAAGAAGACCAATACGCCTCTATCCGCGTTTCCAAAGTCGATTCTTACCCGAACCAGACGTCCAACGTCTTGCCCCTATACTTGAACATGGTTCCTCCGGAGAAGAAAACGGCCGTCCTGGGCGCCCTCGTCCGGAGCATCCAGAAATACACGGACCATCATGTCGATACGGGAATCCTGGGCACTCGCTACCTTCTGGACGTCCTGGCTGAGAACGGGCGAGCGGACGACGCCTATAAGATTGCGACCCGCGAAAGCTACCCGGGGTGGGGATACATGGTTCGCGAAGGGGCGACCACCCTCTGGGAGCGCTGGGAGAAGCTGGCCGGGCCCGGGATGAATTCCCATAACCATATTATGTTCGGGAGCGTGGACGCCTGGTTCTACAAGTATATTGGCGGCATTGCCCTTTTGGAACCGGGCTGGAAAAAAATCAAGATCGCACCTATTTTGTTCAAAGGCTTGACGTCGGCGGAAACCTCGGTGATGACTGTCCGCGGCGAGGTCCGTGTTCTATGGTCAAGCGAGGCAAAGCGATTTTCTCTCGAGGCGAGAATTCCCGTCGGGGTCACAGCCGAGGTCCGGTTGCCCCTGTTATGGGAAAAAGCCTGTGTCCTGGAAAGTGGGAGGATCATTTGGGAAAACGGCTCGCCGAAGACCACGGTCGAGGGCGTTGCCAGCGTCGGCCATTCCAGCCGCGACGTATCTTTCCATGTCATGAGCGGGACGTATGCCTTCGTTGTCTGCGAATGCAAGGACGCGGCCTCGACGGTACCGCATAAGGCATGATGCGATAACGATTACATATATCTCTTGAACGTCTTAGCCGCTTCTCGATAGGCGGCTATCGTGCGGTCGGCGATTTCATCGGAATGGGCCGTCGACGCCGCCCCGCCTCCATGGACAACATGAACGCCCTGGTTGAGAAGGGCCAATTTTAAGGCTTCCTCCCTGAGCCGGACCGCGCAGACCGCCGGGTCCCAGATGTCCTCGGGACTCCTGAAATCCGTTTTTATCAGGGGGAAATTGACCATAAAGAGAGAACTTTGCTTGACCACGTCGTTCCCGTACCCCGTGCAACGGGCCTCGATGCCTTCCTCCGCGAAGACGGCTTCAATCCCACGCCTCAGCCTCTCCCCGGTCCGGCCGAGCCGCGGATAAATCTCTTCCGCCCGTCCGATCAGGTGCTTGAGCATGATGAGCCCGGCCGTCATGTATTCCGAATGGGCGGAGAACGTGCCGCCCTCAAAAAGAACCTTCATCCTCCCCGGCCGGGACGCTTCGCACTCCTCCATGATCTCATCTCTCCCGACGACGGCCGAGACGGCATGCCCGCCGCCAATGAGTTTCCCAAACGTAGCCAGGTCGGGTTTGACTCTATAGAGCGTCTGAACCCCGGACGGACAGAACCTGAACCCGGAAATGACCTCATCAAAGATGAGGACAACCCCGTATTCTTCCGATAGGCGTCGAGCCAGCTCCAGGTATTCCCTCGAGGTCAGGAGGAATCCACCGACGCCGATGAACGGCTCAATGATGAAGCAGGCGATTGTCTTCCCCTTCTCCCTGAAAACCCGGGCAAGGTCATCGCCGTCATTAAAGCGGGTGATCAGAATCTCGTTCAGAGTCTGCTGAGAAATGCCGGCCGACTCCCCGGCTTCGAATCCTGCCAGGCCATGATGCTTCACTCCCTTGAGGAGACATGGCGAAGCCCCGTGCCAGCCGCCCCCGACCTTGAGGACGCATTCCCGACCCGTATGAGCTTTGGCTAACATCACCGCATACATGGTGGCCAGGGTTCCGCTCGTAGTGAAGCGAATCTTAAACCCCTTGCAGCCCAGTTGGCTGAGAATCGTTTCCGCCAGCTCGATTTGCGGCTGGGTCTCAAAACCAGTTTGAAGAGTGCCCTTCCTGATCTCGTCGTTAAGTTCCTCCCTGATGACCTCTGGATTGTGTCCGAGAATGTTGGCGTAATGGCCTTGCCAGAAGTCGATATAGGAATTTCCGTCGGCATCCTGGACCTCCGGTCCCCTGGCCCCGGCTATAAAAAATGGATAAGGCTTCCAAAGACGAAGCGTGTGGCTTCCCCCCTTGACCATGACTTTCTCAGCCCGGCGGTAGATCTCAAGGCTCTTCCTGGTCTTGTCCCGATATTCAGATTCGAGGACTTTCAACAATCCATCGATGTTCATTCTGATGCTCAGGCTCCTGGCAATTTTTTTGGTAACACTTTAACAACCTCATCCGGAGTTGTCAATTTTTCGCTGCCCAACGTTGATTGACAAAATTCGGCATCCAGGTATAATAAGTCACCTTTATGTCCATCTTTAAGATTAAAAGGAGAAATCGCGCCTGCGTTATCGGACTGGACGGAGTCCCTTACACGCTGCTTTTAGACCTGGCCAGTAAGGGCATCATGTCCACGGCGGCCAGGCTCATCAATTCAGGGCACCTCCACCGGATGAAGGCCAGCCTGCCCGAGATCTCGGCGGTTTCCTGGACGAATTTTATGACCGGGAAGGATTCCGGGGTTCACGGCATCTTCGGGTTCACCGATTTCAGGCCGAACTCTTACGAGATTCGCTTCCCGAACGCCCTGGACCTTCAGACGAGAACGTTCTGGGATTTTTTGGGCGAGAAGGGGAAGAAAAGCATCATTATTAATCAGCCGTCGACCTATCCCGTCCGGAAGATAAACGGCATCCTGATCTCCGGCTTCGTGTCTCTCGATATGGCCAAAGCCGTCTATCCCCCCGCTTATCGAACCGCTTTGGAACAGATGGGCTATCAGATCGACATCGATACCCTGAGGTCCCGAGAGAGCCCCGAGTTCCTTTGGCAGGAGCTGGCCAAGACAATGGCTGGCCGCCAGAAGGCCCTCAATTTTTTCTGGGGTGAGGAGTGGGACTACTTCGAGTTCGTCATTACCGGGACCGACCGACTCCACCATTTTCTCTGGAACGCCTATGAAGATACGACTCATACCTATCATCGGGCTTTCCTGGATTATTACCGGCAAGTGGACCGGATTATCGAGAAGATCTTCACCTCTTATCGCAAGATGACCGGCAGCGAGGAAGGGCTTTACATCCTGTCGGACCACGGATTCTGCGGCATTGAGCAGGAGGTCTACCTCAACGCCTGGCTTGAACAGGAAGATTATCTCAAGTTCGCGACTCCGTCTCCTGTGGGCTTGGAAAACATCGTCGGCGCTGAAACAAAGGCCTTCGCCCTGGACCCGAACCGCATCTACTTGAACCTCAGGAAGAAGTTCCCGTCGGGTTCCGTAGACATGTCCGAGAGAAAGGGCCTCAAGGCAGAGATCGCCGGGAAGCTGGAAAGGCTGGAATACGAAGGCAAGAAGGTCGTCCGGAAAGTCTTCCTGGCCGAGGACGTCTATTCCGGGCCTCAGGCCTCAAAGGGGCCGGACCTCATCGTCCTCGGGGAGCGGGGATTCGACATGAAAGGCTCGGTCAAGAAAAAAGAAGTCTTTGGCCGGTCGGACCTTCAGGGCATGCATACCTGGGACGACGCCCTTTTTCTGGCGGACTCGGAGGCAGGAAAGGATCTGGCCATCCAGGACCTCGCCAAGATCATCCTGAAGAATTATTCATGAACGCTGAAAACTCCAAAACCAAGAAACATCTTATTCTGATCACTCTCCTTGTCCTGGCCGCAGCGACCCCTCTCATGGCCTATATCGGGCCGGGGGCCGGTTTTGCCTTCCTTTCTTCGTTCCTCGTTTTGTTCCTCACCTTCTTTCTGGCCCTCTTTTCGTTCCTCTCCTGGCCGTTCCGATTTATTTTGAGGGCTATCCGGGGACAACGCGCCTACAAGACGAGCAAAGTCAACAGGATCGTCATCCTGGGTCTTGACGGCCTGGAGCCGTCTCTGGCCGAAAAGTTCATGGCCGAAGGGAAACTCCCCAACCTCCTCGGGCTCAAAAAGGAAGGAACCTACGCCAGGCTCCGGACGACGATCCCGTCCATCTCACCGGTGGCCTGGTCGTCCTTCATGACCGGTTCCGAGCCTTCCAAGCACAATATTTTCGACTTCCTGAGCCGCGACCCTCGGACCTACCTTCCCGATCTTTCATCCGCCCGCATCGGAAATCCCAAGAGGGTCCTGTCCTTGGGGAAATACAATATCCCTTTGTCCAAACCCGAGATCCGGGGGATGCGCAAAAGCGTTCCCTTCTGGAAGATTTTGGGCGAAAAAGGAATCTTCAGCACGGTCCTCCGCGTGCCCATCACCTTCCCGCCGGAGAAGTTCAAGGGACATCTCCTCTCGGGGATGTGCGCGCCCGACCTTAAAGGCAGTCAGGGAACGTTCTCCTTTTATACGACGGACAAGGCAAGACTCGAAAGAAAGGAGGGCGGACAGAACGTCCCTGTTGCCCTCACCGATGGCCGGATCGAGACCTACATCTCCGGGCCGGAGAACTCGCTCCTTAAGAAGGCGGAGGAGATTCGCCTCCCTATGACCATAACGGTCGACTCCAAGAACGAGGAGGCTTCGATCGAGGTCTCCGGTCAGAGGATCGTCCTGAAAAAAAATACCTTCTCCCCCTGGACCCGGATCACCTTCAAGCCTGGGTTAGGGATGAAAATTCAGGCCATTTGCAAGTTTTATGTTTCGCAGGTCAGACCGCACTTCGAAATGTACGTCACGCCGCTCAATATCGACCCGGAGAAACCGGCCCTGCCGATCTCCCACCCTTTCATCTACTCCGTTTACCTGGCTAGGCTCCTCGGGAGCTTCATCACCCTGGGCGAAGCCAACGATACCTGGGCCCTCAACGAAGGCGTCCTCAGCGAGCAAGCGTTCCTGGAGCTGACCTATGCCAATCACATGGAATGGGAGAGCATGGTCTTCAAAGCCATAGAGAACACCCGGAAGGGCCTTGTCTGCTGTGTTTTCGAAACGACAGACAGCATCCAGCATATGTTTATGCGATACCTTGATAAGGGACACCCGGCCTTGAGGCCGGGTCAGAACACCATGAGCCCCAAAGTCATCGAGGACCTCTATACCCGGATGGACGGCCTCGTGGGCCGCGTCCGGGCCAAGCTCGATTCGAGGAGTGTCCTCATCGTCATGTCCGATCACGGTTTCAAGTCGTTCCGCCGCGGGGTCAACATCAACTCCTGGCTCTGGAAAAACGGCTATCTCGCCCTCAACGACGGAAAGAGTGAAAGCGGCGAGTGGTTCAAGGACGTCGATTGGGATAAAACTAGGGCGTACGCCCTAGGGCTCGGCGGGCTCTACCTCAATCTCAAGGGACGCGAGGCCAAGGGCACGGTCGCTCCAGGCGAAGAGGCCGGGGCGCTCAAGGAGGAACTGGTCAGAAAACTCAGCGGCCTCAAGGACGCCGCAAAAAACGCCACGGCCGTCAACCAGGCTTACGACACCGAAAAAATCTATGCGGGGCCGTACAAAACCAACGCGCCCGATCTGGTCATCGGCTACGCCGAAGGCTATCGGGCCTCCTGGGATTCGGTCACCGGAAAAGTGAACGATGTCATCTTTGATGATAACATCAAAGCCTGGAGCGGGGACCATTGTATCGATCCCAAGGTCGTTCCAGGAGTCCTATTTTCGAGCCTCAAGCTGAAACAGACGAGCCCATCCATCATGGATATCGCCCCCACCATCCTTGACCTTTTTGGGCTGAAGGCCCCGGCCCAAATGGACGGAAAGAGCTTGCTTGATACCACCGAGCCCTTTCAAACAGGAGGGGAAAAAAATGATTGACCGAAGAGAATTCCTTAAATTGGGACTCGGGGCCGCCTCGGCACTCGCCCTCGGCGGAAACTCTGCACCCATGATCCGGACAGCCGGCAAGAAGGCCACGGCCCGCAAGGTCATCGTCCTTGGGTTCGACGGCCTGGATCCCCACCTCGTCCGGATCTGGATAGACCAGGGAAAGCTTCCTGCCTTCAAAAAGCTCGCCGACCAGGGGGGTCTCAGCGCCCTCCAGACCAGCGTTCCGCCCCAGACCCCCGTAGCCTGGTCGAACTTCATCGCCGGGACGAACCCGGGAGGCCACGGCATCTTCGATTTTATCCACAGGGACGCCAAGACCTATATCCCGATTTTTTCGGCCTCGGCGACCGAAGGGGCGAAGAGGACGATTAAGCTCGGATCCATCATCCTCCCCTTGTCTGGCGGGAGCGTCAGAAACCTCCGTAAAGGCAGGGCTTTCTGGCAGATTCTCGAGGAGCACGACATTCCGGCCACCATTTTCAAGATCGCATCCAACTATCCTCCGGTCGAGACGAATCAGCGGACGATCTCCGGCTTCGGTGCCCCAGACATCAAGGGGTCCTACGGTATCTTTAATTACTACACCAACGAATCCAGACAGATCACCTCGGAGGTGGGAGGCGGCGGCCGCCTGCATGAGGTCTATGTCATTGGCAACCGGGTCGAAGCCAAGCTGCCGGGGCCTGACAACGGCTTCCGGGAAGGTGGCCCTGAGACGTCAATCGATTTTAAAGTCTATATCGATCCGTCGAATCCGGTCGCCAAGATTGTCATCGGGGACCAGGAGTTTATCCTCAAAGAAGGCGAATGGAGCGGCTGGAAGCGGATTCGCTTCGGGCTCATCCCGACCCAGGGCGTCAGCGGAATTTGCCTTTTCTATCTCAAGGAGGTCCGGCCGAAATTCAAGCTCTACATAAGCCCGGTCAACATAGACCCGGGCAATCCGGCCCTGCCCATCTCGACGCCCGGGTCCTATGCCAAAGAACTCGAAAAAAAATTCGGCCCCTATTTCACCAAGGGGTTCCCCACGGATACGAGCGCCTTGGACAACGGCGTGCTGGATGACGCGGAGTTCCTGGAGATGGACGACCGGGTCCTCCGCGAAAGCCTCGCCATGTATGATTATGAGTTTGGGCGTTTCGATTCAGGGCTCCTTTTCTATTACTTCTCCAACACCGACCAGCGCCAGCACATGTTCTGGCGGCTCATCGATCCCGGGCATCCCGCCTACGATGCCAAGCTCGCGGAGAAGTTTGGAAATGTCATAGAGTCGACTTACATCGCCATGGACAAGGTCTTGGCCAGGACGATGGCCAAGATGGACAAGGACACGACCATTATCGTCATGTCCGACCACGGCTTCAATCCCTTCCGGCGCGGCTTCAACCTCAACACCTGGCTCAAGGACAACGGCTACCACCGGCTTATCAAACGGGGCAGACAGGAGGACAGCTCGCTCTTCGAGAACTCGGACTGGTCGCGGAGCCGGGCCTACGGTATCGGGCTGAACGGTCTCTACATCAACCAGAGGGGCCGGGAGAACGAGGGCATCGTCAACGCCGGTCCGGAAAAGGACAACCTCATCCGGGAGATCGCCCGTAAACTCGAGGAGGTCACCGACCCAAAGACCGGCGAGAAGGTCATTCTCAAAGCTTATATCTCCAAGGACGTCTACCAGGGGCCTTACGTGGACGCGGCACCCGACATCATCCTGGGATTCAACCGCGGATATCGCATCTCCTGGGCTTCGCCGCTCGGAAGCTTTCCGAAGGAGATCCTTGAGGACAACAGGCAGAAGTGGAGCGGCGACCACATGTCTGCGGCCGAGGTCCTCCCCGGCGTCCTGGTCACGAATCGGAAAATCGGGGCGGAGTCGCCAGCCCTCTATGACCTCACCGCGACTATCCTGGACATCTTCGGCATCGAAAAACCGAAGGAGATGATCGGCAAAGCCGTATTATTATAGCCGCAGGTTCCAGCCTGCGTTATCAATAAAGAAGGGAGATCATTATGGGCAAGGCAAAAGTGAAGATCGAGAAAGGCCTTTTCGACAAGGTCAAAAAGTTCGCTGCGATGTCGGGCTACACCTCGCCCGAGGAATTCATCACCCACCTCCTGGAAAAGGAGATCGCCAAGATCGAGGAGGCCGATTCGGAGGAGGAGATCAAGAAAAAGCTCAAGGGATTAGGCTACATTTCCTGATGAATATGTGGATCTTTAACTCGGTTGTGGGCAAGCTCTTTGACATCCTGTTTTTGCCGTTCCGGAATATGAGTCCTTGGGTGGGAATGATCCTCATATCCCTGCTGACCTCCTTCCTGATGCTCCTCATCTTCCGGCATACATCGAATCAGGCGGGGATTATAAAGGCTAAAAGCCTGATCAAAGCCCACCTCCTGGAACTCCGCCTGTTTCCGGACGACATGCGCATCCAATTCAGGGCCCAGGGTCGAATCCTCTTGACCAACCTCAAATACATCGGTCACAACTCGAAGCCGATGCTGGTGATGATCGTCCCGATCCTCCTCATCCTCATCCAGCTTAACCTTTGGTTCGGCGTCCGGTCCCTCGAGCCGGGCGAATCCGCCATCCTCAAGGTCAAGCTTGGTGGAGACCGCTTCGCGTCTGAAGTGGCGGTCGACGTAGAGCCTCCACGCCAGCTTGAGATCGAAACGCCCCCCCTGCGAATCGAAGACGAAGCTGAAATCGACTGGAGGGTCAAGGCCAAAGAAGTCGGCCTCGGGCAACTCACGCTTGCCGTCGGCGACAGGACGATCGTCAAGGACGTCATCGTCGGTGCCAAGCCTCTAAGCAAGATCTCGACGATTCGAGTTGGCCGAAATATCCTCGACCAGGCCTTCAATCCTGGAGAGCGACCCCTGCCCTCCGGATCACTCGCGAAGTCGGTCGAGCTCAAGTATCCGGCGGCCCGCATGAACTTATTCGGCCTGCCTATTCACTGGCTCGTGATTTACTTTGTCCTCTCCATCATCTTCGGATTGGCATTCAAAGGCGTCTTCAAGGTTGAAATCTAAGGAGTCCCCATGAAGATCGAGACCTTCAAAATGGAACGGATGCAGTCCACCTGGGAGAACGTGGTGGAATATAATCTTTCGGAAAGCGGCGTCCACCCCCTCTCCCTCAACGAGCTGCTCACTCCGGACGAGCTCGCTCGAGTCCGCCGGATTGAGATCGGCTACACCCAAACCAACGGCACCCCCGAACTCCGGGAGCGAATCGCCCGGCTCTACCCGGGAATCGGCCTCGGGCAGATCCTGGCGACCGCCGGCTCCTCGGAGGCGAACTTCCTCCTGATATGGAGCTTGATCGAATCGGGAGACGAGGTCCTTTTCGAGTTGCCGAACTACATGCAGATGTGGGGTCTCCTCAGGGGTTTTGGGGCGAAGGTCAAACCCTTTGCCCTTCATGAGGAGACAGGCTGGCAGCCCGATCCGGATGAGCTCAGAAAGCTTGTTACCCGCAAGACCAAAATCATCGTCCTGACCAACCCGAACAATCCAACGGGTTCCGTCTTGACCGCCGAGTCGATGAAGACGGTCATCGATGTTGCCGCCAAAGTGGGCGCCTGGATCCTCTGCGACGAGGTCTACCAGGGAGCTGAGCTCAACGGCGTCCTGACACCAAGCTTCTGGGGAAAATACGACAAGGTCCTCGTCGTCAACGGCCTGTCTAAGGCCTACGGTCTGCCCGGGCTGAGAATCGGCTGGGTCGTGGGGCCGGAAGAGATCATCGAGAAGACGTGGCCCTACCACGATTATACGACGATCTCCCCCTCCGCTCTCAGCGACAAGCTTGCGGCGATTGCCCTGGATCCTAAAAACAAGGACCGGATCCTCGCCCGGACCCGGGGGATCCTCAACAAGAACTTGCCGATCCTCGAGGCATGGCTCAAAAAGCAGGGGGGCATCTTTACGTTTCGACCGCCTAAAGCCGGGGCGATTCTTTTCGCCCATTACAACCTCGCGATCAACTCAACCGGACTCGTCGAGAGGCTCATTCGGGAAAAGAGCGTCCTCCTGGTCCCGGGCGACCATTTCGAGGTTGATCATTACCTCCGGTTCGGCTACGGACCCCAAGAGACTTACCTCGTCGCCGGCCTGAGCCGCGTCGAGGAAGCCCTGAAAGGTTGGAAGTGAGCTCCCCGCGCCCGTAACAGTTTTTATCAGGCGCGGGTTTGAATATTGCCGGTCAATAAAAGCAAAGGAGAGATCATGATGACAATCAGGAAAATGACGGCCCCGCTGGTGACCCTTTTCGTCGTCGGTTTCACCGCGGCGGGATTCGCCCAGCAGCTCAAGATCGGAGTCGTCAACTCCCAGGGCGCTTTCAACGCTTCGGTCGAAGGAAAGAAGGCCCAAGCCCAACTCCAGGACAAGGACAACAAAATCAAGGCCGACCTGGCCAAGCTGGACAACGATATCAAGCAACTCCAGACCAGACTCAGCACCCAGCAGATAACCCTGACCAATGAAGCCATCATCCAGATCCAGTCCGACCTTGATAAAAAGACGACCGCCCGGAAGCGCCTGGAAGAAGATGCCACCCGGGAGATCCAGCAGCTCCAGTACACCTTGATCCAGAGAATCCGAGGCGAGATGGTGGGAATCATTGAAGCCATCGCCAAGGAGAAGGGTTATGATCTCGTTTTGGACCTGGGGGCCAGCGGGATTGTTTTCTTCAATCCGATGATTGACATCACCGACGAAGTCATCAAGAGGTACGACGCCACCAAAAAGTAGGCCACGGGTTTTATCTTGCGTTTTTCTTCAACTCGAGAATAATTACCTGGCGGATGAATCCGCCCTCGGGCTTGTCAGGAATTCGGATGACGAGCGTTCCTCCGTCCATCTCCGCGCCTTGGACCGAAAGAACAAGGGCGGCGTTTGCGATGGGCAAATCATAGGTCTCTCCCGAAAGGCCCTCAACGATGATGTTGAGCCTGTTTCCCGCGAGCTCGGTCCGGACGATCTTGAGGCCCCTGTCGGGATCCCCCGTCCGCGTTCTGACCGGCGGCGGCAGGACCTCCGCCGACGGCTCGAATTCCAGAACGATCGTATCCTTTCCCGTTAAGGGGATCTCAACGGTCGGGCGCGCGGCTTGAAGGGATAATCCAGGGCCGGTCCCTATTTTGACCGGCTTCCCGTTGGTCTGCGCCCGAAAGGCATTTGTTCCGGAACCCAAGGCTGGGCTGAACGTCATTCGGAATCCGGCCTTGTTTTCAGACTCCACGACAACCTCGATTGTCCTCGCCCGACGCTCATAACGGATCGAAAAGGTCTCGACGCCTACTCTGAAATTTTCAACGCTGACCTTATCCCAGTCGGCAGGAAAACGGGGTTCAAAAATGATCCTCTTTGCCCGCGCGTTCCCTTCCAGCCCCAGGAGTCCCCTGACGAAGGGCAGAACGACACCGGCGCTACAGAATCCCTGGTGGGCGACTGCTTCCTGGGGCCATATGTTCCCCGCCCCCGAGAAGACCTCGGTGACGCAGCCCAGGCCGTTGTCAAAGGTGTGGCGGACCGAGCTCAGCAGGGAATTGTAGCCTTGGACCAAGAAATCGTGTTTGAACTGGGCCGCGGCCACCCAGCTTGTCAGAAAGGGCCAGACCGCGCCGTAATTGTAGTTCAAAGGCTCGAAGAGGGGGCTTTTCGCCGAGAGCATGCGT
>Ga0209610_1000605_pt1 | contig 18906 bp, 18 predicted proteins | sample LakKivw275mmetaG_FD_184137 | JGI IMG/M metagenome (GOLD analysis project Ga0209610, IMG submission 184137) | Anoxic lake water microbial communities from Lake Kivu, Rwanda to study Microbial Dark Matter (Phase II) - Lake Kivu water 275m metaG... | ecosystem: Environmental > Aquatic > Freshwater...
TTCGGCCTCCTTCTCGGCCCTGCGGGCGGCCTTCTCTTCCTTAGGGTCGGGGCCGGCCGGCCCGGCCGGGGCGTATTTCTGGGCGACCTTCTCCCGCATCCGGTCCTTGGCCCTGTTCTTTTGATAATCGGTGACCCGGATGCGGACTTCCTTGGCCGTCGAGTCGAAGGCGCCCTTGGCGAAGCGCAGGGTACGCGCGAGCGACCAGCGGGTCGAGAAGAGAAGGAACATCGCGGCCGCGGCGAAAAGGAAAATGAACGAGCCGACGGTGCTGAGATAGCGGACGAGGAACTCGAGGATGACGGTGCCGATGATGCCGCCGGCCGGGATGGAGTTGCCGCGGAAGGGGAAGGACTCGAAGATCAAGGCCAGGAGAGGGCAGGCGATGAGCAGGCCGAGGGCGATCGTGCCCATGCGCTTCATGAGATGAGACGAGGTGCCGCGGAGCACGGCCCGGAGCGCGGCGTAGCCGAGGGCGAAGGGGAAGACGAAGGCGGCCAGGCCGATGAACCACAGGATGCCCTGCGCGAAATAGGCGCCGACGCTGCCGGCGAAATTGCGGATCCTATGGCCGGCCTCGGGCACGTTGGCGAAAGACGGGTCGCGGGCGTCGTAGCTCGCGACGCTGACCAGGGCGAAGAGGGCGAGGAAAATGAGGACGATGCCGGTGATCTCGACCGCGAGCGCGGCTTTCTTCGGCGCGCCCTTGCCGTTGCGCCCGTTCTTCCCGTTGGCGGACTTCGCCTTCCGCTTTTTCACGGCGAGGATTATAGCACAAGGGAGCGGGGGACATGTACTTGGCACGTGTCCCCGGTCTTTATCAGGGCGACCAGGATCGAAGGGCCCCGAATAGGGCAAGAAGAACCCCTGGAGTCAGCTCCTCCGCCCGGGCGTTGCGGGCGATCCCCAGCGTATCGTAGGCCGCGGCGATGGCGGCGGGAGTCGCCCGCCGGGCCAGGTTCTTCCAGAGCATCTTGCGCCGCTCGGCGAAAGCCGCCCGGAGGAAGGCGCGAAAGGGTTCTTCGGCCGCGCCCGGGTGAAGCGGGGCCGGCCTGCGGCGCAGGGTCAGGAGCGCCGACTGGACCTTGGGCGGCGGGCTGAAGGATCCGGGCGAAACGAGAAAAGCGATCTTGGCCTCGAACTCGTTCTGGAGAAGGATCCCGAGCGGCGCGTAGCTCTTGGTGCCCGGTCCGGCCGTCACCCGCTCGGCGACCTCCTTCTGGACGAGGAAGACGCAGTCGGACAGGAGATCACGGTCGTCGAGGGCCCGGAACAACAGGGGCGAAGAGATGGAGTAGGGGATATTGCCGGCGAGACGAAGCGACGGGACGCCCGCGTTCTTCAGGATCTCCCGGAGATCGACCTTCAGGGCGTCACCCTGGACGACCTCCACGTTGGGCGGGACCCGCTCCTTGAGCTCCGGGATAAGCCGTTCGTCCTTTTCGACGGCGATGACCTGCTTAGCCTTTTCGGCCAGCCCGGCCGTCAGGACGCCTTTTCCCGCCCCGACCTCGACGATGACGTCGCCGGGTTGGGGGTCGATGGCCCCTACGATCTTGCGTAGCACGCCGGCATTGGACAGAAAGTGCTGGCCGAGGGCGTGCCGGCGGGATTGGTACATGATGCGCTGTCATATTAGTATTTTTAGGCGGGGCGATAAAGCCCCGAAAAGAAAGGGGACACGTACCCATAGGTACATGTCCCCCGTTCGGAGCGGGGACAGGCGCCCGGTCCGGTTCCCCAGGCCGGTGCCCCCTTTGGGGTTTGACAACACCTCCCTGATTGCCTATTGTAGTTTGGCATTCTCACCATGGCCGAAAAGAAGATCCTGGTCGTCGATTACGATGCGGCGAGCCTGGAAAAGATCTCCAAGCTGCTGAAATCGCACAAGTACCGCGTAGTCCAGGCGGCCGACGGGCAGGCTGGCTATGAGGCCTTCCTGACCGGAAAGCCCGACTTGGCCGTCGTCGAGGCCATGCTGCCCAAGCTCCACGGCTTCGACCTGGTCCAGAAGATCTCCCGGGAGAGCCAGGGCCGGGTCCCGGTCGTCCTGGTCACGGCCCTCTATAAGGGCTCCCAGTTCCGCCAGGAGGCGACGAGCTCCCTCGGCGCGACTGAATTCTTCGAGAAGCCCCTCGACATCGCGGCCTTCCTCGCGGCCATCAAGCGCCTCCTCCACGACGAGGACGAGTTCGAGGACGAGCTGCCGGACCCGAACACGGTCATCGAAGCCCTGAGCCGCCGCGGCCGCGGGCCCGCCTCGCCCAAGGGGGACGAGAGACCTCAGCACAAAGGACACCGCCTATGACCAGCCTTTGGACCCGTTGTAACAACTGCCAGCGGATCCTCTACAAGCAGGACATCCTGGACAACCTCGCGGTCTGCCCGGCCTGCGGCTTCCACTTCCGCCTCTCGGCCGAGGAGCGGCTGCAGATGCTCTTCGACGACGGCGCCTACGAGGTCCTCGACGCCAACATCCACTCGGTCGACGCCCTCCATTTCGTCGACCTCAAGAGCTACGCCGACCGGATCAAGGACAACGAGCGCAAGACCGGGCTTTCCGAGGCCATCGTCACCGCCCGGGGCACGATCGGCGGCATCCCCGTCTACATCCTGGCCATGGACTTCGGCTTCCTCGGCGGCAGCGTCGCTTCGGTCGTCGGCGAGAAGATCGCCCGGGCCTGCGAGCGGGCCCTCGAGGACAACCGGCCGGTCATCATCGTCTCCTGCTCCGGCGGCATGCGCATGCAGGAAGGCATGCTCTCGCTCATGCAGATGGCCAAAACGAGCGCGGCCATCGCCCGCCTGGGCGAAGCCAAGATCCCCTTCATCTCCGTCCTGGCCGACCCGACGACGGGCGGCACGACGGCCAGCTTCGCCATGCTCGGCGACGTCAACGTGGCCGAGCCCCAGGCCCTGATCGGCTTCGCCGGCCCCCGGGTCATTGAACAGACGATCAAGGAGAAGCTGCCCAAGGGATTCCAGCGGGCCGAGTTCCTCCTCGACCACGGCATGATCGACGACGTCGTCGAGCGGAAGACCCTCAAGCCCTATCTCATCAGGGCTCTCCGCTTGTTCCTCAACCGGCCTCAATGACCCCGTCCGAGAGCCGGGAATACCTCGGCCACCTCCAGCACTTCGGCATCAAGCTCGGCCTCGAGAACGTCACGACGCTGCTCCTGGCCCTGGGCCATCCCCAGAACCGGTTCCCCGCGGTCCACATCGCCGGGACGAACGGCAAGGGCTCGGTCTCGGCCGTGCTCGACGCGATGCTTCGGGCCCACGGGCTCCGGACCGGGCTCTACACGTCGCCGCATCTGGCCCGGGTCGAGGAGCGCATCCGTGTCGACGGCCGGATGATCGCGCCGCGTCGGTTCCGGGAGCGCCTGGCCGGGCTCAAGACCGTGATCGACGGCCTCATGGCCGAAGGGAAGCTCGTCTATCACCCGACCTATTTCGAGGTCCTGACCGCCCTGGCCTTCGTCGAATTCGCCGAGCGCGGGGTCGACGTCGCCGTCCTCGAGGTCGGCCTGGGCGGCCGGTTCGACGCGACCAACGTCGTCCGGCCCCTTGTCTCGGTCATCACGACGATCGCCATGGACCACGAGAAGCACCTCGGGACGACGCTGCGGGAGATCGCCTCCGAGAAGGCGGGCATCGTCAAGCCCGGGATCCCGGTCGTCTGCGGCGTCCGGGACACCGAGGCGCTTGGCGAGATCCGGCGGGTGGCCCGGGAGAAAGGCGCGCCCCTGACCGAGGTCTTCGGGAACGGTCGGGCGCTCGAGACCCGGCGAACAGCTGCGGGATTCCGTTTTATTTACACGGGCGAGAGAGGGCGCTACGCTTTTACGCCCGGCCTGGCCGGGCGCCACCAGGGCGCGAACGCCGCGATCGCCATCGCCGCGACGGAGGTCCTCGCGCGCGTCTGGAAGCCGCTCGACAAGGCCAAGGTCGTCGCGGCCATTCGCGAGACCCGCTGGGAAGGCCGCCTCGAGACCGTCCGCCGCCGCCCGCTCGTTCTCCTCGACGGGGCCCACAACGTCGAGGGGGTCGAGGCCCTGGCCGCCCACGTCCGCGACGTCGTCCGCCGGCCCGTCGTCCTCGTCTTCGCGGCCATGCAGGACAAAGACCTCCGGAGAATGACCCGCATCCTCTTCCCGCTCGCCGTGACGATCATCCTGACCCGCGTCCCCTACAAGCGGTCCGCCACTCCCGAAGAGCTCTTGGCGGCCGCCCCGTCCTTCAAAGGTCGCCTCTTCCTCGAGCCGGACGCGCGTAAGGCGGTTGAGCTGGCGTTGGCCGAGAGCAAGAAACAGGGGACACGTGCCTGCGGTACATGCCCCCACCAGCCCGCTCCCGTCGTCATCGCCGGCTCGCTCTTCCTCATCGGCGAGGTCAAGCGCCTCCGGCTGTTCTCTTGACGGCCGGCTCTCCGAGAATGGGGACGTACCTTTGGGACATGTCCCCTCGGAGCGGTTGATTTTAGGGGGGCTTCGTGCTAGAGTTTTCTTTCATTTTTGGCCCCGGAATGCCGCCCGATGCTTAAGATCGACGCCACCGCTTTGGTCGTCTTCGCCGTCGTCTGGATCCTCGTCCTCATCCTGACCCGCGTTTTCTTCAAGCCGATGCTGCGGATCCTCGACGAGCGGGCCGCCCGGATCGCCCGGGACAAAGCCGCCGCCGCGGGATCGGACGAGGCCTACGAGAAGGACCTCCAGCGCGTCGAGGAGGGCCTGAAGGAGGCCCGGGCGGCCGCCGACGCCGCCCGCAGCGCCGCCGAGACCGAGGCCCTCAAGGAGAAAAGCCGCCTCGTCCGCGAGGTCCAGGCCGAAGGCCGGGCCGAGGTCGAGAAAGCCAAGGCCGAGCTCCAGCGCGAAATGGAGACGCTCAAGAAGGAGCTCGAAAAGCGCACGGCGGAGATCGCGGAATCCATCGAAAAGAAGGTCCTCGGCGAATGAGCGGCGAAGTCTCGGCGACGATGGATTTCCTCGGCAAGCTGGTCAACTTCCTCATCCTCTTCGGCGGGCTGACCTTCGTCGCCTGGAAGCCGGTCAAAGCCATGCTGGCCAAGCGGACGGTCGACGTCGGCGAGACCATCCGCCGGGCCGGCGCGGACCGGGCCGCGTCCGAATCCCGGGCCGCGTCGTCCCGGGCCAAGCTGGCCGGACTCGACGGCGAGGTCCAGGCGCTCAAGGCCGCGGCCGAAGAGGAGGCCCGCCGCGAGGCCGCGCGCATCGCCGAGGCGGCCCGGGCCGAGGCCGAGCGCTTCAAGAAGCTCACCCGCCAGGAGCTCGACGCCCAGCTGCGGCAGGGCGTCCGCGAGATCAAGGCCTATGCCGCCGCCCGGGCCACCGATCTCGCCCGCGACCGGATCCGAAAGCGCCTGACGCCCGAGCTCCAGGCCGCCCTCATCGAGCGATCGATCGAACAGCTGTCCCACCCCCATGAAGAACCTGGCCCTCGTTAAGAAATACGCCCAGGCCCTGGCCCAGGCCGTCGCGGACGAGAAGGATTTCGCCTCGGTCGGGACCGAGGTCCGGGCCTTCCTCGCCCTCTTCGCCGCCCGCGAGGACCTAAGGCGGGCCCTGGTCAGCCCTTTCGTCAACGCCCGGAAGCGGGAGGAGATCCTGGGCGAGGTCCTGGAGCGCCTCGGCACCGGGCCGAAGACGTCCCGCTTCCTGAATCTCCTGCAGCACCACAAGCGGATGGAGCTCCTGCCGGAGATCGTCGGGGCCCTGCCGGAGGCGTGGAGCGAGCGGCTCGGCGTCGTGACCTACGAGGTCACCGCGGCCGTCGCGCTCACGGACGCCCAGAAGGACCGCCTGGCGCGCGGCCTGGCCGCCTCGGAGAAGGCGCCCGTCCGCCTGGTCGTCAGGACCGACCCGGCCGTCCTCGGGGGCCTGGCCGTCCGCAAGGGCCACATCGTCTACGACGCGTCGGTCGAAGGCCGGCTGGCCGCGCTCCGGGAGCGACTCGGACAGGAATAGAGGTTGTCATGAGCATCAAAGCCGACGAGATCACCAAGATCCTCCAGCAACAGATCGAAGGCTTCACCAAGGAGGTCGACATCCGCGAGGTCGGCACGGTCACCTCGGTCGGCGACGGCATCGCCCGGGTCTACGGGCTCGACCGGGTCATGTCCAACGAGCTCCTGGAGTTCCCCAACGGCGTCTTCGGGCTGGCCCTGAACCTCGAGGAGGAGAACGTCGGCGCCGTCCTCCTCGGCGAGAGCCACCTCGTCCGCGAGGGCGACCTGGTCAAGCGGACCCGCCGCATCATGCAGGTCCCGGCCGGCCCGGCCATGATCGGCCGCGTCATCAACCCGCTCGGCCAGCCCCTCGACGGCAAGGGCCCGATCACCACCGACACGTACATGCACGTCGAGCGCCTGGCCCCCGGCGTCGTCGACCGTCAGCCCGTCCGCGAGCCGCTCCAGACCGGCATCAAGGCCATCGACGCCATGATCCCCATCGGCCGCGGCCAGCGCGAGCTCATCATCGGCGACCGCCAGACCGGCAAGACCGCGATCGTCGTCGACACCATCCTCAACCTCAAGGGCTCCGGCGTCGTCTGCATCTACGTCGCCGTCGGCCAGAAGAACTCGACCGTCGCCCAGATCGTCAAGACGCTCGAGGACTTCGGGGCCATGGAGTACACGATCGTCGTCTCCGCCTCGGCCAGCGACCCGTCGCCGCTCCAGTACCTGGCCCCCTACGCGGGCTGCGCCATCGGCGAGCATTTCCGGGACACCAAGCGCCATGCGCTCGTCATCTACGACGACCTGTCGAAGCACGCCGCGGCCTACCGCGAGATCTCGCTGCTGCTGCGCCGCCCGCCCGGACGGGAGGCCTACCCGGGCGACGTCTTCTACCTCCACTCGCGGCTCCTCGAGCGGGCGGCCAAGCTCAGCGACGCCCTGGGCAGCGGCTCGCTCACGGCCCTGCCGATCATCGAGACCCAGGCCGGCGACGTCTCGGGCTACATCCCGACCAACGTCATCTCCATCACCGACGGCCAGATCTACCTCCAGCCGGAGCTGTTCAACGCCGGCGTCCGGCCGGCCATCAACGTCGGCATCTCGGTCTCGCGCGTCGGCGGCCACGCCCAGATCAAGGCCATGAAGCAGGTCGCCGGCAAGCTCAAGCTCGACCTGGCCCAGTACCGCGACCTCGTCACCTTCGCCCAGTTCGGGACCGAGCTCGACAAGACGAGCCAGGCCCAGCTCGACCGCGGCGAGCGGCTGACCGAGATCCTCAAGCAGGGCCAGCACCTGCCCCTGCCGGTCGAGAAGCAGGTCCTCATCATCTACGCCGGCAACCGCGGCTACCTCGACGAGGTCCCCGTGGCCGCGATCCGGGCCTACGAGAAGAAGCTCTACGAGCACTTCGAGAGGGACCACGCCGGGCTCCTGACCCGCATCCGCGAGAAGAAGCAGATCGACACGGCCCTCGACGGCGAGATCAGCGCCGCCCTCCGGGCCTTCAACGCGGTCTTCAAGGACAGCCTGAAGTAGCATGGCCACCCTCATCGACCTGCGCCGGCGGATCCAGAGCGTCCGCAACAGCCAGCAGATCACGCAGGCGATGAAGACCGTCTCGACGGCCAAGTTCCGCAAGGCCCAGCGGACGGTCCAGGAGGCCCGGCCCTTCTGGCACCTCTTCCCCGACCTGATGGACCGGCTGGCCTATTTCGCCGCGGCGGGGACGCACCCGCTCCTGCTCAGGCGCGACGAGAAGAGGATCGCGGTCGTGGTCATCACCGCCGACAAGGGCCTGGCCGGGGCCTACAACTCGAACCTGCTCGAGGCCGCCGACGCCTTCATTGCGGGGAAGCAGCGCGGGCAGGGGGCCGCGGTCCGGCTCGTCCTCATCGGCAAAAAGGCCGTGGCCCACTTCCGCAAGCGCCCCGAGCCCGTCGACCGGGCCTACGGCGACCGGACCGACCGGCTGGCCCGGGAGGAGCTCCGCGACCTGGCTGAGCTCCTCATGCGCGAGTACACGTTCCAGAGGACCGACGCGGTCTATATCGTCAGCAACGAGTTCAAGTCCATCCTGGCGCCGCGGATCATGACCCACCAGGTCCTGCCCGTCGACCCCAGGCCCGGCGGAGAGCCCTCGGCCACGTGGCGGCCCGACTGGGACCCCGGCGCGGACCGCCTGGCCGCCTTCATCCTGCCGCTTTGCGTCGAGAGCCAGATCCACCACGCCTTCCACGAATCGCAGGCGGCCGAGCAGGCGGCCCGGATGATGGCCATGGACAACGCCACCAAGAACGCCGGGGAGCTCATCGACGACCTCGTCCTCCAGCTCAACAAGATCCGCCAGGCCGGGATCACCAAGGAGCTGCTGGAGATCATGACCGCCGTCGAAGCGCTCAGGCAGAACGACTAGGGAGAGACCCATGGATCAGAAACAGGCCAAGATCGGGACCGTCGTCCAGGTCATCGGGCCGGTCATCGACGTCAAGTTCGAGGGCGGCGCGCTGCCCGAGATCTACACGGCCGTCCGGGTGACGAGCGAGGGCTTCGATGTCGCCGAGCCGATCTCGATCGTCGTCGAGGTCGAGCAGCACATCGGCGAGGACCGGGTCCGCTGCGTCTCCATGCACCCGACCGAAGGGCTGGCCCGCGGCATGAGGGCCGAGAGCCTCGGCGGGCCGATCGCGGTCCCCGTCGGCGAGGGGACGCTCGGCCGGGTCATGAACGTCATCGGCGAGCCCGTCGACAAGCTCGGCCCGATCGTGACGGAGAAGCGCTATCCCATCCACCGCCTGCCGCCGGCGCTCGAGGACCAGAGCACGAAAAGGGAGATGTTCGAGACCGGCATCAAGGTCATCGACCTCATCCAGCCGTTCCTCAAGGGCGGCAAGATCGGCCTCTTCGGCGGCGCGGGCGTCGGCAAGACGGTCATCATCCAGGAGCTCATCCACAACGTCGCCCTGAAGCACGGCGGCTACTCGGTCTTCGCCGGCGTCGGCGAGCGGACCCGCGAGGGCAACGACCTGTGGCTGGAGATGAAGGACTCGGGCGTCATCAGCAAGGCCGCTCTGATCTACGGCCAGATGACCGAGCCGCCGGGCGCGCGGCTCCGGGTCGGCCTGACGGCCCTGTCGGTCGCCGAGTACTTCCGCGACGAGATGGGCCAGGACATCCTGCTCTTCATCGACAACATCTTCCGCTTCACCCAGGCGGGCTCGGAGGTCTCGGCCCTGCTCGGGCGGATGCCTTCGGCCGTCGGCTACCAGCCGAACCTGGCGACCGAGCTGGGCGAGCTCGAGGAGCGCATCACCTCGACCAAAAAGGGCTCGATCACCTCGGTCCAGGCGATCTACGTCCCGGCCGACGACTTCACCGACCCGGCCCCGGCCACGACGTTCTCGCACCTCGACGCGACGACGAACCTGTCGCGGGCCCTGACGGACATCGGCATCTACCCGGCCGTCGACCCGCTGGCCTCGTTCTCGCGCATCCTCGACCCGGCCATCGTCGGGGAGGAGCACTACCGCGTCGCCCGCAAGGTCAAGGAGATCCTGCAGCGCTACCGCGACCTCCAGGACATCATCGCCATCCTGGGCATCGAGGAGCTGTCGGACGAGGACAAGGTCATCGTCGCCCGGGCCCGCAAGATCCAGCGCTTCCTGTCCCAGCCCTTCCACGTCGCCGAGGAGTTCACCGGGCGGCCGGGGCGCTACGTCACCATCGAGGAGACGGTCCGCGGCTTCAAGGAGATCACCGAGGGCCTCCACGACGACAAACCGGAGCAGGCCTTCTACATGATGGGCGGCATCGACGACGTCATCAAGCGGACGGGCGAGCTGAGGGCTGAATGAGCGCCGCCGTCCCGGCCACGATCCGCCTGACGGTGGTGACGCCGCGGCGGCTGCTGGCCGAGGAGGACGTCGAGGCCGTCTTCCTGCCGACGCTCGAGGGCCAGATCGGCGTCCTCCCGGGCCACCGGCCGCTGTTCGTGGCCATCGGCCGGGGCGCGCTGATCTTCCGGGCCGGCGGCGAGGAGGAGTCGTTCCGGATCAAGGGCGGCTACGCCCAGGTCCAGCCGGAGCGGGTGGTGGTCATGACGGAGGTCGGCGAGGATGACGAATCCGGCTGATGTCCGGCGCGAGGACGAGACCCTCGACGCGTTCTACCACGGCCGCATCCACGTCCTGCAGAAGAAGAAGGGGTACAGGTTCTCGGTCGACGCGCCGCTGCTGGCGGACTTCGTCCGGACGAGGGCGGAGGACGAGGCCCTCGACATCGGGACGGGGAGCGGCATCATCGCGCTCCTCGTCAGCGTCAAGCCGGTCAGGCATATCACGGCGCTCGAGATCCAGCCGGGCCTGGCCGAGATGGCCGGGAGGAACGTGGCCCTCAACGGCCTCGGGGGGCGGATCGAAGTCGTGGAGGGCGATCTCCGGACCTACGAGCCCGGCCGCCGCTTCGACCTCATCTTCTCCAATCCGCCCTACATCCGGAAGGCGACAGGCTTCCTGAGCCGGTCGGGCGAAAAGTCGGCCGCTAAGCACGAGCTCCACGGCGGCATCGACGAGATCATGGACAGGACCGCCGCTTGGCTCGCGCCCGGCGGGCGGGCCTGTTTTGTCTATCCCGAGAAACGGCGTACGGATTTCGCCCGGGCGGCCAACGCCAGGGGCTTCCGGGTCCTCCGCTTCAGGCACGTGCTCCCGAGGGTGGGGGAGCCGCCGAACCTGTTCCTAGCGGAGCTGGGACTGGCCGCGGGGGACGGGAGCGGGCCGGGCAACGGGCCGGGCGACGAACACGTCGAGCCCGAGCTCATGGAGCCGCTCGTCCTTTTTGGCCCCGGCGGCCGCTACACCCCCGAGGCCGAGGCCGTCTTTGCGGGGTCCTAACTACTTCCGCTCGGTCCCCTTCTTGGCTTTTTCGATGAAGGCCCTTTTCTTCGCGAGCCCTTCGGCATAGGCCTGCCCGGCCGTTTTGACCGTTAGGCTCGAGCGGGGAGAGGCCGCCGCGAGGGGGGGCGCCCAGGGAATGGGTTGGCCGAAGATCCAGTTGTCGTGCGCGTAAATGGGGTACTCCAGGACCTGTTTCGCGGGACCGCCCGTCCCGGCCGGGAACTTGCCGAACTCCATGATCAGATTGCCGGTCACTTCGGCCCCGGGCCAGTATTCGTTCCAACCCATGTCCACGGCCGAGAGCAACAGGACACAGCCCATGGATGTGATCTGACACGCTCCATCGACCGCCCAGCCCGCGAGCCCTGTCCGGCGAAAATCGTTCCCGATAAGAACGTTCTTGGAAACCGGATCGGGATCGGGCCCGACGCCCTGAGGGTACCACTCCGACCAGTCGAGCCCCAACAGGCCGATCCCCCACGAGATCGGATTGCCGTATTCCCCCGTCGTCTCGACTGGCCCGAGCCTGTTGCCGGAGATCAAGTTCCTCCGCCCCTCTCCGACGATCTGGCATTCGAACGCGGTCGCCCCGGAGAGGTCGTTATTGACGATCTTCATGTCGTGGCCGTAAGGGAACATGACGATCCCGTCGCAGACGCGGCCCGTGATGACGTTCCCTTCGACCTGGGCGTTGTTGAGGGCGCAACCGAAATAGAACGTCCCGAGGGAGATCCCCCAGACGAAGGGGTTGGGCGTGTCGGCGCTGATCCCGATCCTGTTGTTGCGAATGATCACCGGGCCGTGATCGGGGTCCCCCTCGGCCGGGTTGAATGTCTCGACGACCAGGGGATCTAGGTGGGCGTCCTCGATCCGGTTCCCTTCGATGATGAGCCAATCGTCTTTATGCAAGGTCAGGTCATGGGCGCTGATGGCGAAAAGGCTGGCGCCGATGATCCTGTTCTTGCGGATGAAGGCCTTGCCGCCGCCGGTGCAATAGTGGATCCCCAGGCAGGGGGGGTCGTCGGCGGGCCAACGCGTGTTGACGAGCGTGTTCCCCTCGATGCGAGTGACGTTGTCCTCGGCTTGGACCTCCGTGTGATAGATGGCGTAACCGCCCCAACCCTCGAAGCGGATGTCCCGGATGGTCAGGTTCTTGGCCGTGGCCGGGCCCGTGCCTCCGGGAACGGCGACCGTCGTCAAGGGGAAGTAACCGCCCCGGATCGTGGCCCCCGGGCAGCCCCGCAAGGTCACCCCGGGCGCCGACAGGACGGCCTGGCCGCACGCCCCGGGATCGTCCGGATCCCCGAAGTTGAAGATCCCCTTCAGGAACACGGTCGCGCCCGGCACCATCACCGCGGCCTGGACGTTGTTGACGTCCGTCGGGTAGGTGTTCGTGCCGACGACCGTCACCTGGGCCATACCGAGCGTCGCCGTCAAGGCCAGCCCGGCCAGTAAGGCCCCCAGCTTTCCTTTTCCCATGATCTCCTCCTTGTTGGAATCGGGGGAATCCCCCCTTTTGTGATGATGGGCCGCGGTGCCGGCGGGGGCAAGTCGGATTCGCATTATTACGCTTTATGTCATGTTCTTTCAGGCCCGCGGGGGAGGGCCGATGGCGGTCTCGGGGCCGGAGACGGCGCCGTTCTCCGGGTCTATCGTTCCGGGAGGCCGGCGGGCTCCTGGCGGACCGGTCCGAGGTGCTTGTCCAGGAAATCGAGCATGTCTTTCCTATACTCGTTGAGAAGCCAGACGGAGTGTCCCGTGGGATAGACGCGGAGGTCCTTGTCCCTGTCCGGCGTACCCAGGAGGCGGAAGAACGGGCGCGCGTTGGTCTCGAGCGCGAAATAGACATCGAACCGGCCGTTCTGCATCAGGACCGGCACCTTGACCCTGGGCGCGAAATTGGCCGCGTCCCACTCGGAAGAGCCGAGATCCGGACTATAGGTCTCCCAATAGAACCCCCCGCCAAGGAAGTTGGCTGCCCGGAAGCGCTTCTCGAGCGCCACATGGAGCGGGCCGGCCCAGGCCCCCCAACTCAACCCCTGGTAGGCGATCCGGTCCTTGTCGAAATCGGAACGCGTCTCGAGATAATCGAGGGTGCGCGCGAGCTCCCGATGATAGCGGATCATGCGGTCCTTCAAGAACTGGGCGGTCCGCGTGGGCGTGGCCTTGATCCTCCGCTCAAGGGTGTTCCAGAATACGGGGAAGACGAAGGCCCGGCCTCCCCTCGTGAACAGCTCGACCTCCCGACTCTTGACCAGGCCGTAATCGAAGATGGAGCCCAGGAAGTTGGCCCCACCCCCGGGGAAATAGACCACGGACTGGAACGGCGGCCGGCCCTTCCGGGGGAGGAAGAGGTAGGCGACGATGCGATCGGTCCCCTCCGCGCCGGCGAAGGAAACCCTTTCGAGGATGGTGTCCTCGGACCACTCCTGCCGCGACTCGACACGGGCCTCGAGAGGGGTTCGGGTGAATGAGTACAGTGCCTCGTAGGCCTTGAAGACCTCGTCCGTGCACGGCCTCAGGCGGGCGAAGTCGGTTTCGGGCTCGAGCGGCAGCGGGCCGTCCCCCGACGAAGCCCCCGCAGCGCCGCCCTCCGGCTGGATACAACGGAAGCCGAAATTGTCGCTGCGCATGAGGGGAGGGTAAACGTCGAACTCCTCGAACCAGTATTGGGCCTCGTTCCAGGCGCCTCCGAGGCAGGGCCGCTTGCCGTCGACTTCGTTCGAGCACCATTCCTTGACGTTTCCCGCCATGTCGTAGGTGCCGAATCGTCCCAGCCCTTTGAACGAGCCCACGGCCGCGATCCCACGGCCCTCGAGGTTGCTCAGCGGGATGACGAACTCTGCCGCCGATAGATCCGACGGCAGATCCGTGGCGCGCGTCCAATGATAGACGCTCGGCAGGCGCTTGCCCGCATATTCGGCGAAGGCCGCCGCCTCGTACCAGCTGACGCCCGTCACGGGATAATCCTCGGTGCCGGGCGGGAATGCGCCCAGCTCCCAGGTGGCCGGGCCGGGGAGGCCGGTGCGGTCCACGAACACGGCCATCGCCGCCGGCCAGGACAGCGCCCGGCCCTCCCTTCGGAAAGGGACTTTCCAATATCGGGGATCGCGATAGCCGCCGGCTTCGACGAATGCGCGGTACTGACTGTTCGTCACCTCGTAGCAGTCGATCCAGAAATCCTCGAGCTTCATGACGGGGGCCCGGGAGAGCCTATAGAACGGCAAGCCCAGGCTTCCCCCGGAGACCCGGACCATGCCTCGAGGGGCGATGTTCTTTCCGCAGAGCTTGAGCTTCAAGCCCGCGACTTCGCCCGGAAGGACATAGACGCCGCCTTCGAGCGAGACATGGCCCGTCTTTTCGGCTCGCCAATGCTTGTAACCCTTGGCCAACCGCAACCGGATGACCGGGGTTCGGCCGAGGTGTTCCCACTCGAGATCATCCCGGCCGTAGGCCCGGACGAAGAGGTCGGCTCCCGCGGGGTCCGACTCGACGGTCAGCTCCCCGGAGACGAGGGGGATGAGGCGGGCGAGGCGTGGGTTGCCGGGATCGATCTTCTCGACGCGCTTGGCCAAGTCGAACGGCTTTTGCGTGTCCGAGTCAAAGAGGGAGCGTTCGATCTCGGGCACGGCGACATCGTTGGCCCAGCGGGAGTTGGCCTGGCGGATGAGAAGTCGCGCGCAGAATCCGGTGGCGCCGACGGCGACGGCGCCGAGACAGGCGATGAGGCCGAGGTTCCAACGGGGGAGCGTGGGAAGAGTTCGAGGCCGTCCCGACCTGGTCTCGCGCTCGTGGAGTTTTTCCTCGAACCAGAGGTCCAGCTCGTCCGCATAGGCGAAGACGCGGGCCTTCGGGGAGCCATCGAGCCGGTGGATGGGGAGGCCGTGATCGCGCTCCCAGAGCTGGCAGGTTCTTATATTCTTCTTGAAATGGGCGGAGATCTCCTTCCACGATTCGAGGACGGGCCCCTTCGCCATGGATCTCGACCTGAGCCGGGGTTCGTGAGCTGACGTCTCGATTTTACAGGCGATAGGGGGCGATGGTCAAGCCCAGCCTGACCTTGGTCACTTTGGATCGGGGACTGAAAAAACGGCGGAGGAAGAGACGCCTGAGGTCCGCCGTCAGGACCTCTGGGCAGTCGGCGCCTCTCCCTCCTCCCTCCCCCCTTGAAAGCGGACCAGGCCCCTTTCCTCTGAAAGCCGGTGTCGGGCTCCCTCATCGAAAAGGCACATGGTCGTCATTCGCCTGTCTCATACATGTGTCCCGCAAGAGGCTCTGTCAAGGGATGGGCGTCGGATGACGCATTTTTACGCGCTTTGACCCGCTTTGGCCCGTCTCGATTTCGGGCTGAAACGATAACTGCAAAGCTTCGCCGGCATTTCGGCCGCTGACTGTGCGTTGGCCTTGCCCTTATGGCCGTTCGGGATCGGCCCCTCCCCCTCCTCCTTCCCCCCGTGTAAGCGGAACAAGCTATGGGGCCAGCGCTAGCCGACGAGCGCCCGGAGCTTCCCCAAGAGCTCTTCGCCCGCCGCCGCGGGAAGGGAGCCGATCCTCTCGGCCCGGTGTGAGCGCCAATCCAGGCTCACGGCCTGGTCCGCGAGGACCGCTCCTCCGACCGCCAGGCCGGCGGGGAGAAGGACCTCGAAGGGGTAGCCTTTGACGTCCGTGACGATCGGACAGACGAGCGCCAGGCCGGCGCGGGCGTTGTAGGCCTGAGGCGAAACGACGACGGCGGGGCGGCGGCCGGACCGTCCGCCGCGAAACATCGGCTCGAACGCGAGCAGGACGATGTCGCCCCGTTCCGGCACGTCGAAGACCTGTTTCATCGGCCCCTCTTGGCTTCTCCGGGATCGGCCCCGTTTTGCCGGCCCTCGTCCCGGACGAACGCCGCCGCCGACGCCGCTTCCCAGGCCGGGTGGACGTTCTCGTCGGTCACGGCGGCGAGCAGGGCCTCGAGGTCCCAGGCACGTTCCTTGTCGGTTTTGATGACCAGGCCGTCGGCTTCCGGCGCGATCTCGACCGGCGCATTCTCGCCCCAGCCGAGGTTTTCCGCGAAAGACTTGGGGATGCGGACGGCCAGGCTGTTACCCCACTTCTGCACGCGCGATTTCATAATCTTTCCTAGAAAGTATATACATAGTAGATACAATTTGTCAACAGAGACGTCAACGGAAGCTTCCAACCAAGCCGAAGCGCTTACTCCTCGCGCAAAGCGACGCGGATCCAGCGGACGCGGCCGGCGCCCTCCGGTCCGACCTGGAGGACAAGAGGCGGGGACTTTGCGCCGCCCTTTTCCATCTCGACGAAAAGAGTTTGAGGGATGAGGTCGAAATTGCCGGGGGATCGGCTGTCGACGATCGTCCCGATCGTCCACCCCGCGACGAATCCGACGGCGCCGGAGATCATGGCCCGGCCGAGGCTTCCCAGGTCCTCGTCAGGCCCGGCCGCCTCGTTCAGAACCAGATATATGGGGGTTCCGATGACCACCGCCCCGACGGGGGCCCACCAAAAGCTCGTCAGGATCGTTTCGCCGAGCGGCGGCCTTTTTTGGGTGATCCTGACTTCGATAGGGCGGTAGCCCTCCATCTCGAAACGGATGACGTGTCCCGAACGGCGCGCCAACTTGAGGTTGAGCGGCGCCTGCCCGACCGCCGCGCCGTCGACGATGACGTTGACCCCGGCCGGCCGGCTGGTCACGGGGACGAGCTGGGACCTGCCGCGCGAAATGGTCTGACAGCCCGTGAACGACGAGATGACAAGAACCCCCGCTAACGCGAGCCCCGCGGTTTTCCCCGTCATCGCCATGTCTCCGTGAATATCCTACTGCCGCTTGTCTTGACAGTCAAAGAGCCCGGTTGTGATCGGCGGCGAGGAATGCGAACGGATTGGCGTTTCTGCCCGACGATTGTCAGGCAGCCTTGCAGGCAAAACATAAGACACGCGACGATGTGCGCCAGAGGCGTCGATCTTCGGAGCATATTCCCCTCCGTGTCCAGGAGTTCGCCGCCTTGGCCGGTCAACCGCTTCAGCGAGAGCGGACTTCTTACTTGAGAAGATAAGACAAATCGGCGGGCGATTTGTCAAGGGTATGTCAATATTTTGGCCGGCATTGCGCCGGCGTGGGCCTACTTCCCGAGCGCCAGCTCGATCTCCTCGAGGCCGACGCCGAGGGCTTTCCGGGCGATCGGGTCGAGGGCCTTGACCGGGCCCTGGAAATGCATCGTCGTGTGGACGTGGACGAGCGTCTTCCACGGGGCGAGGGCCGCCGCCGGCGACGAGGTTTCGAGCTCGAAGAAGGGACCGAGCGGCTTGGCCCCGGGCGAGGCCGGCCCGTCGTTGTAGCTGTTGACGACGTCCCCGGCGAAGGGTTCCTTCTGGATCTCCCACATCGAGTTGACGTAATCGGCCGCGCCCTCGGGGACGGTCAGATGGACGATCGTCAGGACCCGGTTGGCCGCGTCGTAGCTCCCGGCGAAGGGCTTGACCCTGCGCGGGGAGATGCCGATCTTGCTCCGGTACCGGCCGTCGCCGCTGAAGAAGAGGACGCCCTCGCTCTCCCGGACGGCGAGACGGTCGGCCGGGACCTTGCCGAAATAGGCGTCATTGACGGCCGGCCCGAGCTCCGCCTCCGGTCCCGGCTTGAACGGGATGACGATGGTCGTTTCGGGCGAGGGGTTGAACATGCCCAGGATCCAGATCGACAGCAGCCCCGTTTCCTTGGCCCAGGCGTTCGGGCCGGTGTTGGTGACGCGGTTGTCGGTCTTGTAGGCGACCATCTTGACGCCCTCGGGGACGGGCAGGCCGAGGGCCGCGACGTCGGCCGCGCCGAGCAGGCGGACCTCGCGGTCGACCTCCAGGTCGAACACGGTCCCGGAGTAATTCGTGAGCGAGATGAGCTTGCGGAAGCGGATCCGGTCCTCCGCCTGGGAGGCGATGTCGAAGGCGCCCTCGTTGACGGGCGGCGGCGTCCACCAGTGGTCGAGGTCGAACGGGTCGCCTGTCTTGAAGAAGATCGAGAACTGGCCGCCCTCGGGCCCGAGCCAGAAGCGGTCCTCGCCGCCGAAGGAGTTCATGTGGGGGTTATTGACGCCCGAGGCGATGGCCTCCCGGCCGATCCAGCCGAAGCTCAGGCCGTCCGGGCCGGCCGCGGTGCTGGTCATGACCCGGCCCTGCAGGTCGGGGCTGACCGCGACCTGGGCCTGGCCGCCCGCGCCGCTGAGGACGACCGGCTTGGTGTGGGCCTCGAGGAAGGCCAGGTCGTCCTTGAACAGGACGCCTTCGGGCGCCTTGGCCGGCTTGGCGCAGCCCGCCGCCAGGGCGATCAGGATGACGGCCGCTCCGAACCCGTATCTCATGGCTTCTCCTTTCGTCCGTGGCTTTGGACGAGCTTCGAGGCGAACCAGGCCCAGATCTTCTTGTTGAACTCAAGGCTCGGCGGCGTGCCCTCGAGGATGGCGAGCAGGCTGGTCCGCTCCTCGCCCGGCTTCATGCCGAAGCGCGGCTCCGGGTCCCAGAGCGCGTAGTGCTCGGGATGGAACTGGACGCCGAGGACGCCCTTGAAGGCCTTGTGTTCGACGGCCTCGATGATCCGGCCGTCGCGCGAGCTGGCCGTGGCCACGAGGCCCTGCCCCATCTTCCCGATGGCTTGGTGGTGGGCGCTCAGGATGCGGGGGTGGTCGGCCGGCTTGAAGCCCATCTCCTTGACGAAGACGCTGCCGTCCCCCAGCTGGAGGCTGTGGAAGCTGTAGCTCATGAGCCTGTCGAGCGGGAAGAGAGCCCGATACGGGTTGGTGTGCCACTGCTCCGGCCCGAGGGCGATGACATCCTCGACGGTCGTCTTGCCGTAGGTGTCCCAGCGGACGTCCTGGACGAGCGTTCCGCCCGTGCCGACGTTCAGGGTCTGGAAGCCCAGGCAGATCGCCAGGACGGCGAAATCCGGACGCGCCTCGAGCAGAGGCTTGACCTTCGGATCCTGCGAGCCGCCGAGAAGCTGGAACGCCGCCGAGACCTCGAGATAATGGCGGAACGGGTCGCTGA
>Ga0209610_1000606_pt1 | contig 18883 bp, 14 predicted proteins | sample LakKivw275mmetaG_FD_184137 | JGI IMG/M metagenome (GOLD analysis project Ga0209610, IMG submission 184137) | Anoxic lake water microbial communities from Lake Kivu, Rwanda to study Microbial Dark Matter (Phase II) - Lake Kivu water 275m metaG... | ecosystem: Environmental > Aquatic > Freshwater...
TCGCGCGGTCGCCACGAGGGCGGCGGTCATCGTCCCGGATGTCGCAGCGTTCCCGGGGCATATCCCTTGCGACAAGCGAGCACGGAGCGAGATCGCGATCCCCGTGCTCAAGGATCGAGACGTCGTGGCTGTGTTCGATGTGGATTCATCCCGGCTTGCTCAGTTCACGCGAGACGACGTCGCGCCGCTCGAGCGGATCCTCGGGCTTCTGACGCCGCACCTGTAGCGTTTCTTCTACTCAGCTCCTACGGGGCCGTCGTTGGGCCCGTTGACCGGCTCCGTGCGCCCAAAGCCTCCCACCGCCTGCGGCTGCAGTAGACTGGTCGTATGAAGGCCCGCCTCGAAGCGCACGTCCACGGACGGGTCCAGGGCGTCTTCTTCCGCCAGAACACGCTCGCCCAGGCGGGACGCCTGCGGCTTGTGGGGACGGTTCGCAACGAGCCGGACGGCGGCGTCTTCGTCGTCGCCGAGGGAGAGCGACCGGCCCTCGAGGCGCTCCTCGAGTGGTTGTCTCGCGGACCGGAGCGCGCCTCGGTCGAGCGTGTCGACGCGGCGTGGCTTGCGCCGACCGAGTCCCACACGAGCTTCCGGATCGTGCGTTAGCCGCCGGCTGCCGCCGGGGCCGTCCGATCGTCGTTCCCGACGCGTTGCTGGAACGTCCCGGGACCGGTACCATTCCTAGCTTGGGATGAGACTTTCACGGATCGGCGAAGCGGCGGGTTTCCGAATCTCGAACAGGCTCGAGCCCTGCGGCGACCAGCCGGCGGCCATCGAGCGGCTGGTGGACGGGGTTCGCTCGGGATTGCAGTTCCAGACCTTGTGGGGGGCGACCGGAACCGGAAAGACGTTCACGATCGCTCACGTCATCCAGGAGGTGCAGCGGCCGACCCTGGTGATCGCGCACAACAAGACCCTCACCGCGCAGCTGGCGAACGAGTTCCGCGAGCTGTTTCCCGACAACGCAGTTCACTACTTCGTCTCCTACTACGACTACTACCAGCCGGAAGCGTACATCCCGCAGACGGACACCTACATCGAGAAGGACTCCTCGATCAACGACGAGATCGATCGACTCCGCCACGCGGCGACCGCGGCGCTGTTTGAGCGGCGCGATGTGATCATCGTCGCATCCGTCTCGTGCATTTACGGCCTTGGGTCGCCGGCGAGCTACTACGACATGTCGGTCACCCTCGAGCGCGGTTCGTCGTGGGATCGCGACGACGTCATGCGGCGGATGGTCGGCCTGCAGTACAGCCGGAACGAGATCGGCTTCGAGCGAGGGACGTTCCGCGCCCGGGGCGACACGGTGGAAATCATCCCCGCGTACGAGGAACGGGTCGTGCGCCTCGAGTTCTTCGGCGACGAGATCGAGCGGATCGCCCTCCTCGACCCGGTCACCGGACATGCGATCGAGGACGTCGCGGCGATCACGATCTTCCCGGCGTCGCACTTCATCACGCCCGACGAGCAGATGCAGCGGGCGACGTCCACGGTGGAGGAGGAGCTGGAGGAGCGTCTCGCCGTGCTGCGCAACGAGAACCGCCTCCTCGAGGCGCAGCGTCTCGAGCAGCGCACCCGCTACGACCTCGAGATGATGCAGCAGATGGGGTACTGCAACGGCATTGAGAACTACTCCCGCCACCTCGACGGGCGCCGCGCCGGCCAGCCTCCGTCCGTGCTCATCGACTACTTCCCGAGCGACTTCCTCCTCGTGGTCGACGAGTCGCACCAGACAGTGCCCCAGGTGCGCGGGATGTACCACGGAGATCGATCGCGGAAGACGACGCTCGTCGATTACGGGTTCCGACTTCCGTCGGCGCTCGACAACCGGCCTCTCACCTTCTCGGAGTTCGAGGAGCGGGTGAACCAGGTGATCTTTACGTCGGCGACCCCCGGCCTGTACGAGGAGCGGAAGAGCCAGCGGGTGGTCGAGCAGGTCATCCGCCCGACGGGGCTCATCGATCCAGAGGTGAGCGTTCTCCCTGTGAAGGGGCAGATCGACCACTTGCTCGGCCAGATCCGCACCACCGTCGAGCGCGGGGACCGCGCGCTCGTCACGACGCTGACCAAGCGGATGGCCGAGGATCTGACCGAGTACCTCGTCGACGCGGGAGTGCGGGCGCGCTACCTGCACTCGGAGATCGAGACGCTCGACCGCATTGACATCCTCCGCGACCTGCGCCTCGGGAAGTTCGACGTCCTGGTGGGAATCAACCTCTTGCGCGAGGGGCTCGACCTTCCGGAAGTAGCGCTCGTCGCGGTGCTCGACGCCGACAAGGAGGGGTTCCTGCGCTCGGGGACGTCGCTCGTGCAGACGATCGGGCGGGCGGCGCGCAACGTCCGCGGCCGGGTGCTCCTCTATGCCGACACGATGACCGATTCGATCCGCCACGCCGTCGACGAGACGAACCGCCGGCGCCGCATCCAGGTCGCCTACAACGAGAAGCACGGGATCACCCCGAGGAGCATCGAGCGCGAGGTCACCGACATCCTGCAGGCGCTCCACGCCGTGCGCCCGGAGACTCCGGCCGCGGTGCGCGAGCGACCGCAGGCCACGAAGCGCGACGAGCTTCTCGCGTACGCGCGGGACCTGGAGGCTCAGATGCTCCGGGCGGCCGAGCGGCTCGAATTCGAGCTGGCCGCGACCCTGCGCGATGAGCTGCGGAACGTCAGGAAGGGTCTATGAACGTCATTCACGTCAAGGGAGCGCGCGAGCACAACCTGAAGAACATCGACGTCGAGCTGCCGCGCGACCGGCTGATCGTGATCACCGGCATCTCCGGCTCGGGGAAGAGCTCGCTCGCGTTCGACACGATCTACGCTGAGGGCCAGCGCCGCTACGTCGAGTCGCTGTCCGCGTACGCGCGGCAGTTCCTCGGCCAGATGGAGAAGCCGGACGTCGATGTCATCGAGGGGCTCTCACCGGCGATCTCGATCGACCAGAAAACGCGCAGCCACAACCCACGATCGACCGTGGGCACGGTGACGGAGATCTACGACTACCTCCGGCTTCTCTACGCGCGGATCGGTCACCCGCACTGCCCCCAGTGCGGCGATCCGATCCGGCAGCAGTCGGCGGAGCAGATCATCGACGCGGTGATGGAGCTGCCTGCGGGCGCGAAGGTCCAGCTCCTCGCCCCCGTCGTTCGGGGGAGGAAGGGCGAGTACAGGAAGACGTTCGAGGAGATCCGCCAGGAGGGGTTCACGCGGGTCCGCGTCGACGGGGTCACGCGCACGCTGTACGAGGAGATCGAGCTCTCGAAGAACCAGAAGCATACGATTGACATCGTCGTCGACCGCGTCGAGGTCGACGGGAAGAAGCGGGGCCGAATCGCGGACTCGATCGAGACGGCGCTGAAGCACGGCGGCGGGCTGGTGAACATCGTCCTCGAGAACGGGACGGAGCAGCTGTACAGCGAGCACTACGCGTGCACGCGGTGCGGTGTGAGCTACGAAGAGCTGAGCCCGCGAATGTTCTCCTTCAACAACCCCTACGGCGCGTGCCCCGAGTGCACCGGTCTCGGCGAGCGCAAGGAGGTGGATCCCGAGCTGGTCCTCGACGAGCGCCTCGGGCTCCTGGATGGAGGACTCCTCCCGTTCGCGGACACGAAGAGCCGATGGTTCGAGGGGCAGATGTTGGGCCTGGCGTCGGCCCTCGGGATCGATCCGTACGAGCCTCTCGGCAAGCTGTCGAAGGCGAAGCGGGAGGCGATCCTCTACGGGACGGGCGACAAAGCGATCTCGTTCGACTACGAGGCGACCTCGGGGCAGAAGCGGACGGTGAAGCGGCCGTTCCGTGGGATCGTTCCCTCGCTCGAGCGGTGGTACCGGGAGACGTCGTCCGAGACGTGGCGGGCGCAGATGGAGCAGTTCTTCGCGACGCTTCCCTGTCCCGTGTGCGGGGGAGCGCGGCTGAAACCCGAGGTCCTCGCCGTCACGATCGAAGGGATGAGCATCCATCAGGTGACGACGCTCTCCATCCGCGCCGCGCTGACCTTCTTCGAGGAGTTGGCGCTCCCGGCGCGCGAGGCACGGATCGCGGAGCAGATCCTGAAGGAGATCCGAGCCAGGCTCGGGTTCATGGTGGCCGTCGGACTCGACTACCTGACCCTGGATCGCCGGGCGGGAACGCTGGCCGGCGGAGAGGCGCAGCGGATCCGGCTCGCTACGCAGGTCGGGAGCCAGCTCACGGGAGTCCTCTATGTGCTCGACGAACCGTCGATCGGTCTCCATCAGCGCGACAATCGACGGCTGCTTCAGACGCTCAAGGGGCTGCGCGATCTCGGGAACACGGTGATCGTCGTCGAGCACGACGAGGAGACGATGCGCGAGAGCGACTTCATCCTCGATCTCGGCCCGGGAGCGGGGGCGCACGGTGGGTACGTCGTTGCGGCGGGCACGCCGGAGGACGTGGCCGCGTGCCGTGACTCGGTGACCGGCCAGTACCTGTCCGGGCGGCTCCGGGTTCCTGTCCCGGAGAACCGCCGACGGGGGAACGGGAAGTCGCTCACCGTGATGGGCGCCTCCGCGCACAACCTGCGTGGCATCGACGTGACGTTCCCGCTCGGGCGGTTCGTCTGCGTAACCGGGGTCTCGGGATCGGGCAAGAGCACCCTCGTGGAAGACGTACTGTACTACGGCGTGGCGCACAAGCTCCGCCTGGCGGCGCGCCGTCCGGGCGCCCACGACGACATCGTCGGCGCGGAGTCGATCGACAAGGTGATTGAGATCGACCAGTCGCCGATCGGGCGGACGCCCCGCTCGAACCCCGCGACCTACACGAAGCTGTTCGACGACATCCGCGCCCTGTTCGCCCGAACCCCGGACGCAAAGGTGCGCGGCTACAGTGCCGGCCGGTTCAGCTTCAACACCAAAGGGGGACGCTGCGAGGTGTGCCAGGGACAGGGGCAGGAGAGAATCGAGATGCACTTCCTGCCCGACATCTACGTCCCGTGCGACGTGTGCAAGGGATCGCGCTACAATCGCGAGACCCTGCAGGTGAAGTACAAGGGGAAGTCGATCGCCGACGTCCTGGCGATGTCTGTGGACGAGGCGCGCCAGTTCTTCGAGAACGTCCCGGCGATCGAGAGCCGACTCCAGACGCTCGACGACGTCGGGCTGTCGTACATCGAGCTCGGGCAGCCGGCCACGGAGCTGTCCGGGGGAGAAGCCCAACGGATCAAGCTCGCGAGGGAGCTGTCGCGCCGCTCGACTGGGAGGACGCTCTACATCCTCGATGAGCCGACGACGGGGCTCCACGCCGCCGACGTCCACCGGCTGCTGGACGTTCTGCACCGGCTCGTCGACGGCGGGAACACGGTCGTCGTCATCGAACACAACCTGGACGTCGTCAAGACGGCGGACTGGATCATCGATCTCGGGCCGGAGGGGGGAGACGGCGGCGGAACGGTGGTTGCCGTCGGGACCCCCGAGCAGGTGGCCGAGGTTGCCGAGTCGTACACCGGCCGGTTCCTCGCGGCGGCCCTGGCGGCGCGGCGAACCGACTCAAAGGAGGACGTGTGAATCGAAACGTTCTGTGCTGGCTTCTCTTCTTCCTGCTCGCGGCGCCCGCCGCGGCTCTTGCCGACACCTACTCGGCGTACTACGACGCCACGGCCCAGACGAGCACCGCGCTCGTCGTTTCCAACGTCGGGAGTGAGCCCGGCGTCTTCTCCTGCTTGGTCTATGACACGGACGGTGCGGTGATCGTCGAGACGTCGCAGTCCCTCGCGGCACACGCTTCGACGGTGCTGTTCGTCGATGACCTCTTGGCCGAACGGGGAACGTGGGGGCTGCTGCGGATCGAGTCGCCGATCGAGTTGGCGGTCGCCCTGTGGATCTCCGCGTCGGGGGCGTGGGTCGCGGTGGAGAACGTCGAAGTCGTCCGCACGGTCGGGACGGTCGCGCAGGTGGCGGACTACGCCAGCACGCCGAACCGCACCACGGGGATCGGGCTCGTCAACCCGCACGACCGAGTCGTCGCGGGAACCTTGGTGCTGTACGACGCAGAGGGCGGGGTCGCCGCCTCTACGCCGTTCCAGCTCGAGCCGCGCGTCGCGCGGTACGTGAGCACGGCGACCGACGTGGGCCTCAAGGAGGAGTTCTGGGGCCTGGTCGTCGTCGATGCGGACGCCTCCCTCTTCCTCGTCCTGGAGTACTACAACGCCGACGGCTCGCTCGTCGACGTCGACGTGGTGACCGCGGCGTCTCCGTAGAACGACGGCAGCCCACCCCGGTCGGGAGAGGGGCGGGCCGCGCATGTGCCCTGCAGGAGGCCTACGGGCAGATGCCTCCATCTGATGGGAAGCGCACCTTCTCGTAGCCGGAACCCGTTCCCACTGCTCCCGCCTCGTCGGTGATGGTGAGCCTCACGACGAACGTGCCGCTGGTGGCGTACGTGTGGCTCACGGTGCTGCCGCTGCCCGTGGAGCCGTCGCCGAAGTCCCACTCATAGCGGACGATGCTTCCGCCTTCCGATCGGGAGGAGAGGCCGTCGAACGTGGCGGGACTGCCGACGGTATGGTAGTTGGAGCAGCCGTTGCGCAAGCCCGTGATCACGGCGAGCGGGGTGTACGAGTCGCCGCAATCACCGTCGCCGCAGTTGCTCGACCCCACCCGGACGTCCACCACGAGCGTCGTGTCCGACGATGCAGCCTCGTTGTCGGTGACAGTCAGCCTCACGGTATAGCTTCCTTCCTTGGAGTACGTGTGGGCCGCCGTCACGCCCTCGCCGGTCCCGCCGTCGCCGAAGGTCCACGCATAGCCCACGATCGTCCCCGTCGCATCGTAGGAGTCGGACGCGTCGAACGTCACGGGGTCTCCCGGGTAGGGGGCCGAGTTGCTCGCCGTCGCCTGCGCGACGGGGGGTGCGTTCGTCGCGACGATCGCGATCTGCTGGGAGTCCGTCGCTCCCTCGTTGTCGACGACCGACAGCTTGACCAAGTACGTCCCCGGGTACTGGTAGGTGTGCGTGCACGTCGAGCCAAGCTGGGCTCCGGTGGCCGCGGCAGGGTCGCCGAGGTCCCACCGGTACCCGACGATGGATCCGTCGTCGTCATGCGAGAAGTGGGCGTCGAGCGTGACGGTGAGCGGCGCGGCGCCTTGGGTGGGCGCGGCGTCGATGACCGACCGAGGGAGGGAGTTCACCACGTCGTCGAGGATCGTGTTCAGAACGCAGCCGGACAGGAAGAGCGGGGCGAGGACGAGGGCGATCACGCAGAGTCGTCGGATCATGAGCACGTCCCTCCGTCGGTGTCGTCCGCGCCGCACGGGGAGTTGCCGAAGACCGTGACTTGCTGCACATAGCTCGACGAATCTCCGTCGTCGTCCGTCACCGTGAGGACGACGTTGTAGATGCCGGCGATCCTGTAGCGGTACTCGACGATCGAGCCCACGGCCGTGTCGCCGTTGCCGAAGTCCCACTCGTACAGAGTGATCCCGCTGTCGTCGGCCGACTCCGAGGCGTCGAACGTGACCCATTCGCTCGCGCCGATGATGTACGTCCCTTCCATGTTGCTCTTCGGCGAGTAGGAGAACGTGGCGGTCGGCAGCGGGTTCTGGGCGTCGACGTGCGTCGAGGTGGAGTCGGACGCCCCTCGCTCGTCGATCACCGTCAGGGTTACCTTGTAGACGCCGTCCACCGTATAGGCGTGGTCGACCAGGGCTCCGGTGGCGCCGCCTCCGTCACCGAACGTCCAGACGTACGAAACGATGTCACAGCCAGCCTTGCGGGACAGAGTCCCGTCGAAGCTCGCCGTGAACGGGATGACGTGCTCGGCGGGGGAGGCGGTGAACAGCGCCTGCGGCTGGGTCACGCCGAACTCCAGACAGCCGCCGACGGACCCAATCACAAGGGCCGTCGCGCCGAGCAACAGACAGAGTCGTGCCCCTTTCATAGCTACTCCTTTTCCCCTTCTCCGTCGAGGGAGAGGTCAATGTCGAAGGACAGGGTGAGCCGCACGCCAATACCAGACAGGTTGGCCTCTTCGGAGGTCTCGTCCCCGTCGAGATCCAGCGGGTCGCCGGACGCATCGGACGCATCGGTTAGGGCGCCGATCACGGCCGAGCGATACCCAACGGCCGCCCCGAGGCCGAGTCCCGCCGCGATGGGAACGTCCACAGAGAGCTGTGCCGCGAGTCCAACCGTGTCTCCGGTGTGGCGACCGCCGCCTTCCGGCGGAAGGCCCGCGAGGGCGTCCGTGTACTCACTCGGGACCTCGAACGTGACCGAGTGGGCGAGCGCTCCGTGGAAGTACCCGAGGGCGAGGTCGCCGGAGAGTCGAACGCCGGCATCTAGGATGAGAAAGCGCGCCCCGGCGAGGACACCGATCGTCTGCCACTCCAGGGCGATGTCGATCGTCGACGTCCCGGCTCCCACGTAGGTCCCACGGGTTGCGGTCTTGGATTGCTCGTACTCGAACCGGGCGCCGAGGGCCAGCCAGCCGAGAGGCCAGTACCACTCCGCCACCTGGAAGCCCATGCCGTTCGATAGAAGGTCGAGGGTTCGGACGGTGCCGGAGACGTCGGGGTGAACCAAGAAGGTCTCGTTCAGGTGCTCGATCAGCGCGTTCCAGGACTCGAGGATCCCGTTATACGCGTCGAGGGACACGGCGGACACTCCCCCGCCGATGGATACTTCAAGAGGTCCGGCGAGTGCGGCGCACCCGCTGAGCAGGATCACCCCAAGAACCGACGCTAGCCCCTTCATCGTTCCCCCTTCGGCTGTGCGATGCGTGGGGTCAAGCATCTCTGCAAGGCAGAGACGCTCTCGCCACCCGGTACGGCCAGGGTAGGACCGGCGACGTCGCGCGGACAGGGCAACCACTCCGAAGGGGGACGACGTCGTTCAGGGAGGGGACGGACCTACGTCCCGCGCACCGCGGACTGGAGGGCTTCGAGGGCGACGTCGATGTCTTGGGAGGTCACATCGAGGTGCGTCACGAGCCGCATGTGCAGGCGATCCTTGCCGAGGGGGAGCGCAAGGACGCCGCGTTCGCGGAGCCGGTCGGAGAGCGTCTCGGCGTCCAACCCACGCTTCCGGGCCAGCTCGGGATCCACCGCGAGGTAGACGAGGTTCGTCCACGCGGTGGCCGCAGGGCGGGACTGAGGGCAGGAAAGCCCTGGCGTCGCGGCGATTCCCTCCGCCAGTCTTCGCGCGTTGGCGTGGTCTTCGTCCAGTCGCTCGACGTGGTGGTCGAGGGCGTACAGCCCAGCGGCTGCAAGGATTCCCGCCTGGCGCATCCCGCCGCCGACCGTCTTGCGCCAGCGCCTCGCCTCGCGAATGAAGTCCCGCGGGCCGCAGAGGGTGGAGCCGACCGGGGCGCCGAGCCCCTTAGAGAAACAGACCGCGACGGAGTCGGCGCCGCGGGACAGGGCCGCGGCTTCGACGTGCAAAGCGCGAGCGGCGTTGAACAGCCGCGCGCCGTCCATGTGCAGGGCGAGCCCTCGAGTCTGGGCCAGGCGGGCGGCCCCGCCGAGGTAGTCGACGGAGAGCGCGATGCCTCCGCAGCGGTTGTGGGTGTTCTCCAGGCAGAGGAGCTTCGTCCGCGGCACGTGCACGTCATCGCGGCTCCGCACCGCGGCGTCGACGGCGGCGAGGTCGAGCGTCCCGTCATCGCGATTGGGGAGGATCGAGGAGTGGATGCCGCCCAGAGCGGCGCTTCCGCCCACCTCGTAGAGAAACGTGTGGGCAAGATCCCCTACGATGATCTCGTCTCCCCGCCCGGCATGCGTCAGGAGTGCGACGAGGTTCGCCATCGTCCCGCTGGCGAGGAAGAGGCCCGCTTCCTTTCCGAGGAGGTCGGCCGTCCGTTCCTCGAGCCGCCGGACGGTCGGGTCCTCGCCGTAGACGTCGTCTCCAACGACGGCATCTGCCATGGCGCGACGCATTCCTTCGGTGGGCTGCGTCACGGTATCGCTGCGCAGGTCGATCAGCCTCACGGGTCCTCCTCTGGATGGGCGGTCGCCGGCCATCCCGCCGCGCCGACGAGCGGGACGAAACGGCACGCGCACAGCGTTTCTTCCCGCACGCGCGGGGGATCATACTCGATCCGGACCAGGCGTTGATCGAAGAGCGGTCCGATGGGACCGACGAACACGCCGCCGGAGCGGAGCTGAGACGCGAGCTTGGGCGGGAGCTGCGGTAGGCTGCCCGTGGCGAGAATCCGATCGAACGGCGCCTCCGACGGAAGACCGAGGGTCCCGTCCGCCTCGACAAGGTGGATCCGGTCGTAGCCCAGGGCGGCGAGGCGCGAGGCGGCGGCCGTGAGGAGCGCCGTTCTGCACTCGACGGACCAGACCTCGGCGCCGAGCTCCGCGAGGACGGCGGTCTGATACCCGGATCCGGTCCCCACTTCGAGCACCTTCTCTCCGCGGGTGAGCGCCAGGGCCTGCGTCATCAGGGCCACGATGTACGGCTGGGAAATCGTCTGGCCTTCGGCCGTGGGGAGCGGAGCGTCCGCATAGGCAACGTGGGCAAGAGCCCGGGACACGAAGCGATGCCGCGGCACGCGCCCCATCACCTCCAGGACGTGCGGATCCCGAATCCCGCGTCGGCGAAGGTCCCGCTCGACCATGCGGGCGCGCTCGGCTTGGAAGGATGCTTCACCGTCCGCCCGCTCATCCATGGCCGGGTTCGTTCACTCCTCTACCGGGTCCTCGAAGTAGTCGCCAATCACGACGCGGGCTCGGTCGAGGTCCCGCGGGCGAACCATGATCCGCACCTCCCCGAGGCCGTCGACTGTCACGGGGTACAGCGTGGGGGGCGACTGGCGGACGAGGTTCACGGGGATGTCGAAGTCGAGGAGAAGGCCGGCGATGAGCTGTGCCTTCGCCTCGCTCCACACCTTGTGGCAGAGCACGAGATCGAGCTCGGCGTCTTCCGTGCAGCGGTCGAGGAGGTAGTGGGTAATGGTGATGCACTGGCTGGTGTGCAGCGCCGTGGGTCCGAGAGAGAGCCGAGGCAGCTCCTCCAGGATGCGAAGCTCCTCGTCCGTGAAGTCGAGGTGATCCGAGAGAATGAAGGCCGGATCGGCCGGAAGCGCGCCGGGGTCGAGCAGTTCTCCATCTTCATGCAGGACGACCGGGCGAGCTCCCCGGCGGACAAGTCCGTCGAGCGTCGACTCGAGCGAGCTCCGGGCCACGAGGATGCCGGGAGATGCTTGGAGTTCCTCGTCCGTTGCCTGCTGGAGCGCCTGTTGGAGCAGAGCGGCCGTGGAGCGCTCGTCGGGGTTCAGGCGACGAACACGATCGCCGGCGATGCGGATCTCCACGGAGTTCTGGATCAGGAGCACGACCTCGGTGTCGCGGCGAATGCCGTGCGACACGAACAACGAAGCTCCGACCGCCCGGCACAGCACGTCCAGGCGTCCTGCACTCCCGGGGAGGTCGTTCAGGGTGAAGTCCCCGGAGACGGGAACCTTGTGGCCGAGAATCACGAATCGTCTCATGCCGCGAGTCTACCGTGCCCATCCGAGACCGCCAAGCCGTTTCACCTACCGTTGGGGAGCCGCCGTCGAACAGGACGTTGGCTGGCTTCCCGGGTGATCTGTTTCCCCTCACCGACGGTCGCGGAGCGTAGGTGGCCGTTGACGCGCCGGATACGGTCAGCATGGCGATACGCGTCACGAGGCGATCGCCCCGCAATGAACGCGCATCTCACGACGCAGAACTGAGGGGGAGTGGACGGTGAAAAGCCGAGTCTTGTTCCTGTGGGCGGTCCTGATCCTCGGCGGTGCCGTGGCGGGCTACGGAGGCGAGTGGTTCACGGGCAGCTGGCAGACCGAGATCGGCCTCTCTCCGCAGGGCCCGCAGGCATTCAGCTCGTTCGAGTCGACGTTGGATGTGGGACTCCGGATTGAGTTCGTCGAGCTTTCGAGCATCTCGGACTTCATCTTCGACGGGTGGCTCTGGCAGGAGTTTGACCTCATGGCGGGGCTGGGTCCCGTGTGCTTCGAGGGCCAGATCCTGTTCGATCCTCAGTCGTCGTCGTTCCTCTATGCACAGGGGATCGTCTCGTTCCTATTCGATCCGATGCTGTTCCGTGTCTATGGGGCGTATGTCGGGGCGACGCAGTCCGAGTCGGCCAACTACGGGTGGGTGGTCGAGGTCTACGGGGAACTCCTGGACGGCCTGGTAACCTTCCAGAGCCTGACGTACCTCGGCGCCGACCTGAGCGAGATCACGTTCACGGCGGCGGCGACCCAGACCGACTCCACATTGCTGACCAAGACGTTCCTCACCGACCCGACGGCCGCGCCGGCGTTCTGTGCGTTCTCCGGCGAGCAGATCACGTTCACGGCGAGTGCGTTCGGATGCGCTCACCTGGAGAGCGTGACGTCGTTCACGGCAACCGGATTCGAGAGCGAAGAGATCGAGCTGGCCATCGGTCCGCTCTTCGGGGTCCCGTTGATCATGACACTCGACCTTCTCTACGAGATCCAAACCGCGAGCTACGTGTTCACGCCGTCGCTGGCGACGGACTACGGTTGCCTCTTCCTGTACACGAAGCTCATCGGGACCGGCGGCCTGATCGACGCGATCGACGTGTTCGGGATCAAGTTCCAGGCGACGATCGGCGGGGGGACGTTCACGAGCATCTCGAACCTCGACACCACGCAGTACGTGATCACGCGACCCGAGTTTGGCTGGATCGTCGAGTCCCTGACGGACGCCGTGGAGGAGGGGCACCTCTACTACCCGCAGGACTACTGGGAGATCGTCGCCCTTGAGGTCGACGTTCCGCCGCCTGGGTCTGGATTCTCGTTTGCCGTCGAGACCTGCTTCAGCGCGACGGGCGGGCTCCTGTTCGAGTGGGCGGAAAGCACGATGGGAGTCACGCTGGCGCTCGGTTCGTTCGTGTCGATGTCGACGGGGATCAGCGTCGACACGAACGGCTTCCGCGAGTGGACCGTCTCGTTGCGGGTGTCCTGGTAGGCGAATCGAACGGAGCGAACGCGATGACGGGAAGGGGCATGCCCCCTTCCCGTCGCTCTCTTGGAGGCGAGCGGATTCGAACCGCCAACCTCTGCGATGCGAACGCAGCGCTCTCCCGATTAGAGCTACGCCCCCAGACGCTGTCTGTTCTGCCAATAGCGGCGCAGGGACTCGAACCCCGAACCTCTCGGATATGAGCCGAGCGCTCTAGACCGGTTGAGCTACGCCGCCCTGCCTGCTGGTTGCGGGGGCCGGATTCGAACCGACAACCTCCGGGTTATGAGCCCGACGAGCTTCCTGATTGCTCCACCCCGCGATATCTTCTGCCGGGAGCGGGAGTCGAACCCGCACGAGGAATCCCTCAAGGGATTTTAAGTCCCTTGCGTCTGCCTGTTCCGCCATCCCGGCGTCCGCATTGACTCCCCGGCTGCCTCTGGAGCGGGAAACGGGACTTGAACCCGCGACCCCTGCCTTGGCAAGGCAGTGCTCTACCACTGAGCTATTCCCGCGCGAAGCCCGGCGATTATAGCTTCGCGCCCTGATCCCATCAACTGCGAAGGGCGGGACTCGAACCCGCACGCCCGTGGGCACTAGCTCCTAAGGCTAGCGCGTCTGCCGATTCCGCCACCTTCGCGACGAGCGTAGCTGGATTGCACGAAGATGACAAGGAGCGGAGGGCACGAAACCCGCTCCTCTCCCTTCCCTTCGTGCGACGTAGCGTAAACGAGGCGGTCCCCCGGCGTCAAGAGAGAAGGGCTCCGGCACTCCTGCGCGGAGCCCTCCTCGCGATCGCTTCCAGCTGCTTCTAGTACAGAGCGGTGGACCGGTGGTACACCGCGCGGATCTGGCCTCCCTGCTGTAGCGTGACCGTGAGCGTCTGGGTCTCCGCGAAGGCCTGCCAGCCCGTCGAGCTGTCGTACCTCTCCCAGTACGAGAACGCAAGCCGTTGCTTGTCCTGGCTGTAGGCCTCAGCACTTGCCTGAAGCGACAGCCGCACTCCGGACGTTCCGCACACTCGGAACTCGGTCGTGCGGCGTTCGCTGCCGTTGACGACGATTACGACACCGAGGGGTTCCTCGACGGTTCGGCTCGTCGGCGGATACACGGCGGTCGAGCCGACGGTCTCGTAGACGTAGACGGCACCCACGGTGAGGCACGGCTGAGCCGACGGCGTCGGAGTGGCCGTGCCGGGGATCGTCGTGCCAGGGGTGGTCGTGCCGATCGTGATCGCCTGGTACACGGCGCGGTACGACGCGCCGCTGACCAGGTAGACGCTCAGGCTCGGCTCCTCTGAAGCGACGCTCCAATCGTCGGATCCGGGGTTCTTCTGCTCCCAGCGGTTGAACGCGAGGCGTACCTGCTGCGGGCTATAGGCTTCCTTCGCTGCGACCAGCAGGAACTGCTGCCGCAGTGTGCCGCAAAGCTGGAACGCCGTGGTGCGCGTCTCTGTGGAGTTGATGGTCACCTGCGCGGCGATCTCGGTCATCGCGCTGCTGCGGAACAGCATCGTCAACAGGCCGACCTGCTGCTGCTCGAACACCGCGGAGATGTTCATGCATGCCTGTTGGGTCTCGGTGGGTCCTTGGGACCTTCCGGTACCGATGAGCACCGTCAGAGTCCCGACGGGGCACTTACGCGAGTCCGCGAACTCCAGCTCGACGCGGTAGGAGACCCCGGCAGCGAACGTCCCGGTGACCGTTGCTGTTCGGGTGCCAAGATCGAACGTGAACGATCCGCCAGGCGGCAGATCGTTGTACGTCTGGTACGTGGCAACGATCGCGAATTGGCTCAGATGAGCCGCCACGTCGGCCGGGAACGACTTCGTGGTCGTGTATCGCATGCCCGTAGGCAGCGTCCCGAAGTCCCACTTCAGGTCCCTCGGATCGGGGCACTCCTGCGTTGCGGTTGTGCCGGGAACCTCGGGGCAGCACGAGTTGCAGGGCGGACACTGCACGGGGCGTCCTGCCTGCTCGCAGACCGGGGTGAGACAATCCGGGTCGATGACGGCGCGAACGCTCGTTTCGATGTCGGGAACGACTTTCACGCTCGTTTGAGCGCTTGCCGATGCCTCCGCAGCGGCGTTGGCCATGGCCATCGCCTGGGTCAACGCTTCGGCGGTCGCCTGAGCGGAGACCTCGGCGCGTACGGCGGCCTCGGCAGCGGCGGTGGCGGAGGCCTGTGCAGCAGCGACCGCCGTGGCGCACGCTTGAGCCGCCGCGAACGCGTCGGCTTGGGCGTAGGCGAACGCCTGTGCCGCGGCAAACGCCTGAACCTCGGCGCTCGCCTGGGCAGCGGCCGCAGCGTAGGCAGCCGCAGCAGCGCGCGCGGACGCGTCGGCCGCGGCAGCCACTCCAACGGCAACTTGGGCTTGGGCCGATGCTTGAGCCAGGGCCGCGGCGCGTGCCGCCGCCTCAGCCTGGGCCTCGGCCATGGCAATAGCCTCGACTCCGACGGCGACCTCAGCCTCGGCCGATGCCTGGGCAAGAGCGGCCGCGTGAGCGGAGGCGTCGGCACTGGCCTGAGCTTCGGCCAGCGCGATGACTCCGGCGGCAACCTCAGCGCTCGCGTGCGCCTCGGCCGAAGCCGCGGCACGCGCCGCCGCCTCGGCTTGCGCTGATGCGCTGGCGCAGGCGTTGACGTGGACTTGAGCTTCGGCTAGAGCCGTTGCACGGGCATGAGCGCAGGCTCGAGCCGCGGCCTCGGCCTCAGCCACCGCACTGCCGACGCTCTGAGCGCCGGCGGCCGCAGCAGCTTGGGCCTCGCCGTACGCGGCAGCGCACGCTTGAGCGGCCGCCCGCGCTTGCGCGGCGGCCGCGGCCGCCGCTTGCGCGTGGGCAAACGCGCTCGCCGACCCCGTGGCAACGGCGGCCGCGTACGCCTGAGCGTACGCTTCCCCCGTCCCAAATGCGCCTGCTGTAGCCTCCGCGGACGCGGTGGCCGTGCTCGCTGCGGTGGCGCACGCGGTGGCCTCTGCTTGCGCTGTCGCGGATGCCGTTGCGGCAGCGGCGGCTTGAGCCTGTGCCCGGGCTACCGCGCCGCTTATAGCTTGGGCGGCAGCGCTCGCGGCCGCCTGAGCCCGCGCGTACGCTGATGCCGCGGCGCTGGCGCTCGCTTGGGCTTCCGCTGATGCCGCGGCAAAGGCACGGGCCACAGCCTCCGCAGACGCCTGAGCCTGCGCGCATGCGGAGGCTGCGGCGGACGCTTGAGCGGATGCCTCAGCGCTCGCCGTGGCGACCGCTGACGCCATCGCACGGGCAGCCGCATTCGCGGAAGCACACGACTGAGCGATGGCTGCGGCGCTCGCACGCGCGTTCGCGTGCGACGTCGCGACGGCCTGGGCCATGGCGGACGCCTTGGCTCCTGCGAGCGCACACGCCTGGGAAGCGGCGCTGGCCTGCGCCTGAGCGGCACTTGACGATTGAGCGATGGCCGACGCTGCGGCAAACGCAGCCGCCTTCGCTTGGGCGATGGCTTCAGCGATCGCCACAGCCTGGGCTTCGGCCTGAGCCTGAGCCTGAGCGATGGCGGACGCGGCGGCCGTGGCCTGAGCTTCTGCGGTGGCCCTAGCCTGCGCGACCGCGACGGCAGCCGCTTGAGCCTGGGCGTACGCGACGGCGGCGGCTTCGGCTTGCGCGCTGGCGCGAGCGTAGGCCGACGCGGCGGCTTCCGCATGAGACGAGGCCGTGGCGGCCGCGAGAGCGCACGCCTGCGCTGCGGCGTTGGCTGCCGCGCTGGCCTCAGCGACGGCCGTGGCGACAGCCTGGACGACGCCGCCGACCTGGGTGACGACGAATCCGCACGGAACGGCGGTTTTGATGCTTTCGTTGACGATTTCCGCCGCGGACAACGCTTGGGAGTATGCCGATGCGGTGCTGTTGGCGTACGCGGCGGCGCCCGCAGCGGCTTCGGAGACGGCGCGCGCGCGTGCCGAAGCGACGGCGACAACCTCCGCGCAGGCGCTGGCCTCCGCCTTTGCGCTCGCGACGGCGGCCGCAGCGGCTTCAACTCGTGCCCAGGCCAGAGCTACAGCTTCGGCGAATGCGTCGGCCATGGCGGCCGCGTACGTGTCGACCTCGGCCGCGGCCACGGCGCAGGCTTGGGCGCAAGCGTACGCCTCGGCCTGAGCCTGAGCGATGGCTTGCTGAACAACGGCGATAGCAGCCTCGGCCTGAGCCCGAGCGGCTGCGCACGCCGAGACGGATGCCGAAGCGCTTGCGGAAGCGCTGGCGCATGCAGCAGCAAAGGCTTCGGCCGTTGCGGACGCACGAGCCGACGCAGAGGCGCATGCCTCCGCGCTGGCGTTGGCTCGGGCTTGTGCCTCCGCGCAAGCCATCGCGAATGCGGAGACCTGTGCTTCGGCTTCGAGTCTGGCCTGCGCGACAGCCTGTGCCGACGCAGCGGCTGCGGCGTAGGCCTCGGCGCACGCAGCCGACAACGCCTCGGCAGCGGCCTGGGCAGTACTTTCGTCCCCGGACAGGGCCTGCGCACACTCGTGAGCGGCGTCGCTGGCGGACTTCGCCGACGACACCCACGCGCTCAAGTTGAACCCATCGAGCAGCTTCTGGGCCTGCACCGCGATCGCCTGCGCCTCGGCGGCCGCTTGTGCGGCGGCAGCGGCCTCGGCGCGAGCGATCGCGACCACATCAGGTAGAACCGGCGTCTGCGTCTGGGTCTGCGGCCAACCGGCAACGGCGACCGACAGAACCAAGGCGAGCGCCATCAGCAACGCCTTGCTTGCCCTCACGTCAACCTCCTTGCAGCGAATTCGCCGACCTTAGCTCGCCCCACACGGGCGCAGGGTCGGAGGCAGCAGCCTACGGGCAACCGCAGGTGGTGCAAGACGCAGTCCCGCAGCACCCGAAGAACGAGAACGGGAAGAAGCAGCCGCCGGCACACGTGTCGATGAACACCAACGTCGTTCGGCAGGAGCAGTTTGTGATCGAGCTCTGGTCCTGGCAGCAAGACGTGCACGCTGGAACCCACGACACGCAGCAGTTGCATGGGTCGTAGATCGTGAAGCATCGCGACAGCGTGCCTGCCGACGTGTCGACGTAGAGGGTGTAGGCGCCCGCAGCGACTGTCACACTCGCGGCATCCACCTGCATCCACGAGCCCTGCCATACGGACGCCGACACGGGGGCATCGTGGATCACGGAGTACACGGCCAGGCCGCTCGAGTTGACGACCCGCCAGCCGTGGACCGTCACGTCAGGACAACAGGAGCCACAGCAACCACAGCCCCACCACCACGTCGTGGAGTTCTCGACCTTGAACGCGATCTCCTGGCCCACCTTGAACCTGGTACCGAAGATGCTGGAGCTCGTCCACGCCGAGGCTGTAATGGCGACCACCGACAGGACGACCACCAGAACACAACCGAGTCTTGCCCACTTCTTCACAACGGTCACCTCCTACAGAACTAGTCACTATACACCGGAGCCTCCGGCCGGTGTCAACGACCCGATAGGACTGCGAGTCTCTGCAGCTAGGAATGGTCGGGGTGTCCCCAAGGGACGCGGCAAGCCTGTACAGACGGTGGGGCCGCACGCAGAGGGACGGAGACGGGGGAATCGGCCTCCACGCACGACCGAAGCGATCGGATGAAGGGGGAAGCGAGAGCCATGCCAGGGAGAGAGCTTGTCGACAAGCTGTCGATCTACATTCCGCAGAAGCGGCTCGAGGAGAAGCCGGTCGAGCGGTTGATGAAACTCGGGAAACGACGCGATCGGTCGGTCAACTACCTTGTCGTCGAGGCGATCCTGCAGTACCTGAACCGCGAGGACAACAAGAACTAGCAGCCTGTTGATCTACGCCACTTCGCCAGTGCTGGCGAATGCCCGTGTCAGGTCGAACGTGGATCGTAGGGGTCGAAGCAGTTGGAAGGTCCGAAGAAGTCCCCGTAGCAGGGCATTCACGCCAGCCTGTAGAGCAGCCGTGATTCGCAGAGACG
>Ga0209610_1000607_pt1 | contig 18852 bp, 15 predicted proteins | sample LakKivw275mmetaG_FD_184137 | JGI IMG/M metagenome (GOLD analysis project Ga0209610, IMG submission 184137) | Anoxic lake water microbial communities from Lake Kivu, Rwanda to study Microbial Dark Matter (Phase II) - Lake Kivu water 275m metaG... | ecosystem: Environmental > Aquatic > Freshwater...
ACCGAACTGCTCACAGGGGCGGAAATCGATGCCTTTAAGCTGAAACTTGAGCTGAGAGCCCTGTCTGCTATCTCCGCTTACCTGAATGAAACCGGCAAAAACAGATTGGCAGAGATCTCGCCCAGACCTCCCCGGGCGATCAGGATCGGAGTCATCTGATGGTTGACAGAATGTTTGATTCACCGGATGAGCTGATGGCTGAGATTTTTCGGGCGATCTATATTGCCTTGGAGAGTAGATTACATCTAATCGGTTCTGTGATCGATGCCGATGCCAGGAAAGAGATCTTGGCACAAAACATCTACGACAAGGGCGACTTCTTCCGCAATACAGGGTATTTAGTTGAGACTAACAGCACCGGGATGACTCTCAGGGTAGGCTCCAATGTCAAACATGAACCTTTCGTTTTGGGCGGTAAGGTGCCTTCCTGGACTCCCATTGCCCCGCTGATCGGTTGGGTCGAACGCAAGCATATGTCTTGGACCGACAAGGAGACAGGCAGGCTGCTGACCACCATCGAGATCGCCTATCTCATCCGGGGCAAGATCAAGCGGGAAGGCATCGCTGCCCGCAATGTCTTTGCCGAGGTGATAGCCAATCGGAAGCAGTGGATATACGAACAACTTAAGTCCATTGAGATTAGACTATGAGCAATACAGCAAAGTTTGAAGCTCAAAGGCAGATCATCACCAGAGCCCTAAATGATTGCGGTATCCTGACCATTCAGTTCAATAAGGATAATGTTCCCAAGGCATTGCCTTGCGCTATCGTGATCTTAGATTCGGAAGACGGCATCAAGCCGACTTCAAGCAAGTTCGCAGCAACCGACATCGGCTGGACTGTATTTCTGATCGTCAATGCCCAAAACATCGATGACCCTGATTTGGATCTCTATACCCTCAAAGAGAAGTTCCGCAAGTTCTATTACCTGTTTGGTAACAGGGACATCCCTCATATCGAGTATTATACTTCACGAATAGACGGCACCCGTCTGGTCAGGATAGCCAAGCTTGACCTGTTGAAAAGTGGCACTGGAGCAGCATCATGAAAGTGATGAGACTCGGTAACCACAACTTGGGCATCAGCACTGCGACTGAGCTCCTGGAGAGCAAATACAAGCCTGAAGCGGTTGACCTGTCCAAACTCAAACAGGTCGGCAAGCGTTTGGTCACCAAGGAAGCTGAAAGCAAGAAGGTCGTGGCTCAGCCTTATTCCATGAGCAAGCTGTTGGCGCTGTTGGACACCGATGAGTACCATGCCGGTTGTGTGGAGGCCATCTCCAATGCCACAGTTATGCAGTTTGAGTGCAAGAACGCTAATGTCACCAAATGGATGGAGACAGCCGAATTTCCTGCCTGTGAAGACCAGACCACCATCTTGGGCGAACTGATCAGGTTTTATATCGCCTGTGGCAATGGCTTCCTGATTAAGATGCGTAATGCCCAGGGACAGTGGCTCGGTCTGGAGCGCATGCTGCCCACCGAAGCGCAGATCGTGGAGAACTATGACGAGTTCGGGTTCTTCCGACCCAACTATATCCAGACCAAGAACAACCAAAAACGTGACTTCGCTTATGCTGATATCATGCATATCAAGCGATCCACCCATAAGTCCAATGCCTGGGGTCTGTCCTGCCTGCCTATAGCCATTAACGTGGAGATCCTGTCCGAGATCAAGACTTTCGACTATAACAACTTCTTGAACGGGCTGATGATCGACTATTTCGTGATTGTGGAGGGCGGAACCCTCCGGGATGGCACAGTGACTGATGAGGAAGGCAATGAAGTCATCACCGATGCCTATACCGAGATCGAGAAAGCCCTGACTGAGGTCAAAGGCAATGCCAAGTCCCATTCGACTGTCCTGATCGAAAGCGAGAGCAAGGAAGTCCGCATACGGCTGGAACCCCTGCGCCAGCAGGACAGGGAAGGTGGTTTCCTTAGCCTTAAGAAAGACCTACGGGAAGGCATCTTTGCTTATCACCGGGTGCCTGCCCGAGTAGTGTCTCAGCTCATCCCGGGACAGTTAGGTGGGGATAATAAGAGCGATATGCTGATGTTCTACCACTTCGTAATCAAACCGCTGCAGGAACGCTTAGCCTTAACCTTAGCTTTGGAGTTCAACTTCGAGTATAACTGGGGAGTCAAGCCCAGTGACTTCAATTTTGGCAACTTAACCGAAGCTCTGCAGTCTGCCGATGAGCAGCTCTTTAGGCAGAACCGTAACTTTTCCAATAACCCATAACAACACACAGGAGGTAATGTGTACCCATTTACCAAAATCAAGAAGCTCGTCCGCAAGGGCGAATTGCGTAACGTGGAAGTGGAACTGGTCTCTCTGCTGTTTGATGACATGACCCCAGCCAACCAGAAAGGGTTTGTAATCAAGTCAGCCCAGGGTAAGAGCTATGAGCCCAAGACCCACTCCACCAAGTTCAAAAGTGAAACCACCGGTACCCAGGGTCGACTGTATGTCACCCTCATGGAACCGGATGTCAAGGACAGCCAGGGTGACTTCTACTCCAAGGACGAGATCCAGAAGTCCTGCGACCACTTTGCCAAGCATGGACTGGTCGGCAAGTGCGATGTGAATCACAACATGCAGCCTGTACCGGAGTTCTCTGTAGTGGAGAACTACATCCTCAAGACCGCTGACAAAGAGCATTTCCCGGACACCAAAGTGGGTGCTTGGGTGCAAGTACTCAAGTGCGAGAACCTCGGCTCGGAACTCTGGCAGAAGGTCGAGAAAGGTGAGTTCAAGGGTGTCTCCATCTATGGACGGGCCGATGACTACCGCAATGCCGAAGCCAGCCTGACCGAGATCAAGAATGAGCTCAATAGCTTACGTAAGGTAGCGGAGCAGAACAACAACACCGAACTGCAGAAAGGGATCACAGCCATCTCTGAAAAGATAGCCAAGATCGAAAAGAGCAGCGTTAATATTCTGCTGCTACAACCGCCGCAAAGACGAAAATAATATAAAAAACGACTCCAAGAATTGTAGAGATTAAAGCCATTTTGCCAGCGGATTTGGCCTTTTTCGGCATTGTGGGATTCCAGACCAGATACAGAATTAACCCAACTATCGGTGCCAAAAAACATACTCCACCTAACAAACAACCAAGATCACCATCGTTAGCACTTAGGGTCTGAATTACATTATTGCTGGTTGAAACACCGCAATGAACGCAGATTAAAGCTTTGTCGTCGATTTCCTTGCCACAATTGTTGCAATACATTTCGTTCTCCTTTTTTTGGTATAACTACAGAATTATTTGTGCCAAAACTTCTAATGACTGAAGTTTTTCAGCTGCTAATCCCACGAATGGGTCAATGAAGTTAAAATCTACTGGTTTCATAAACACTATAAATTCCTCATATTTACTAACATTTATGCAAGTCTTTTAGTACACTGATCCCACACCCATACTTAATGTATAGATCACGTTTATCACGTCAAGTCTTTTATTTGGGTTTCTCACAACTCCATTTCCTTGGCTTAGTTCCCTGCACCGAATACCTTAGCAATACGAATGAAATGCGCATCGCATTCGTAATTCATTCGCAATGCAATCGCAATTCGGACAGGAAAGGTGCGGGTTATTCGGTTGTCATCTCCACCGAGTTCTCCGGCATCACCAACGGCAAGATCTTTGTCCTCAAGGACATTCCTGCCGGAACCTAACAACACAAACCAATAACCAAGGACAAGAACATGGATCGCCAAAGTAAACCTGAGATGGCGGGTCCCCGCAGTACAACTTGTTGGACTGTGGGGTACTCAAAGATAAGATAGACAGCGTACATGAAGAGATCTACGGCAACGGAAACAGCAATAACTCATTGGTGACCAGAATGGCGAGAGTGGAGACGAACATGAAGATACTTCTGGGTGTCTCCACCTCCCAGTTCTTTATGCTGATCGGCGTTGCCATCAAGATGTTCTTCAACCAATAAGGACGGCATAATATGAAAACAGAACCCAAACTGAGCTATAGCCAACTCCGGCAGATCCTCAGCCTGACCATCTCCAACCAGATCCTGAAAGCCAAGCTTGAGGACTTCCTCTCCGGTAAGGTGACCAAAGTATCGGAAGTGGAACTGCTTGAACTGATATCCCATTCTGAAGTAGATAAGGAGCTTATCCGCATCATATCCAACCAAGAGCCTGACAATATGGATGCCATAGAAGCTTTGGAGTACATCTCAGCTTTTTTCGTCTATATCAGAGCCAACAGCGAGAGGTGCAAAGACTGGCTCGGGAATTTAGGATTGGCAGTGGCAACCGTCAAGAGCACAGATACCCCTACGAGAAGTTCGAAATGATCCTGCGTAAACTCGGCTTCGCTACAGAGGACTTTGATGCCTTAACTCTGCCTGAGCTTTATCTCAGGTTATGCCTATGCGATCCCAAAGGAGAGGTCTGATGGATGCCTTAATCGGCTGGATTGGTGGTAAACGCCTCCTGAGAAAGACCATCTCCCAGTACGTGCCCAATGACATCACCGGCTATATCGAACCCTTCGGGGGTGCTGCCTGGATGCTCCTGCTCAAGGACAGGTGGGCAGACCTGGAAGTGTATAATGATCTCGATTATCGCCTGGTCAACCTGTTCCTGCAGGTCAAGTACCATCCTGATGAGCTGATCAGGGAACTAGACTATATGGTTGCCAGTCGTAAGCTGTTCGGGGATATCCTCAAGCAGGAAGGACTGACCGAGATACAGAGGGCTGCCAGGTTCATGTTCCTGATCACCCGGTCTTTCGGCTCAAAGGGTGACAGCTTCGGTACTTCTCAGAAGCGGGGCACTTCCAGTATGTATAACCGGCTGGATCGGATCAAAGAGCTGCACAGACGTCTGGATATGGTGATCATCGAGAACCTGTCCTATGAGAAGGTGATCGAGAAGTATGACACCAAGACCAACTTCTTTTACTGCGATCCTCCCTATATGGTCGGCTATACCTATGAGAACTCCAAACAGTTCGACCACACCGTGCTCAGGGATATGCTCAAGAAGCTGAAAGGTCGCTTTATCCTCAGTTACGATGACAACCCGGATGTGCTCAAACTCTACAAAGGTTTCCAGATCAAGCATGTGACTAGGACCAAGGGTATCAACCGCAAGGAAGGCAAATCCGAGTACAATGAGGTCATAATAGCCAACTTCCCCTTGGAGGACAGATGAACAGCATAATCTCTTGGGTTGGTGGCAAACGACTCCTGAGAAAGAAAATCCTGCCCCTGATTCCCAAGCATGACATCTACTGCGAGGTGTTTGGTGGAGCAGCCTGGGTTCTGTTCGGCAAGTCGCCCAACAAAGAAGACTGGCAGTTATCAAAGAAGAGCAGATATACAGAGGTCTATAACGATATTAATGGCGACTTGGTCAACTTCTGGAAGTACATCAAAAACCACCCGGAAGCGTTCGTTACTGAGCTTAACCAGTACTTAGTATCCAGAGAGTTATTCGATGCCTTTACCAATCATCAGCCCAAGACCGAGTTAGAGCGGGCTATCCGCTTCTACTTCCAGTTGTCCTGCAGTTACGGCTCTCGCAGTAAGAACTTCTGTATCATGCAGGGCTACAAATACATGCCCCTACGCCAACTGGAGAAGGTGAAGGTTGCCTCAGAACGGCTACAGCAGGTGATCATCGAAAAGCAGGACTATGAGAAGATACTAAACAGATACGATAGTCCCAATACATTTTTCTACTTAGACCCTCCCTATTATACAAAGGAGCATTTATACGATAGAGAAGATGCAGACGCTTTTACCAAGCATGAGGAGATGGCGAAGCAGTTAAAAGCCATCAAGGGCAAGTTCCTGCTTTCCTACAATGATGAGCCTTACATCAGGAAACTCTATAAAGGTCTGACCATCGAGACTGTGGAAGCCCGATACACCGTATCAGGCAGCTTCCAGACTCAGACTGAGTTGATGATTAGGAATTATTAGCTTTGTTGGTAATAACTTCTATATCTTGTTCAATACAGAATCGAATAAATTTGAATGCATTCCAGTATTTAACTGAAAACGAAGGTAGATGTTTTATCTGTGCAAACAAATCTTGTATAGTACTGAGATTGGTTTTTAACTGGTTAATATCATCTGTGTCTTGGAACCAATAAAATGCATAATGACAAACAGGTGGAGTTCCAACTTTGAAGGGGATTTGCTCATACTTTCTAAATCTCTTGAATAGACGATTCAAATCTTTATGGATTTTAGTTTTAGGATTATTGTTTATGGACTCTATTGCATATTCAGCACTTGGAGTTAAAATCAAGCCTACCCAATCTGTTTTTTCATACCATTCTGAAACTTCGTCTATAGCGTCTCCCATAATAATTTGCAGTTCTTTATCGTATTCATACTCCCCATAGCTGATTGCTCCTCTAAAAAAAACATGATGTTCAAGCATAAATGGCAAGAAAATGGAATCAATTAGAAAGGGTAATCCCATTAATATCAACTTATCTTTAAAAATTTTTTCATATCCTTTCTTAGGTGATTCACATAAAACTAATGTATCTGATAAAAATAGCAGATCTAAAGATGTTATGTATTTTGAATTATTGTCCCTTTCTTCTTTTGCTTTTTTAAGAGTTTTTTGTATTGAAGACCAAATTTCAAAAAAATCACTACCAGATCGCTTTGAGACAGTTTCTCTAAATCCTAAAACATCAAGCATCATAACATATCCAGTTTTTACTCTTCTGATGTCTTGCGATGGGGATTGTTTCCTTTCAGATAGCTTTTGTGCAGCTTTTTTAATTGCTTCTGGAGATAAATGTGCTGACATAAATCCTCCTATCATCATTATAACACAAGATTTTATCATTAAATCAAGTTGTCAATATCAAAATGTCAGAACTAACCTTTAAACTCGTCCTGATTACTGATGATGCCAATCTCAAGCTGAGTGAGGTAACTCAGGAGGCATCATCAGCTAAAGAACAGATAGAGAAACCTGCTGCGGTCAAGATCTCGGCTGAACAGGCACTGGCAACCATTCGTGACGTCAAGATAGCCTTTGATGGTGTCTTGCAGGTGGTTGGCTCGGTTGTCTCGTCAGTCAATGACTATCTGAATGCCTCCCTTTCTCAGAGACAGGCTGCCACCTTAGCCAAGATTGCCTTTGGCGAAGCTGCCGGTGAGATGAGCAATTTTGCCTCAGCCATGCAGAAAGTGACCAACTTCGGTGATGAGGAGATGTTGGCTCTGATGTCCAAGTTAGCTCAGACCTATAAGCTCAACAAGAGTGAGATTCAAGACCTGACTCCCGTTTTGCTGGACTTTGCCGAAGCCAATAAAAGCACCGGCATGACCATCGAGTCTGCCTTTGATCTGATGGGTCGTGCCCTAAACGGTCATACTGAGATGTTGGGTCGCTATGGCATCGAACTGGATTCCACCCGGCTCAAGACCGAAGGTGTCTCCTATTTGGTGGAAAAGTTATCTGCCGATTATGGAGGCACTGCCGAAGCTCTGGCTGATTTGCGCCTGCAGAATGCCAATGCCTGGGGAGACATTAAAGAGACCATCGGTGATATGCTCACAGTTCTGATTACACCTCTGTTGAAGGGACTGCGTTCACTGATGGAAGGCTATCAGAGTTTATCTCCCATTATGAAGGGCTTTGTCACAGGGCTGATGATAGCCATACCTGTAATTGGTACGGTTACCACTGCTGTAATTACCTTAACTGCCGCTTATCATGCTCTTAAAATAGCCATCAACCCCGTGGCTGGCATTATCGGACTGGCTGTAGGAGCAGTAGCAGGTCTGGGCTTTGCCTATGCTTCCACCCAGATAGCCAATCAATCCGCTATGGAGACTCAGGACGAATACCGGGACTCGGTGGACAGAACTGCCGAAAGCGTGGAGTCCTTGGTTGCCAAGCACAAGGAAATAGCCTTTAGTATCGACTATGCTGAAGCCAAACGCAGATTAGGTGAGATCAAGCGGGAAATGGCTGATTATGAGCAGACCGTCAAGCTTATGCAGACCGATCTGGTTATGGTCAGTGATGATTACTTCGATAGGCAAAGGGAACGCACCATCGAGGCAGCCGAATTAGCCAAGAAGATAGCCGCTGAGGATGCCAAGGCAATCTCGGAGTTCAATAAGGAAAAGGTTAGGATAGAGACCGAAGCCACTCTATCCGGCATAGCCCTTTTGGAATACAAGTTAGAATATACCAAACAGAACTACAAGGCATTAGGAACTATTACCGCCGATAATACCGAACAGCAGATTTCCACACTGGAACGTATCAAAGGGTTGGAACAGCAGCTTGCCCAAGCCAAACAGCGAGACCTTGAGTCCTTACGCTCACTGGAGCAGAAATACAACACCCTTGCCATAGAAGATGCGGTTCAGCGTAGGACAAGGGAACTGGAAATCCAAAGGGATGCCGAGTTAAGCAAGGCAGTCTCCCTGAATGCTTCGGAGCAGACCTTAGCTCAGATCAGAACCTACTATAACACTGAGATAACCAAAGTAGAACAGGACGCTGCTGCTCAGAGGGTCAAACAGGCTGAGATTGAGCAGAGGGATAAACAGCGCTTAGCCGAGGAAGAGCAGAGACGGCTTCAGGACTTGGAGGATGCCAGACATGAGTTTTCCCTACGTACTCTTGATTTGGCAGGCAATACCTATCAGGCGGAACTGGATGCCATAGACAACTACTATGCCAAGAAGAAAGCCAAGCTGATTGAAGCAGGTATAAGTGAAGAGCAGATCACCCAACAGATTGAACAGGCTAAGGCAAGGATCAGAGAACAATTTGATAAGAGACAGATAGACGGCATCAGCCAGTTGTTCGGTAATCTTGCCAAAACCTCCGAAGCTTTCGGTAAGAAGGGTTTTGCTCTCTGGAAGACCATGTCCGTAGCTCAGGCATTAGTGGATACCTATTCATCTGCTAATGCCGCTTACAAGGCAATGGCCGGTATTCCCATCGTAGGTCCGGGACTGGCCATAGCCGCTGCCGCTGCTGCCATCGGAGCCGGACTGGCTAATGTAGCTGTCATAGCCAATACCGAACCACCCAAAGCCGGAAAGGGTGGCATGTTGGTCGGTAACTCCCATGAATCTGGTGGTATCCTGATCGAAGCTGAGGGTGATGAATACATCACAGCCAAGGATAGGGTCAGAGCTTTAGGCAAGGGTCTGTTTGACTTCCTTAACTTTGCTCCCTTGGAGTCTGTAAAGCTAGCCTTTGCCGGGCTGCCTGTTCCCAGTATACCCATTCCTGCCAACCTTGGCTCATATTATGGCTCAGGTGGCAGTATCTCGGGCAGAGGCAGTATGGATGCGCTGTTGGATATCATGAGCGATATGCGGGATAAGATCGTGGAACTGCAGCAGAAAGTCACTGAGTCCAAGCCCATCATCGATATCCATGTTGATCCACTAAGTAATGATCCGGTACGTGTGAGTGAGATAGCCGATACCGGCAAGCAGATCAGGAGTGAAGTCTGATGGCTGAGCTGTTCAAAGTGGACTTTGTCATGGGCAAGACCGATGCTGCCGATTATGGTCAGGTTAAGCACAGCCTGATAGACACTGCAACTGACAGGCAATTGATATCATTATCAGTATCAGCCGATAAACTGCAGTCTATCTCCAACTACAGCCGGGAACCCAAGCGGTTGACCTTTGAGTGCTTTCCGACTGCTTGGATCACCAATAACATCCTCTCCGGAGGTAATGAGCATGAACGCTATATCTCGCACTTTGAGGTTAAGGTCTATCGTAACAACAGTCTGTTCTTTACCGGTATCATAGACACTTCCCAGTTAAGCTTGGATGTCAGTACCGGTATCCTTAAGTTCACCTGCTATGACAAGATCAAGCTGTTATCGGTCTATTCCGACCAGACTCATTATTACAGCCTGACTGCCGGGTATCAGCCGAGTTGGATCTTAGGCTATTTCCTGCAGGATATCCAGCAAACCATCCCCATCTCCATACCTTACAGCAATCTGTTCAGCTTACCTACCTTATATATAAGCACCGGCAATGCCCTGACCATTGCTCATGTGGACTATAACGACATGCTGCAATTTCCCAATCCTCCGGGCGGATGGACCTATAGTTATCACAATACATCTTGGTTAGCTCCCAAGTATGGCTATTGGGTAGATACCATATCCAATCGGGTCATCTTTCTCTTTGCCTTCAAGAAGATCATCCAAGCCACCTATCCCAATCCTGCCACTACCAAGTACCAAGGCAGATACAGAGGCAGGATCTTAAAATTTTACAATAACATCTGTCCCGTTGTTCATGAGTATGATGAGAAGACCGGCTGGGAGGATAGCATCACTGCTTTGGATAATGCCTATAATGAACTGCTCAGCTTTTTCAATGACAATGGCATCTCCGAAGCTCAGCTCAACAGCTTAACCAGTACGGGCAGTTTGGGAGATGCTCACTATGGTAGCAGCCAGTTGGTTAATACTTGGGTGGAAGCCGACTTTTATGGCAATCTGATGCCTACCCGTTTGCATCCCGGCAAGTCCTATGAAACCCTCAAAACTGAGCAGACCGATAATCTCAAAGTGCTTCAGGCTATGCTCATGCTCTATAATGCCACTCTCTATACCCATCCCTCGGGCAGTATTATCTTCAAGAACAAAGACTCATACTCCTCTACTATTATAGATATTGCCGATGAGGATGTGGTCACCTTCATTACCAAACGTGGCAATCAGGAAAAGCCGGACACTACCATCTTGGATGTCCTGGCAGGAGATACCGCTCAGTTACAGGGTCTGATCCGATCCTATCTGATTGACTTTTATGATGCCAAGTGGAGCATTGAAGCCACCATCGACCAGTTAGCCAAATACAACCTATCCCTGCAAGGCAAGATAAGGATCAAGAGCAAGGTCTATGTGATAACCGAACTGGAGCGGAACTACCAATCCGATGAGTACAAGCTAAAGGCATGGTTAATATGAAAGGTTTTAAGATGATCAGAGTGGATAACGGGTATAGCACCTATACCTGTGAAGATGCGCTGATAGAGTATATTCCTAAACAGAAGTACCGTATTGAGAAAAAGAACGCTTTTGATCCAACTATCCTGCATCAAAGGGAAGCTTACAGGGAAGACACCATTAATATAGAAGCCATTATGTATCCTGAGCAATATAGTGCCTTTCTCTATTTCCTTACTCAACCTGGTAAGTTTTATATTGAGTTCAACTGGTATTCTATTATAACACGTCAATTCCCTGTCACCATAGCCCAACTACCAAAGATGCCGGATGATCTGCATGAATACCCTGAAAAGATCAAAGTCACTCTGGAATCGAGATATACCGGTACACCGACCACTATAAACTTCAACTATTACACCCAAATAGATGAGCATGAGATCGTTTATTAACCAAAATAACCAGAAATAACAGAACATAATATAAGGAGTAACCATGTATAGATTTGGAATCAGCTACTACATTATGAGCGCTGCCAACCGCATCCCCCTTTCAGGCTTACACGTTAAACTAGTCAAACCCGGTGAAACCTTTGAACAGGGTATCAGATTGGAAGAGAAACCGGCAGACTCAGGCTATTACGAGACCGATAAGCTCGATGAGCCCGACTGGGGCTTCTATCAGATCTGGGATGACCGTCAGAACCACAATGGTGGTTTCTCTGGCAAGACCTGTACGGTCGGCAAGCTGGATGCACGGGGTATCAAGGACGGCTCTATCTATACTAACCATCTGGAAAACGAAGCTATTACATCCGAAAAGATAGCCAAGAACGCCATCCACTCTGAACACATCGATAACTGCGTATTTCCGCTCTCAAAGCTTTCCTGTGAAATACAGGATCAGACCAGAGGAATAGGACATCCCAGTGCTGAGAATCCACCCAAGGATGAAGATGACTATGTGGTTCATACTTTAGATAGGGAATATTGTGTTCCACCGTATATCATCATTACTCCCTTCTGTGATAAGAATATATCCATCAACGAGATCATTCACGATGGATTACAGGTTAAGGTAGTTCTGGTCAGAGGTGAGGCATTCGTTCTTAATAAATGGAATTACTATCTTTTGGCTATTGATCGATGAAATGGCTTAAAAAAACAGCTAGCTCTTAATACTTGGTTAAGTATAAAAATAACTATGAATAATAGCCAGTTATCGTATTAGTTATACTGATTAAAGACGTTGGGCAGTGTTGGTTTTACCACACACCATACAGCTATTGCCATGAAATTTCTTATTAGAACAACCTTGATTCGAGCAACCTACGCTTCCACAATTTGAACATTTGTATACAGGTGATTGACAATGTTGATTGCTGAGTGCAAGCTTTCCTTGACAGCTAGCCATATATACCTCCAAAATTTTACTTCAGTTATTTTAAGTATTCGTCATCTGTCAATAAAAAAATGTAATAATCCAGATTAATAAGGTGCTTGAATGATGATTCACTGATTCAAAATGATAAATCTGTTTCACTTTATGACGTAAAACATGAAGAAAGAAGAATTGTAATAACCTTAGCCAAAGGTCGCGTTTCGATGCTAATGAATGGCGCTATACCATTCTGGCTATCTCAACCGAACCGAATATGGACTGACGTGACAACTTCCATTTGCAGAATTGGTGATCCAATTTGCAGAAATCAGTGATCTAATTTGCAGAATTGGTGATCCAATTTGCAGAATACGTGACACAAATTATTTGCATGAGGACTCGCTTTTAGTGTCGGATTTTGCCATTTGCAGAATTCAGTGAGCCAATTTGCAGTTTTCAGTGACTCTTTATATACAGCTAAAGGGAATTTTGGACTTCGCACCAGGGGAAAGATAATACAATCCTCTTGACAAATGCCCCTATCAACAAATCCGTGTATGATACATAAAATCAATGCATTGGAGTTAATCCAAAATATCAGACAAGGAGGAAAGGATGGAATACCCTTTTCAGGACATTGAGAAGAAATGGCAGAAAATCTGGAACGAAAAAAGAGTCTTTAACGCTTTAGACAAGACCGACAAGCAGAAGTACTACGTCCTCGCCATGTTTCCCTATCCATCCGGAATCCTCCATTGCGGGCATGTGTCCAATTACTCGATCAGCGACGCCATAGCGCGCGTCAAGATGATGCAGGGATATAACGTGATGTCGCCGATGGGCTTTGACTCTTTCGGCATGCCGGCGGAAAATTATGCCATCCAGCATAACTCGCATCCCAGGCTCACAACCGAGGAATGCATAGACGCCATGCACAAGCAGTTTGACAGTCTGGGCTTCTGTCTGGATTGGGAACGCGAAGTCAGCACCTGCCGTCCCGATTATTACAAATGGGGACAGTTCATCTTTAAGAAGCTGTATGAAAAGGGCCTGGTCTACAAGAAGAAATCCTTCCAGAACTGGTGTGAAAGCTGCCAGACCGTGCTGGCTAACGAACAGGTGGAAAACGGCCACTGCTGGCGCTGTGAATCTGAAGTGGTGCAAAAAGAGCTGGAGCAGTGGTATTTCAAGATCACTGAATATGCGGAAGAACTGCTGGATTTCAGCAAACTGATCGACTGGCCGGAACGCGTCATGACCATGCAGACCAACTGGATCGGTAAAAGCTACGGCACAGAGATAGATTTCATTCTGGAAGGGACGGGTGAACTGATAAAAGTCTTTACCACGCGTCCAGATACCATCTTCGGCGTCACCTTCATGGCCTTGCCGCCGGAGCACCCCTTTGTGCAGAGATGGCTGGAAGAAGAACCTGGCAACAAGTCATTGCATGACTTCTGCCATAAGGTGATCAATGAAGACAAGATAACACGCACTGCCGAAGACACCACCAAAGAAGGTATCTTTTCAGGCAGATATTGCATCAATCCGGTCAACGGCGACAAGGTGCAGATCTGGGTCACAAATTATGTTCTGATGGATTATGGCACAGGCGCTGTGATGGCTGTTCCGGCACATGACCAGAGGGATTTTGAGTTCGCCAAAAAATATCATCTGCCGATTAAGATCGTGATTCAGAATAAAGAACAAGATCTGTCTGTGGAGACAATGACAGAAGCTTATGTGGATCCGGGCTGGCAGGTAAACTCTGCCCAGTTTGACGGAATGGAAAACGAACCTGCCAAGCAGGCCATTTCCAAGTGGATGGAAGAAAACGGAATGGGCAGACAGACCGTGACCTACCGCTTGCGCGACTGGGGCGTTTCCAGACAGCGCTACTGGGGTAATCCCATCCCCATCATCTATTGTGATGATTGCGGGGTGGTGCTCGTCCCGGATGAAGATCTGCCGGTGCTGCTGCCAGACAATGTTCAGGTCGGCAAGACTACCAGAAATCCTTTGCTGTCGGTGCCTGAGTTTGTTAATACAACTTGTCCCAAATGCGGTAAAGCCGCTCACAGAGAGACTGACACGATGGATACGTTTGTGGACAGCAGTTGGTATTTTGCGCGCTATGCCGATCCGAAAAACGATAAAGAGCCGTTCAATAAAGCAAACGCCAATTACTGGCTGCCAGTGGATCAATACATCGGCGGAATCGAGCATGCCGTGATGCATCTGCTCTATGCCAGATTCATCCATAAATTCATGCGTGACCTGGGCTGGGTGGACTGTGACGAGCCCTTTGCACGGCTGCTGACGCAGGGCATGGTGACCAAGGACGGAGCCAAGATGTCCAAAAGCAAAGGCAACGTGGTCGATCCCAAATACATCGTGGACCGCTTTGGGGCGGATACCTTGAGAGTGTTTCTGCTGTTTGCCTCTCCTCCGGAAAAAGATTCGGAATGGAGCGACGACGGCGTGATGGGCGCTTTCAGGTTTTTGAACCGGGTCTGGCGTCTGATAGACAGTGAAAAAGAGCATATCATCATAGGCTTGGGTTATTGCTCCACCGGAAATGAGTTGTCCGCCCAGTTCAAGGACCTGCAATACAGCACGCATCACACCGTTCAGAAATGGCTGGACGACGTGGAAAAAAGAATGCAGTACAACACAGCCATCGCAGCGGTGATGGAGCATCTGAACAATGTCACGGCAGTCAAGGAACCGGAAAAGCTGAATGAAGCTGAACTGGCGGTGTTTGCGCGGGCTTGTGTGATCATTCCGAGGCTGCTGTATCCCTTTGCGCCGCACATTGCAGAAGAGCTTTGGCAAATGCTGGGCAACAGCACTTTGCTGCATGAAGCGGGCCTGCCGACTTATAAGCCTGAACGGCTGGTCAGGGATTCCATCTCTTACGTGATCCAGATCAACGGCAAAGTCAGAGGCAAAATGGATATTGCTCCCGGCACTCCTGAAGAAACTATCAAAGCAGCGGCTCTGGAGGTGGAAAACGTCAAACGCACTATCGAAGGCAAAACCATCCGCAAGGTCATAGTCATACCTGATAAAATGGTCAGCATCGCCGTTTCATAAAAGATAAACATTCAACTAGCACGGGCTGTCAGGATAACCTGGCAGCCTTTTCTTTCGCGCAGAAATTCCTTGACTGCATTTACCTTGTCCAATATATGAAATGCAGGTGATAAGGAGTTTGTATGAGTGTCCTGGAACCAGAAAATCTCTATAAAAATATCTTTGATCATGCTTTGATAGCCATTGGCATAACGGATACTGAGGGCAGATTCATCCTGGTCAACGACACCTGGTGCGATCAGCTCTGCTATTCCAAAGAAGAAGCGATGCAACTGACACTGAAAGACATTCTGCTGCCGGAGGATATGGAGATCAGACTCAGAAATTTTCAGAAGCTGGTCAATGGTGAAACAGACTGCTTTCAGAAGCTTTCCAGATACAAAAGAAAAGACGGCAGCGGGTTCTGGACCAATCTGAGCGTGACTTCCATCAAGGACTCTGAAGGTGTGGTCATCGCTGTGCTTAACATTTTCCAGGACATCGATAAACTCATCAAGACGGAAAACAATCTCAAGCATCTCAGCCTTTCCCTGGAAGACGTCAATGAGCAAATGAAAACAGCCAATCGCGAAATCCAGCAGAAGAATGATGAACTGCAACTGGCATATAAAAAACTGGAAGAACTGGCCAGAACTGATTCCCTGACCGGACTTGCCAACCGCAGGCAACTGGAAGAACGCTTGCTGATGGAGGCGCGCCGCACGTTGCGGACCAGGAATGAATTCTGCATCTGCATCTGCGACATTGATGACTTTAAGCAGATCAATGATAACAACGGTCACGATATCGGAGACAAAGTACTGAAAAATCTGGCTGACCTTTTCCCCCAATGCATCAGGGAAACAGACGTGGTCGGACGCTGGGGTGGAGAGGAATTCATGATCATCCTGCCCGAGACTCCTTTGAAAGATGCCATGATCCCGATGGAACGGGTCAGGATCGCGGTCAAATCACATGAGATACTTGCTGGTGACAAAACCTTTAACGTGACCACAACCATCGGATTCAGTTGTTTCTATCCCGACAGCAAACTGGAAGAAGTGATCAAACAGGCAGACCTGGCACTGTATGCCGGCAAAAAAAATCAGAAGAACATAGTGATTCAATATACCAAACAACTGGAAGCAATCCACTCCATCTATCTGAAAAACCGGACATAAAACAGATTCAGCCCGATGCAAGCTGACTCTGTCGTTTATAGATCGATCACTTAACTCTTTCTGGGAAATACATCCTGTTTAACATTCTTCATGTCGTGCAGATCCTTCAATCTGGCGTTCACTGTGAATGACGGTAACATTGCTTTCAAACCGACTTCCTGCGGCACCTGGATCATTTCTGCTTTCTGCAGGAATAGCTCTGCTTTCTGGTTCCAGTACGCAGGTTCTGCCAATGCGGGAGATATCCAGTCCAGCTCGTATGCCAGTTTCAGCATCTGGTTGAACAGAGCGCTCTTGGCAGGATTTCTGAACTTAGTTACGATACCGGCATTGGCAATGGCTGTGCCGTCAATTTCCAGATATGTGGGCTGCGGCAGTAATAGATCAGCCGGTGCAGAATCTTCGAAGAAGGGAACGACGGCAACTTTGAAGGCTTTCTTACCTGCAGTTTCAGGATAAGCACCGTAGCTAAACACAAAGTCAGCTTCTGTCTTACCAGGTTTTATGCCTAATGTGAGTAAACCGGTCAGGTTGGCATAGTCCGAGGTCATCAGTAGATTGCCTGGATCGATACTGACCTGAGATGCTTTGTGCCAGACTGCGAGGGCTTTCTCTTCACTTATGTGGTTGAGATTGTAGATAAACAGCATATCCATTTCAGGCTGCAGTTCATCAAGATCCGTAAACAACGCATCAGCAAAGCGGTTGAAGTTACTATCCGGCGGATCGATCAGAATCAGTTTTTTGCCTCGGCGTTGATGCAATCTGATCATGGTTCTCAAGGTATGACTGATCTCACCGATCACAACATGGGTATTATATTTTTCCAGTTGATAATAGGGTTTATCGGCAGGATGATTTTGCCACAAGCTGTCTGTGAACATGGGCCTGTAACCGTTGGAAGCCAGTTGTCCTCCCGTGTTTTGGGCAAATTCCTGCAACATTATCATCTCTTCCAATGTCAGCATCGGCGTTGCTTCAAAACTCATTACTTTGTCAGACTTCTGGTGCGCTTTGATCAGTTCCTTAGCTTCCTGCCAGGTGATATCCTTCCAGCCCTCTTTGGTTTTTGCCTTGGGCTGTGTCAGCCTGTCTTTGCCCAATAAGCTTTGCCAGCCGAAACGTCCATTAAAACAGATGTTACGGCCGTTGAATCCGGCATTGATGATGGGTTCATCCTTTTTTTCCGGAGTAGTGATCCGCGTGATCACACCGGTTTGGGCTTCCACTTTGATGGAGCAGCCGGTTCCGCACAGGCCGCAGCTCTGGACGGTGGTTTCCTTTGGCAATGGATTCATCTTGTAATACAGATTGCGATCCACCAAGGCTCCCACGGGACAGACATTGATGCACTTGCCGCAGGATTCACAACTGGTCTGGGTCAGGCTTTCACCAAATTCCGGTGCCACCAGGGTCGGGAAACCTCTGTAAATATAACCTAAAACCGCTGCTCCCTGAACTTCGGAACAGGTTCTGATACAGCGTCCGCAGTTGATGCACTTATTGGCATCCCTCAGGATATAGGGATGGCTGGCGTCGATGGGATGACGGTTCACGCTGCCCAGAAAGCGGATAGGGTTAACCTCATAGTCTGTGCAGTACTGCCTCAGGAAACAGGTCTCATTGACCTGGCAGCCGCATTCCAGGCAGCGTTCAGCTTCCAGTTTTGCCTGCTCTTCCTGGAAACCGAGTTCGACTTCTGTGAATGAACTGCTCGCTTGTTTTACCGATATCTCAGGCATGGCAACCCGGTCTCGTTTGTCATACTGCTCATATTCCTTGCGTGAGATCTCTTTTATCTTTTTGCCTTTTTTGGCATCAAACCTGTCTTGGGGCGGATTCAAGGGCAATCCCTGCAGGAACTTATCCATCATTTCAGCAGCCAGGCGTCCATCTGCAATTGCTTCGATCGCTGTGGCGGCACCACGCCTGAAATCCCCACCGGCAAAGACATTGCCCAGTCCCGTGAACATATTGTCTTCATTCACAATGGCTGTTGACCAGCGGCTGATCGGAAAGACCTTGCCCTCGATCTGGTTCTCAGGTTGATTGAAAGCATCAGTATCCGGCACCTGAGAAATGGCAGCAATGATATTGTCAAACTGCAGCGTGAAGAACTCTCCGGTCGGTTCCGGACGGCATCTGCCGCTGCTGTCAGGTTCACCCAGTTTCATTTTTTCCAGTTTTACTTCTTTCAGAATGCCTTTCTCTCCAAGGTATTCCACGGGATTGGAAAGCATGTAGAATTTCACTCCTTCATGT
>Ga0209610_1000608_pt1 | contig 18847 bp, 16 predicted proteins | sample LakKivw275mmetaG_FD_184137 | JGI IMG/M metagenome (GOLD analysis project Ga0209610, IMG submission 184137) | Anoxic lake water microbial communities from Lake Kivu, Rwanda to study Microbial Dark Matter (Phase II) - Lake Kivu water 275m metaG... | ecosystem: Environmental > Aquatic > Freshwater...
TTATAATAATAGCAATACTGTCATGTCAACCGGTCTGTGGCCGGGTGAGGCAGCTCATCAGGAGAGCCGATTTTATTCGCCGCGGGTAGTATAATGTGGGGGTAGAATTGCCCGAATAGAGGCACAGGAGCAGCCGTCATGCGCAGTGCCCCGATGCGGCCCGGAAAATTCACCTATTCCCCCCACGCGCCTGTAGAGAGGACACGGATCACTCCCGGGCTGATACGGCGCGTCTTCGGCTATGCCCGCCCCTATCTGTGGTTGCTGCTGGGGCTGCTGTTCATCACGCTGGCCTCCACCGGCCTGTCTTTGCTGACGCCCCTGATCTTGCGTCAATTGATCGACCAGACTCTCCCGGCACGGGATTTGCAGCAACTCGTCTGGCTATCACTGGGCCTTCTGGCAATCCCGCTGTTAAACGGCGGCCTGCACGTGTGGCAAAGGCAGGTCAACGCCCGGGTGGGCGAAGGCATAGTTTATGACCTGCGGTCTGCGCTGTTCTCGCACCTGCAGCGGATGTCGCTCAGTTTTTTCACGCACACAAAAATTGGCGAGTTGATGAGCCGCCTGAACAATGATGTGGTAGGCGCGCAGAATGCCATCAGCAACACGTTCATCAACTTCATCATCAGCCTGATCCAGGCGGTGCTGGTGCTGGCTGTGATGTTTACGCTGGAATGGCGGCTGACACTGATCAGCATCGCCGTATTGCCGTTTTTCCTGATTGCGGCGCGCAACCTGGGGAGCCGACTGCAGGATATCGCCCGTTTACAGCTGAACCTGATAGCCAAAATGAACGCCGTGATGAACGAGCTGCTCAATATCAGCGGCTCTTTGCTGGTTAAGCTTTTCGGGCGTACGGTTGAGGAAGACAAGCGTTTCCGGGAGCGCGCCGGGGATGTCCGCAATATCGGCGTGCGCCGCGCGGTTACAGGTACGTTGTTCTTCGTCAGCGTAGGGTTACTGAGCTCAGTCGGCGTCGCTCTGGTATACGGAATAGGCGGCTTCCTGGTCATTCAGCAGGAGCTGACCATCGGCACCATCGTAGCGCTGTGCGCATACCTGGGCAGCCTGTACGGCGCTCTTCAGGGCCTGACCAACGCGCCGGTTGATTTTGCCACCTCTATGGTAAGCTTTGAGCGCGTATTTGAAGTGCTGGACCTGCCGCTGGAGATAAAGGAGAAGCCCGACGCACATGTTCTAAAGAACACCCGGGGCGTGCTGGAGTTCGATGATGTGAGTTTCCGCTATGCAGTGGACGATAAGGGACTGCTGAAGGATGTACAGCGCTTCGGGCAGATCCAGGATGTCCGTACCGTGCTGTCGGGCGATGCTTCCGTCAAAGGCGGGAGCGATGAAAACGGCAACGGGGACGAGAGTTTATCAGCGCTCTCACAGGCGAGGGAGCAAACGCTGGAGCATATATCATTCCGGGCTGACCCCGGCCATCTGGTGGCGCTGGTCGGGCAGAGCGGGGCGGGGAAAACGACCCTGACTTATCTCATCCCCCGTCTGTATGATCCGGACGAAGGTCGCATTTTGATCGACGGCCATGACCTGAAAGACGTAACGCTCGCCTCGCTGGCGGTGCAGATCGGCATGGTTACCCAGGAAACCTATCTATTCCACGATACCGTCCGCGTTAACCTGCTTTATGCCAGGTCGGATGCCACGCAGCAGGAGGTCGAAGCGGCGGCGCGGGCGGCCAACATACACGACTTCATCATGGGACTGCCGGACCGCTATGAGACGATCGTCGGCGAGCGCGGTTACCGCTTCAGCGGCGGTGAGAAGCAGAGGCTGGCGCTGGCGCGCGTGATCCTGAAGGATCCCCGCATGCTGGTGCTTGACGAAGCCACCAGCTCGCTCGACAGCGAGTCGGAAGCGCTGATACAGGACGCGCTCAAGCGCGTCATGGCCGACAGGACAAGCATTGTAATCGCCCACCGCCTGAGCACCATACTGTCGGCCGATTTGATACTGGTAATGGACCGCGGCCGGATCGTTGAGCGCGGCACGCACACAGAGCTGCTGGCGAAAGAGGGATTGTATGCCCGGCTTTATCAAACCCAGTTTCGTACCAGGCAGGATGAACAAGCGGAATAATACCCGGCACGGCCCGGTATACCCGGAAAATACAACGCGGCTGGTGTTGAAGTATGGCCGGATTATCAAAACCCATAACCGGTATCACCGGAAGGGCGTAATAAAGTACGTCGAAAAAGGTTCATTCGGATGGGATGCTGAAGAGGCGCGCGGCGCTGTGCCGCGGTTGATGTAGTTGCCCCCATCACCCGGCTTTATTCCAGCCACTCGTAGGTAAAAATGAATTTATAAAGGCCCACCGAAGCGACGAGCTGTTTGGTAGCGCCCTTCGTCCCCTTGGCAACCGCTGTCGGCAGCGTCACTGTCCCATTGAAATTTTTCTGGGCAGTAAGCATATAGGTTCCGTCGGGCGCCTGGAAATGAGTGCTGTCCAGAGAAACGACCAGGTTGGGCGCCCCCCAACTGCTGGTGGTGATCAACTTGTGAGAAACGGACATGGACGGTTTGTCGCCGGGCTTGATATATTCAGGAGGGTCGCCGATAACAGACTGGGTGGTGGAAGAGCATTCATTGGCGGTTCCCGCGTTGATTATTTTGCCGTTCGCGTCTGTTCGCCAGGTCTTGACTCTAAAGCCGGTCAATCTGCCGCCGCCTGCCTCGATAGTGTCGATCAGAACGCTGGTTGTGCCCGCCAGGTAACTGGATTGTGGCTGACCGTCCTTTGCATAGGGATAGTATATGTAGCTTTTGCGGTGCCAGACCCCCTGGTCGGTGGAAGATGAGGTTGCAGCTGGCGTGGATGATGTGGTTGCCGTCGACGAAGATGATGTCTGTCCGGTGGTAGTAGAGCTGCTCAGTTTGGCCACCCACTTATATACGGTTCCTCCCGGACTGGAGAACGTGCCGGCCATGTCCCTGTCTTTGATAGTGCCGGTATATGTCTGGTTTCCTGCTTCACGGTAGAAAGTTACAGCTCCCGTCTGGGTGTTGCAGCTTATATTTTTGAGCGTCTCCCATCTGCCGTGGGCATCGAGGTAGAGCCTGCCGACCGTTTTCCCGTTTTCCACCCAGAATTCCATTTTACCGGTATAGTTGTTGAAATCGACCGCCCAGGTTCCAGCCAGGCCGCCGGCCCAGTAGCTGGCCGAGCCGGTGTCCGCAGACGATGATGACGAAGTCGCAGAAGTCCCGGATGTGCCGCCGGCGCCGGCCGCTGTAGTGGCCGTACCCGACCCTGCAGCAGTAGAGGATGTCTTACACCCCTTAACCTGTGTGAAGCCGGCGTTCTTGGAAGCAGAGTTGTACGACCAGGTAGACGGCTGGGAGTCGTTGACCACGTATATTCCCGCCTTGATGGTGACATTGGGCTTCACCCGCCAAAAGTGGTAGGGAGGATCATTATCATCATCACCGTTTGAATAGGCGGGCGATGATTGCCAGGCCCCGTAAACCGTCCCGTCCGCATGCTTCAGGCTGATTTTGCCCGGTGTGGCGCCCTTGCCGCCATTCCAGTGATAGTTCAGTATAGAGGTGATCAGGTGCGGCTCGGTGATTGTAAAGACGGCGCCCGACTGCGGCCCGCTGGATACAGCGCCGGTGTTGATGTTATTGAAGATTGCATATTCGATGCACGGGCTTGCGGCCGCCGGTGTGGAAGCAGAGGTGGTCGTGGTACCTGCATTCCAGCCCGTGTCGGTCACCGAAGAAGTTGTCGTATCCGGATAGTAATCTGTATCTGTTCCGGCCTCAGGCTCCTGATCGCCCGCCGCGACGCCCGAATATGCGCCTGCGAGGTCCACGCTGCCGTCGGGCAGCAGTATCGCCACCGATTGCGTCGCACCGTCAACGACGCTGAAATCCACCGACTCCGTCACGCCCGCGCCGCTGACCTGGACGCGGTATGAGCCCAGCGGCCAGCCTTCATCCGGCGCCTCGAGTGTAAAAGAACCCCGGCCGAAGTCCTTGCCGGTTTTAGACTGGGAAGTGCCGATGGAGTAGTCGTCGTCCAGATAAATCCATTCGACACTGATCGTGTTCTCATTGAAGTTATCGTAGATAAACCAGGCATAGAATTTATCGACATCCTTCGAGTACTGCGATACCCTGTCGGCAGGTATATAGTTAACCACGCTGGACGTCAGCATCAGCTCCAGTATCCTGGGGCTGCCGGACTCCCTCAGGTCACCGTACTTGTCCGTGATGGCGTTTATCATGGCGGTCTCTTCGGCGGTATTGCCGAAATTGCCGGAAGATGTGGCAACAGGCTGCGTTGCCCTGTTGAATCTGGCCTTGAGCGTCCCCGCAATATCCTTGCAACCGACGCATAAACCGACCACAAATATTAATGCTACAAACAGAATCAGTTTTGACTTCAAGGCATACCTCCCTAAACAAAGTACTGTTATTTTTGAGGCGATCGTTGTATACGATATGAGAACGATTGATAGTAAACAATTACAAACTTTTTGTCAAGCAGCTGCGGTTATATAAACTCCCGGCATATGCAGGGGCTTTGCCGTCTATTTAACATCGACCTCTCGTGGTGTTAAGATAGCTGAGGCGAATACTATGAAAAATAAAAGCGTGATCGAGTGGCTGCTGGAGCACAATGCAATCGGCGCCGTTACCTTACTTTGCGGGATTCAACAGTAAACAGCCCAACAAGTGGGTCACCCTGCGCGCGCTGCGATTGTCGGAAGCGGTGAAATGAATTTAACTGGTCACTGCCAGATGTTTACGATCTGCCTTTGATCAGGTTTAACAACCGCCGTGATATATATTATGAATTGGAGCATATTATGAAAAACCGGAAACTGTCACCCCCTTGTATGGATGACACTCTGTCTGCTGTTCGTCGCACAGGCCGAGGAATATATGCAGGCTGCCAATGATGAAACCAGGCTTAAAATGAAGAACGCCTTTGTGACCGCCATGAAGCTGGAATACATGTTCTGGGATGGGATTTACAATAGAGTAAAATGGGTACAGTAATAGACCGCACCGCACTGCACCGGCCGGGAGATATATCACGTGGCACATAAGGATTCACCTCCGAACTCCGGGCAATCATTGAAAAAGAGAGGGACAGGAACGCCCGCACTGAAATTTGCATGGCGGTATTACCTGCTTGGTTGTGGATTGGTGGCACTTGCTACTCTTCTGGGTCATTTTACCAGCGGGCTGCTGGCTCCCACCAATATACTGATGATCTACCTCTTGTGTGTCACGGTCTCAGCCATAGTTGGCGGTCTGGGCCCTTCCATCCTGGTATCCATTCTGAGCGTTCTGACCTTTGATTTCTTCTTTGTTCCGCCCTATCTCACGTTAGATGTCGAGCATATACAGTATATATTCACACTTATCGTGTTCCTGCTGGTCGGTATCGCGCTCAGCTATTTCACTTCCATGTTGCGCCGTCAAACCGAAACGTCCAAACGGCGCGAGCAGGAGATGGCCGCCCTGTATGCCCTGGGACAGGACCTGGCCGTTGCCAGCGACCTGCAATCGTATACAAGTTCCATCATCAAGAGGATTAAAGGGACAATTGGGCAGGATGTAATAATTTTCCTGCCTGACGCCCGGAATGAAGCGGCCTTAAAAGCTTATACCGACAGCTCGGAGATCAACGTGGATGCAAATATCTCTAACACGGCTGCGAGGTCTTTCCAACGCAAGGAAATAACGGAATGCAGCAGTGATGCAATAAAGGGCTTAAAAGCATTATGCCTGCCTCTTGTTACAACCAGAAGGGCTGTGGGTGTGATAGTCTTGATAAAGTCCGGAGATGCGGTTGACTATTCCGTTGAGCAGGAGCGGCTGCTGTCGGCCTATTCCGATCTTGCCGCCGTGGCAATCGAAAGCATCCAGCTGGCCGACGAATTACACAATGCCGAGATATTGAAGGCTACCGAGAAGCTCCAGACGGCCCTTTTAAATGCGATCTCTCATGACCTGCGCACGCCGCTTGTCTCGATCATCGGTGTATTGAGCAGCCTGCAGGAAGAAGGGATGGACCTGGACGATGCCGATAAAAGAAGTTTAATACAGGTTGCGCGCGAAGAAGCGGATCGCCTGAACCACCTGATAACCAATCTGCTTGACGAGTCCAGGCTTGAATCAGGGGCACTGAAGTTATCCCTGCAACCGGCTGAAGTAAATGACCTGGTTGGCGCAACGCTGGAACAACTGGGAAGCCGTGTCAACAACCGCATAATTCAGATAGATATACCGGCGGATCTGCCCTTCATACAGGTTGATTTTGGACTTTTTGTCCAGGCACTGGTCAATATAGTGGACAATGCACTGAAATACTCACCTCCCGACTCCCTGATTGAGATTAAAGCCCGATACGTTCATCAGGAAGTGCAGATCGAAATAGACGACCGGGGTACAGGTATCCCCGAACAGGACCTGCCCCATATTTTCGATAAATTCTATCGCATCAAACGCCCGGATAACGTATCGGGTACCGGGTTGGGGTTATCCATTACCAAAGGGCTGATCGAAGCTCATGGCGGCCATATTGAAGCAAAGAGCCAGGCTGGTCGTGGCACTATCGTTAGTATTATACTTCCTGTAAGTGCAGATTTGATGACTGCAGAAAAATTCAATGAGTAACGTAAAGGTACTGGTAGTTGACGATGAGGATTCCATCAGACGCTTTTTACGTGTTGCTCTCGCCTCTCAATCCTATACTTTATTTGAATCAACTTCAGGCCAGGAAGCTCTTTCATGCGTTGCGGAACATAAACCGGATCTGATAATACTTGATTTGGGGTTGCCTGACATCGAAGGGGTAGAAGTTACCCGCTTGCTCCGCGAATGGACAAAAATTCCGATTATTATATTGTCGGTGCGGGGTTCGGAAAGTGACAAGATAGCGGCGCTCGACGCCGGAGCGGACGATTACCTGACCAAGCCTTTCAGTGTAGGAGAATTACTGGCGCGGCTTCGTGCCGCCCTGCGCCGGGCTGCTCAAACACCCGGTGAGCCGGTTTTCACTACCGGAAGCTTGAAAGTTGACCTCTTACGCAGGCTTGTAACTATAGATGATCACGAGATCCAGTTGACACCTAACGAGTATGAATTATTGAGGCTGTTCGTGGTTAATGCGGGAAAAGTGTTAACACATCGCCACCTGCTGCGCGAAGTATGGGGCGCAGAGTATGGAAATGAGTTTCATATGTTGCACGTAAATATAAGTAACCTGCGCCGCAAAATCGAACGCGATTCAACCCGGCCGCAGTTCATCATTACCGAACCTGGAGTCGGTTATCGCCTGAGGATCAGCTAAGGCCTTTAGTATTTGGAATGTACTCTACAACCTCAATATCCTATAAACAGAAGCCGATCAGACGAAAGCCTAAATAGTGGAATGATTATCTCCGACCTGATCCGGTGGATGAGAAATCGGTATATGTTTCATACGCCTGTACATTATGTATATTGCTATGCCGACCGCCATCCATATAATGCCGGCCCAGCGACCATAAGGCTGGGTGATCATCATAATTATCCATATAACAAATGTCGCAGCGAAACCAAGAAGAGCCGTTGCCGGCAACTCGCGGCCTTTGATTTTTAAATTGAGTTTTAGCCTGAATGGGCGGGGCAAATCCGGATCCTTTACTCTCAGCCCTATAATCGAGGCATGAGCCAGCGCAAAGCAGAGCAGGGAACCGAAAACATACAGCGCTCCCAAATCAGAAAAGAAACCGGTAGAAAAGAAGCCGGGTACAAGCAGTGCAATTGCCATCAGTGAAAACAATATTATCCCCACATACGGTGTCCTGAATCGGCGATGTACCCGTTTAAAGACTGAAGGTAACTGGTTATGTGAAGATAGATTGAATGTCAGGCGGGAAATGCCCAGCAATCCGGCATTGGTAGCGGTAAGTAAAATGCTGGCGGCAAGCAAAGCAACCAGAACCGGCAATAAATCACGCAGCCCGGTGAATATCCAGGTGAGAATAATAACAGGTTCTTGCGCGGAGGCAATCTCATTAGCAATTCCCGCAGGCGATATAGCCAGGGATATGCTGTTCGCGATTCCGGCTATGGGGTCCCTGGCCCAACCGTTTACCGGATCACCGAGTTCCTGTGGAGACATCGCCGAGAGGGAGACTATGGATATTCCGGCAAATAGAACAAGGACGGCAACTATCATCAGCATGTACGCTTGCGGTATTCTCTTTTGCGGCTGACGCGTCTCTTCCCCATGCTGGGAAACGGACTCTACACCTGTAAAGCATAAAGCGGCCAGGGCGATGCCGAAAATCAGATTGTTTGTCGATGGCCAATTCCCCTCACCAAACATGTGCTGCAGAAGGACGCCGGGATTGGGCGCCAGTATTAACAAAGCGCCTATTACGACCAGCGTGATCTGAGTCAAAATATCCAGGCTGATAAAAAGTATATTTATCCCCGATGACTCTTTTATGCCTAAGACATTTATAATCATCAAGAAAAAGATAAATCCCATTGACATAGCCGTGCCGTATAGCGGCAGTTTCAACACCGGCCAAAAATAAGCTAAATATGGCGGGATGGTATAAACAGAAATCGCCATAGTAACAATATAACTCAGCATCAAGGCCCAGCCGGCGATAAAACCGATCAGATCGTTGAACCCGTGGCGGGCATAGCTGGCCGACCCTCCCCCCTCGGGGAACATGGAAGAGCCCTCCGCATAGGTGAGGGCATTAAAGACATAAATTAGTCCGGCTATTCCCAGAACAATAGGGGTGGCGCCCAAAGCTACGACGGCGACAAGGCCCAAACCATAATAGATGGATGAGCCCACATCTCCGTAGCCGATACTGAATAAACCGGTGACTCCCAGCACCCGCCTTAGATGAAACCGCCTGGTCCTGGGCGGGTGGGCAAACTTATCTCCGACTTTCAGCTGCCAGCCGTTTCCCGTATTTTGCTCATACTGGGCAGCCGACGGTTCTATTTTGGAAGCTTTCACTTAATCAAATGCTCTTTGAAAGATGGCCGGCTCACCAGGCTTCAGATGGGCTCATCCTCTAAAGAACATTATGATTCAGTCCGGGTCAAAAAGGTGTCAAGAAACCAGTTAAAATGATCAAGAAAGTATCAAGGTTTGGCGTCCCTTTTAGGTCACACAACCCGGCCGATGCCGGCACTCTGATGGGGCCGTTGGTAAGCGCGGAGCACCGCACCTCAGTTGAAAGACATATCAAATCGGGCATTGAAGAGGGGGCCAAGCTGATCCTCGGCGGTAAGAGTCCCACGGAAGCCCCGTTTGATAAAGGCTATTTCGTAATGCCTACCGTTTTCACCGACGTAAAACAGAACATGATTATAGCCGGGGAGGAGATATTCGGGCCTTTAGCCGGCAGACGTACCGATCAATGTTATCCCGATTGAGCGGCGGCTCATCCACCGACTTTAACAGCGGTTCACTATAGAACTCGTGCTGGATGATCAGGTTGTTTATTTTACCGGTTGTACCGCCGGGGCCGCCCACCCCTTGTCTACCACGATTTCCTTCGGCCAGTATAGCCTTAATGCCAGCGAGAAGTTTCCAGCGGCGGGGGCCGGCAGCCAGTTGGGTGTGACCGGGTCCGGCGCATCGCGCTGTATATAAATATCCAGTGAACCGTCGGAATTAATAATCAGCGGAGGATTGCTTAACGATCCCAGGCTGTATCTGTTGATGGGGTTGTCGGCGAAGGCCATTTTATCGTTATACAGAGTCAGCGACCAGAAGCCGTTTATAGGTGGTATTTGGTCCTTATCGAAATGAAGCACATATCTCTTATCGCTGGAGAATATCTGTCCGTCGCCATCCGTGAACGTCGTCTCGTAGAAAGCATCTGCATTCAAGTTGGCGCCAAGCCCCTGATAATCTACAGACGCCCTGAACATATAGTCCGTGCCGTAGTCGCCGGTGCCGTATACCATTTGCCAGTCGTTCTTCATGTCACCCAGTTTGGCCTGAGACATATCTTTAAGAGCCGCCTGATAGCCGGCCTGGATTGCCGATTTGATATCATCGTCCAGCCCTGCGTAATAGGCCGGGTAATCCGCGCCCGGCTTGATGCCAATCTCTGCCATTCTGGTCAGGATTGGCGTGTCGGCTGCATAGGGTGGACTTTCCAGCATCAGCCGACAGACATTGTTGAAATAGGACGGGGCATCCATAGTCAGCAGCCGGTCCAGAGGAGCCACACTGCGATTGACACCGGGGTCAACAGGGACATCGGCCGGCGGGGTATAATCAGTGCCCCATTTGGAAAGCGGCGTCAGCTTCAGCTGGTCCTGAATCTTGTGGACGTTGTCGTAGTCTGCAGAACCGCTGCAGGCAATGCGTCCAATTATCCAGACCCATCTGCCCGGAGACTTGATCTGTGTGACGCCCTCGGGCAATTTACCGCTCCACCCGGGGCCGGTGACGGCGAAATCGCCGGCCCCTGTACCTGTAGTGCGAGAGCCAGGTGCTGAAAAAACATCCGTCCAGTAATTCATCATGGGCATCATATAATAGCGGCCCGCGGTGTCCGGCAGCGAAAGTATAAAAGGCTCCCCAGCGGTGTCCACCCAGGCTGCTGAATAGAGCGTATCCGCGTTAGGCCTGACTACGGCGGTAAATGCGGCATCGGGGAATTCTTTCTTATTACCGAATTGATTTACCGGCGCCCCGTTCTCCATGGGTTTGGGCACTGCCGTAAAGACCTGCCGCGTCAAATCCATTATAACCGGCGGGAACCCGTACACTGCGGCATCATAGGCTATTTGTTGTGCGTCCTGCGGATCAATAGTCTGCTGCGCCGGCTGGGTTGGTTGCCCGACCGTCTGTATTGCCGGAGGCGCCCAGGATTTACCCACCACCGATTCTTTCGGCCAGTACAGCCGCAATGTCAATGAAAAATTGCCTTCGGAGGGCGCCGGCAGCCAGTTGGGTGTAACCGGATCCGGCGCATCGCGCTGTATATAAATATCGATCGAGCCATCGGCATTCGTGATCAGAGGCGGGTCACTCATTGAGCCCAGATTGTATCTGTTGATCGGATTTGCCGCGAAAAGTATTTTATCGTTGTACATGGAAAGCGACCAGAAGCCGTTTACCGGCGGTATCACGTCCTTATCGAAATGCAGCACATATTTATTATCGCTGGACAACCATTGCCCGTCCGCATCTCTGTATAACGATGGATAGAAAGCATCGTCATCCAGATTGGCGCCCAGTCCCTGATAATCTATAACCGCCCTGAGCATGTAGTCCGTGCCGTAATCGCCGGCGCCGTACACCATGCGCCACCCGTTCTTTTCATCACCCGGACCTGTCGCAGGGATTTTGGCCAGGGCCGATTGATATCCGGTCTGGATTGCCGCTTTTACATCATCGTTCAGCCCTGCGTAACAGGACTTATAATCTGCGCCCGGCCTGATGCCTATCTTGAGCATATCAGCCAGGATCGGCGCATCGGCCGCATAGGGAGGGTTATCCACCATCACCCGGCAGAAATAGTCGATATACGTCGGGGCGTCCATCGCCAGCAACCGGTTCAGGGGCGCAACCTTGAGGTTGACGTCGGGATCGACAGGGACATCGGCCGGCGGGGTATAATCGGCGCCCCAGGCAGAGAGCGGCGTCAGCTTCAGCTGGTCCTGAAGCTTATTGACGTCAGCGTAGTCTGCGGAGCCGCTGCAGGCGAAGCGACCGACTATCCAGGCCCATCTGGTGGGGGACTTCATCTCCGTGACTCCCTCGGGCAACTTGCCGCTCCACTTCGGGCCGGTGACGGCGTAATTACCGGCGCCGGTACCCGTAGTACGAGAGCCCACCGAGGCAAAAACATCGGTCCAGTAATCCTGCAGGGACATCATATAGTAGCGGCCATGTGTATCCGGCACCGACAGGATAACAGGTTCTTTAGCGGTGTCGATCCAGGCCGTCGAATAAAGCGTGTCTGCATTGGGCCTGACCACGGTAGTAAACGTGGCATCGGGAAATGCCTTCTTGTTGCTGAACCGGCCTACCGGCGCGCCGTTCTCCGTGGGTGCTGGCACCGCCGTGAAGGCCTGCCGCGTTAAATCCATTATGACCAGGGGAAATCCGTATATAGTGGCGTCAAAGGCTATTTGTTGTGCCTCCTGCGGATCAATAGTCTGCTGAGACGCTTTCTCTGCGGAAGCACAGCCCGCAGCTATCGAGCTCACAAGGATAATCAGCGCGATGAGAACCAGTAACTTATGCAAATATACGTTTTTCATATGAAACTGCTCCTTATATGCCGGGTATTCCACATTCGACCGATTACTTAATTCAGGCTGAATTGACTATGTTTATCTCTTTACGTGTTAACGCTTGATTACCGCCATTATAACACCTGTAAATCCATGCTGCATCATATTTATTGGTAGACCTTTTCCTCGTCTGCTGCCTGAAGCCGGAGGGTGCATTGACAACCGCACAGTTAATGGCATAGCATTCAGACCAATGGCAATAAGAGACGATGTTGCCTGGTGAGAAATCGATAAGGGGAATCCCCGATTAATACATCAAACAAAAGGAGAGTCTGATGCGCTTAGGTTTTTGCACGATGGGCTATCTCGACTACACAACGCTGGAGGAGGCCGTGAGGAGAATCGGCCGGATGGGATATAAAGTCGTTGACTTCTGGGCATACAGCCCTCATCTCGGCCCCGACTTGTATGATAAAAAGGGCCGTCAACAGGTGATGAAGATAGTCAAAGATTCTGGTCTTGAAGCGGTGGCGCTGTCGGTCAACGGAGGCGGACTGGCGCTTCACCTTAACTTCTCCCATTCAGTAGAGGCGATCAGGAAGAAGTCCGTAGAATATTATATCGACTGCGTCGATATGGCGGCCGACATGGGAATCCCCATAGTAAATATGATCTCCGGACACATGATCCATGGAACGCGGCGGGAACAGGCGTGGGAATGGAACCGTGAATGCATGCGTGAAGTGGTCAAGCATGCTGAAGAAAAACGCATCATGATGGCAATTCATACGCTCACCTGGTGTGAATCACGAGTGGTGGTTACGCTGGATGACGCGCTTCAAATGATGAGGGAGATCAACTCGCCCAACTGCAAGGTCATGATCGATACAGCCGATCAGAACATCACCGATCCCAATCTTTCCGATGCCGTTCGCAAGGCCGGAAAGGACCTTGTCTATGTCCACTGCAACGACAATGACGGTGTCGGGCAGGGCGACGTCCATCTTCCGCCGGGGCGCGGCTCGGTTAACTGGAAGGCCTTCTTCTCCGCGCTTAAAGAAATAAAGTATTCCGGCGATTTAACCGTGCAGGTACATACGGGACATCCGGTTGATATCGACGCCTGGGCAATGGAGTCAAAAGCCTATCTGGAAAATGTATTGAAGCAGATATAATCATAAAAAGATTGTATAAAGCCCGGGGGAAGAGGTATGGAACGAAGCAAAAAGACAAAGATAGGTCTGATCGGCGCGGGAAATATCTGTCGGGTGGGCCACGGCCCGGCCATCACGGCGGACGGCAGGGCCTATGTTGCCGCAATCAGCGATCCCGACCCGTACAACAGGGAGCTCTTCGCAAAAAAGTACAGGGTACGCGGCGTGTATGAAGATCACCTTGCCATGCTCGAACGTGAAGACCTGGATGCCGTTGTCATCTCGTCACCCCCCTGGGTTCACGCGCGCCATGTCGAAGACAGCGCCGCAAAAGGCCTTCCCATCCTGTGTGAAAAACCGATGGCGACGACCCTTGAAGACTGCCGTGCAATCATCGACGCAGGCAAAAAACATAACGTCTATATCCTGATGGGCCACTGCAAGCGCTTCGAGCCGGGACACCAGAGAATCAGGGAATTGCTGATGGAAAATGTACTGGGAAGGATCTTCCAGATCAGCATCTTCTGGTACTTTTTCATTCCGAATCTCAGTGAGGGCTGGCTGGGGTCTGTTGCTCAAAAACTCAAGAAATACGGATTCGATGTTGATAGACAGTTTGGTTTCTGGAGGTACAGTGACGTCAGGGCCGGGGGAGGCGATTTTTTCGATCACGCGCCGCACTACATCGACATCATCCGGTTCTATGGAATGGAGATCGAACAGGTTTCATGCGAGACCAAAAGGTGTTATCCGAATATACGTCCTTTTGAGGATATCGCTGTTGCCACTTTCAGACTCTCTAATGGCGCGATCTTTCTCTACGACAAGAATATCGTCCGCACGGGATGGCCTTACGGTTTTGAGCGCGGATACATCTACGGAGAGAAGGGAAGGATCGCTTTCAAAGCCGCCCATGCTTACCAGAAGCGCGGAATGAAAGTCGGGATATACCGTCTTCCCAACATCCCCCTTAATCTTTATAATTCCGCCCTGTCGTCTTACGGCAGGAAAAACACCATGTTTTACCGGCAAATGAAATTTTTTATCGACAAAGTCCGGAATGAGCATACGCTGAAAAACGCTGTCGACGGCAGCTGGGGCGCCACACCGGAGGACTCATACCTCACCATGGCCTGGACCCTCGCATCGTACAAGTCCGCCAGGGACGGGATAAAGATTACGCGCGATAACCTGTTCAGAGAGATAGAGACTTTTCAGACCTGCCGGCCTCATAACTGGTAGTCTCCGCTCAGATAATCGCCAGTTGAATTTTAATTGCTTCCTCAACTTTGCGCATATCTGCCGGAGAAAGACTATGTTCAAGGCGAAACAGCCGTTCCTCGGGCAGCCTCCCGGGCTATCATCAACGATCAAAATGGTATGCATACTTGAGCGGTCGCGATACTAATCAAGGGGGAAGGTCAATCTGCTATAAACATCCTTCCGATATTGGCTTCCTAAAATAACTTGCATTATAAGGAAGTTATTATTATGATAGGGGGTGGCAAATAGTCATATAGAAGGGGGGTGAGTATATGCGCGAAAAGGCAAAGAAGGCGACATTCAGCTTGCATCCCGAGGTGCTTGCCGCTCTGGATGAAGCCGTAGCTCACGGAGCTGCTCCAAGCAAGAATGTCCTGGTGGAGCGGGCGCTGGAAAAGGAGCTCGGGGAGTTTCGGAGGCGGATGCGACAGGTCAAGTGGCAGCAAGGCGCCGGGGACTCCCTGTTGATCAAGGATATATCGGAGACTGAAACTGCTTTTAAATCCGCCGACGCCGAAACTGCCCGGAGGATAGGTTAATGCCGGCTTTGCAATGGACGATTTATGAGGCTAATCTCGACCCCGTAGCGGGAGCCGAACAGAAGGGGATACGACCGGTGCTTATAGTAAGCAACGAGGAGTTCAATCAGGCAATGCCCAATGTTACGGTCCTGCCCATGACATCAACTCAACGCCGATTATACCCATCCGAGGTCCTGTTACCGGGAGGAAAAGCCGGGCAGCCCCTGGAATCGATAGTAATGGCTCACCAGATAAGAACAATTTCAAAGCAGCGGCTGGGCAAGGCGATAGGCTGTCTTGACGACATTCAAATCCGGCATGAAATACACGAGGCCGTTAAAGAGCATCTGGATATGGACTAAAGGGGACGGTCCCCGAACTTCTGTTTGACGACAATAAGCCTGTTTACTCGTAGACCTTTTCCTCGGCCGCAAAGTTAGCAACGTTAATGCTTGACATTGTTACCCAATATGGGTAAGATAATACCCGAAATGGGTAATTACCTGAGAGAGAATCCGCTTTGCAGCGGTCTTTTCGGCAAGACACGGCAGGCAGTGCTTGCCTTCCTTTACCTGCGATCGGACAGCTCCTTTTATACCAGGCAAATACTTGACACCTTGAGAATCGGCAGGGGGACGGTGCAGCGCGAATTAAAGAACCTGACCGATACCGGCATCATCATCCGGGAAGTACAGGGCAGGCAGGTCTATTACCGCGCCAATGAGAAATGTACTATCTTCAACGAGCTTAAAAGCATCGTGAGAAAGACCTTCGGCGTGGCTGATGTCCTCAGACAGTCTCTGGCACCATTGGCCGACAAGGTTCAGGTGGCTTTTATCTTCGGCTCGGTTGCCGGGAGCGCCGATGACCGAAGAAGCGACCTTGACCTTATGGTGATAGGAAGAGTCACTTTCGGAGAGGTGGTATCACTGCTCAAGCCTGCCGAAGAAATGATAGGGCGTGAGATCAACCCGGTTGTGTATCCAGTTGCCGAATTCAAAAGGAAAGTTAAGTCAGACCATCACTTTGTCAAAACCGTGCTCGCGGGAGAGAAGATATTTGTAATAGGCGATGAGGATGAGCTTAGAAAACTGGCTAAATGATAAGCAGATCGTAAGACATCGTCCTGCGGCAGGTGAAATTGCCGAACTTTTGCATATCTGTGACCGCGATCTGGAAAAGGCAGCTATAATCGAACTCGGCCCGGACTGGCGATTAAGCATTGCACATAACGCGGCTGTCCAGGCTGGCAAAGCGGCACTGGCGGCAGCAGGCTACCGCGCTCGAAAAGAGGGGCAGCACTACATTCTTCTGCAATCGCTGGCTTTTACCGTCAAAACAGAACCCTCAATTGTTGACCAGTTAGACAAATTCCGTCAAAAACGCAATATCAGCGACTACGAAAGAGCGGGAATGGTTACCGAACAGGAAGCCGAAGAAATGATAGCTCTGGCTAAACAACTTCGCGATGATGTGAAACAATGGCTTGATTCGCATTATCCCGAATTTACCAAAAAGATTTAGATGCCCAGCATGACGTTATATATAATCGGAAACAGATACTGGCCTTCCGTACCAAGTGCACAGGAGGCTGCAGTTTACTATTCGTAGACCTTTTCCTCGGCCGCTTCCTCGCTGCTGAGGTGGATGTCCTCCTCGATATTCCTTTCATCCGTCGTTTTGGCCAGCAGTTCCTTGTAGAACTCGTGCTGAATGATCAGGTTCTGTATATCGTTGGTGCCCGTCCATATCTGGAGCAGCCTGGCCTCCCTCACGGCCCTTTCGATGGGGAAGACCCTGGTGTAGCCGATGCCGCCCAGAATCTGCATGGTCTCGTTGGCCACCTCCCACTGCGTCTGGGTCGCGAACCGCTTCAGCTCCGACACCATCCGTCTGCGGTAGCCTGCCGTGCCGACCTGGTCGTCGACGGTGCGCGCCACCACGTAGGCCAGCGCGTTGACCGCGTCTATCTTGGTGATGCACTCGGCAATTCTGAAGCTGACCGCCTCATAGTTCCTAATAGTCAGTCCGAACGCCTTCCGCTTATTGGCGTAACGGGCCGCGATCTCCAGCAGCGCGCGCGCGCCGTTGATATAGCCCACCATTCTCTCCGGCACCATCATATGGTAGAAGACCTCGGAGCCCTTGTTCTCCTTTCCCAGCAGGTTCTCCTCGGGGACCTTAACGTCCCTGAATATGATCCTGGCCGTGCCGGTTCCACGGCTGCCCATCAGTCCGTAAACATGCTTCACTTCCACGCCCATATCCCTCTCGACGATGAAGACGCTCAGCGAGTCATGTCCCGCGCCCGGATAGGTCACGGCATAGACCAGGAAGAAATCCGCGCCCTCGCCGCCTACCACGAAGCGTTTCTGGCCGTTAAGTATGTAATGTTTTCCCTCTTTGCGGGCTGTGGTGGTTGCCCCGAAGAAGTCCGATCCGCCCCTGGGCTCGGTCAGCGCCTCACCGGCCCAGATCCGGCCTGCCACCAGCGGCTTAAGGTACTTCTGTTTCTGCGCCTCCGTTCCAAAGGCATTTAACGCGTCCGAGATGAGGCCGACGATTCCGAAAACACATGCAAGGGGGACACCGAGTTTGCCCACCTCACCCAGGACGATGAACTCATCCACATATTTGAGCGCCCTTCCCCCGTATTGTTTGGGCGCCCGTATAGCCAGCAGGTTTCTTCTTCCCGCCTCTTCGATAAACTCCTTGGGGAATTTGATTTTCTCGTCATCCATATCGAGAATAAGCTGACGCGGCACCCATTTGACGAAGTCCTGTGCTTCTTTCAGTAAACCTTTCTGCTCCGCGGTCAAAAACACCTCAAACATAACTCCTCCTTCTCAACCTCGCGGCGATGGGACAATTATACACCAGGGTAGTTTGCGGCAGAAGCTAAAATACGGTGTTCAATTTTATACGATCATTTGAACTCAATACCAACTAACTTGACTTCAGAACTATTAAACACTGCTAGCGATAACCAAATTTGCTAATATGATTGTAACATCCGAGACTTAGTTTATCTTATGAGATAATTGCTTTATAATAAGGGCAATTAAAGTGGGGAGGTTGATATGGCGGAGAATACAGTAACCATAACAAAAATGCCTACAACATTAATTGGAAAGTCAGATGTTATTTTCGAGATTAAGGTTGATGGAGGCAAGCTGGGAAATTTGCGGGTCAGTAAAGGTACCTTATATTGGAGGCCTACTAATAAACAGTCAGGTTATTATTTGAACTGGCCTGACTTTGCAAGACTGATGATTAAGAATGGCCACAGATACCGGTATAATTTTTGATGGTTTGAGTAAATAGATTGGGGATATCCAGCAGAGCAAGAGATGGTCAGGAGGTGGATCACAAATGGGTAGTTCGATGCTAATTGCCCTTCTTCCGCAGCACATCAGTGCTGTGAAAGCAAGCATAAGTTCAGGCCCTTGCCTGCTTGTGTATCAAGGATTCCCTACCGATTTTGTATTAAAAATGAGTGAGCACTTCACGCCTCTTAACGATCCGCAACTCCTATACGGCAATCGCGGTCTCCGCTTAGACGCACTGAATGATATTTGCAAGTCATCAATTGGTAAAGTCATCGGGAACGTGAATACTATATACGTGGCAACATATGAGGAATTACTC
>Ga0209610_1000609_pt1 | contig 18790 bp, 14 predicted proteins | sample LakKivw275mmetaG_FD_184137 | JGI IMG/M metagenome (GOLD analysis project Ga0209610, IMG submission 184137) | Anoxic lake water microbial communities from Lake Kivu, Rwanda to study Microbial Dark Matter (Phase II) - Lake Kivu water 275m metaG... | ecosystem: Environmental > Aquatic > Freshwater...
CCGCGACCATCCGCCCGACGACGAAGGACGGCGCGACATAGATCTTGTCGTCGAGCGGATGGTCGCGGCAGAAGTCCGCGAGGAAGCGGACGGCCGGGTTCACCGCGCCTCCGGCATGCGGTAAAGGAGGATCCGATGGTCGCGGCCGCCCTCGCCGGGCAGGACCTCGGACGAGACGAGGCGGGCGTCCCAGCCGGGGATCTTGTAATCGTGGGAGACGATCCGGGCGCCGGGGCGGAGGTCGCGCTCGAAGACCGGCGCGAGCGCCTCGAGGGACTCCGGGAGGAGATAGAGGGCCAGGACGGTGGCCTCGGTCAGGCGCGCTTTCGTGGCGTCCATCTCCAGGAAGCGGACACGCTCGGCGACGCCTTCCCGCTCGGCCGCGGCCCGGCCCTCGGCGACGAGGGCGGGGGCGATCTCGATGCCGACGCCGCGGGCGCCATGGAGCTTGGCCGCCGCGACGACCATCCGGCCGTCGCCGCAGCCGAGGTCGTAGACGACGTCGTCCGGGCCGACGGAGGCGGTCTCGAGCATGCGCGCGACGACCTCGGGCGGCGTCGGAACGAAGGGGGCCAGGTCGGCCTCATCCTCCCGGCCGTGCGAGCCGGGGTACACTTTAATGATATCGGTCTCATCATAACGGAAGGAATACGGCTTGCCGGGATGGACGAGGTACGTGGAGGCGCGCTTGCCGTTGTCGAACGTGATCTCGACCGGGAGGCCGGTCGCGATCCGGTCGACCGCCCCGACGGCGAGCGTCCGGGTGACCGGGCCTCTTACGCCGGGGCTGGGCAGGATCGTGTAGGTGATGGCCGCCTTGGTGACGTTGCGAAGGGTCGCTTCCTCGCGAAAGGGCGTCGCCGCCGAGGGCCGGAGCGCCAGGTCGACCCTCTTCCCGGCCTCCCGGTCCGTCCGCCCGCGGAAGAGCGCCAGGACGGCCAGGGCCGCGAAAGCGGCGACGATCGCGGCCTGGACGACGCGTCTCACGGGACCAAATTAGATCAGCGGGGATGCGAAGTCAACGCCGCTAGAAGAGGACGAGCAGCGCCGCGATCAGCACGACGAGGGTCAGCCAAAGGACCCTGATCAGCGTTCTCATTTCGGTCCCTCCGGTCTCTCGCGGAGGCGCCCGGCCTTCCGGGCCGCCTCCTTGAGGACGAATTCCATCTGGGCGTTGATGCTGCGCAGCTCGTCAGCCGCCCATTTCTCCAGGGCGTCGTAGAGCGCGGCATCCAGCCGCAGAAGGAACTTCTTCTTATCGCTCAAAGCTCACCGTCATGAATACAGGGTCCCCGTGTTGACGACCGGGTGCATCTCGGCCTCGGAGACGAGGGCGACGAGAAGGTTGTTGACCATGGCCGCCTTCTTCTCCTCGTCGAGCTTGACGACGCCCTGGGCCTCGAGGCTCCGGAGGGCCATCTCGACCATGCCAACGGCGCCGTCGACGATCTTCGCCCGGGCGGCGATGATGGCCTCGGCCTGCTGGCGTCGGAGCATGGCCTGGGCGATCTCCTGGGCGTAGGCCAGATGGGATAAGCGGGCCTCGACGACGCGAAGGCCCGCGACCTCGAGCCGGTTCTGGACCTGCGTCGTCAGCTTGGCGGAGATCTCATCGGGGTTGGCCCGGAGGGACTCGGTCTCCTTGTCGTGGGCGTCGTAAGGATAGTGGGTGGCCAGTTGGCGGATGGCCGTCTCGCTCTGGATGGCCACGAAGTTCTGGTAGCTCTCGACGTTGAACAGGGCCTTGGCCGAATCGACGACGTGCCAGGCGACGACCGCGGCGATCTCGATGGGGTTGCCCAGGGCGTCGTTGACCTTGAGGGTCTCGCTGTTGAAGTTGAAGATCCGCAGCGTCACCTTTTTCTTGACGACGAAAGGATTGGTCCAGAAGAAGCCGGCCGTCCGGGCTGAGCCGACGTACTTGCCGAGGAAGGTGAAGACCTTGGACTCGTTCGGGTGGATGAGGAAGAAGCCGCCGAAGGTCATGAAGACGAGGACCAGGCCGATGAGGGAGAGCGCCAGCCCCGGCGTCGCCGCCGCCCGTTCGATGTGGCTCGCGAGATAACGTCCGCAAAAGAAGAGGACGACGAGGTCGACGAGGACCATAACCCAACCGTTGACGCTGAAGACCTTTTTTTCCTGGATGTCTTTCATCTGTGCCTCCTGTGCAATAGCATTATAATATTATTATGATATCATTGTCAAGAGCTATTTTTGGCCAAAAAAAGGCCCCCCGGAAGAGCTTCCGGGGGGCCTGGAAAGACTTTAAAAAGAGTTGGTTAAGCGAAAAAATCAGCCGGGACGGCCCGCAGGCGGCTGATGTCCCTGACCCGGTCGGCGAGGTCGAAGCCCTTGGCGCAGACGGCCGTGCAGGAGGAGCAGGCGCCGCACGGATCCTCGGGGAGGTCGAGGGACCCCACGAGCTCGTGCGCGGCCCGGAGGTTCCTGTAGCCGTAGGCGTACATGTAGCTTCTCATCAGGTCGGGGATCGGCAGCCCCTGCGGACACCCGGCCAAGCACTGGCTGCAATGCTGGCAGTAGAGGCCGGCCACCTGCTCCCCGAGCCTCAGGTCGGCGAGCTCCCGGGGCGTGAGGGTGATGTCGGTCACGACCGACCAGTCTTCCTTGAGCTGGTCGAAGGTCGTGAAGCCGGGGACGGCCGTGGTGACGTTCGGGTCGTTGAGGGCCCACTTCAGGGCCGCCCTCATGTTGATGGGCTGGGTTTTCTGCCTGTCCCAGAAGGCCCCGGCCTGGGTTTTCATGGCCACGATGCCGAGACCCGCGCCGGCCGCTTCGGCCACGGCCTTGCGAAGATCCTCCCGGTATTCCTTCTGGAAGTTATAGGCCGTCAGGATGACGTCGTAGGCTTTGGCCGCGATCGTGGCCCGGATGACCGCCGGCTCGTTGCCGTGGGTCGTGATGCCGATGAACCGGGCCTTCCCGGCCTTTTTGACCTTCTGGAGGGCGGCGATGACGGCCGGGTCCTGGACCGTCTCCGCGGTCGTGTTGTTGTGCAGGTAGAGGATCTCGACGAAGTCGAGGCCCAGGCGTCCGAGGGACTCGTCGAACCTGGCCAGGAAGGCCTTTTCGAACGCGTCACCGGAAAGGCCCTGGAGCGACCGTTCCCGGCCCGGGCCGGGGATCTTGGTGGCGATCATGAAAGAGTCGCGGGGCCGGCCCTTGATGACCTCGCCGATCATCTGCTCGTTGCGGCCGCGCTGGTAGCCCCAGGCCGTGTCGAAGAACGTGATGCCCGCTTCGAGGGCGGCCTGGACGACCGCCGGATTGTCGGCGTTCATGACGCCCATGCTGACGATGGGGATCTTGAGGCCGGTCTGGCCGAGCGTCCGGATGATCGGCTTCCCCGGGGCGGCGGCGGCCGGGCCGCTCGCCTGCCCGCCGAGGGCGGCCGACTTGACGGCGGCGGGGACAGCCCCGACCGCGGCCAGGCCGGTCAGGCCTGTCTTGAGGAAATCCCTCCTGTCGAGCTTTTTGCCATTACCGGTCATTCTCTCCTCCTGTAAAGATCTCTATTTATCGGATAAGGTCTTCATGAACTCGACGATGGCGTCCTCTTCGTCGGCCGTAAGGCCCAGGTCGCCCATCTCGGCCGTGTTGACGTTGGCCCCGACCTCGGGGGCCGGCCAGCCGGCGCCGGCGACATCGCGGGTGTTGTAGAAATGGACGACGTCCTTGAGGCTCTTGAAGAAGCCGTTGTGCATGTACGCTTTGACGAACCCCGGCGACGGCCGCTTGTCCACGTTCCTCAACGTGGGGGTGCGGTGCTTGCCCATGTTGGCCGCCGCCCGGGACTTGGCGGCGTCGACGGTCGCGAGGAAGCCGCCGAGGCCCGCATCGATCCAGGCCTTCCCGTCGGGATTGAAGGCCTGGCCCTGATCATAAAAGGGGTTGGCCGGGTTGCGGGGAATGCCGAGGTTATCGTACTTATAGTCCGCGAAGACCGGGGCAAGGCCGCTCTCCGAGGTCAGAACATGGCACTTGGCGCACATCCCCTTGGTGTTGAAGAGGACGAGGCCCCGGAGCTCGCGCTCGTCGAGACCCAGGCCGCGGAAGTCCTTGGCGCTGGCTTCTTCGATCGATCCGACCTCGAGGCCCTTGGCCTTGGCCGCCCGCCAGAAGTCGTCGAACTTCGAGCTGAAGGGGTTGATCTCCGCCGACCGCTCGTAGGCGGCGATGGCCCGGCCGATATTGTCATAGGCGACCTGAGGGTCCTTTCCGGCATCGAGGGCGCCCGGCCCGAAGACCATCTCGAAGAGGCCGGCATAATCCGCTTTCCTCACCGCCGCGACAACGCTCTTCGCGTCGGGCATGTTCTGCTCGAGCGGGTTGAGGAACGGCCCCATGGCCTGCTCGGCCAGCGGGTCACCCAGGACGTCCCCGGTCGCCCGGCCGTCCCAGAACAGGCCGCCGACGAACTCGCCGTCGTCATTGAGATGGAGCTTCGGGCTCCAGCCGGCGTAGGCGGCGGCGGGGGGTTTGCGGTTCCCGAACCGCCCCTTGAGCGCGCCCTCGTAGACGCCCGCGGCCCTGTTGGAGTGTTCGCTGGGCCCGGTGAAGCCGACCGAAGGCCCGTGGCAGGCGGCGCAGTCCTGCCCGGCCGGCGTCGAGAGGCTCTTATCGAAGAAGAGCTTCTTGCCGAGCTCCTCGATGGGCGAGAGCTTCGCCGCGGCGTTCTGAGCGGCGACAGAAGAGATCCAGGCGGACGCCGCGACGGCGACAACAGCCGCGATGACGGTCCTTCTCATGGGCCCTTCCTCCTCCGGCCGGGCGGACGACCCGCCTTAGCGTGATTTTCCGACGGTGGAGATGTCCATTGTATAGATTGGGCCGGAGTTGTCAAACGCCCCGCCGCGGGCGCCGGAGCCCCGGTTTGACTTTTCTCCCCCCCGGGCTATACTGACCTTCAGCCATGAGACGGTCCGCCCTGCGTTATCTGCCCTTGCTCTTCGCCGGCCTTCTCCTCCCGGCCGCCGGGGGGGGCCAGATCGCGGCGCCGCCTGACGATTTCCCGCTGCGGACCTTCTTCTCCGTCCGTTCGGCCCAGCTCGACGATTCGATCCCCAACATCCTCCGGGAGCAGTTCGAGAAGGACGACGGCGGCCCGCTGCGCTCGGTCTCCGTCGACCTCGACAAAGACGGCCGCCCCGAGAAGTTCGTCCTGTCGAGCGTGCCGACATCCGGCGGGGGCTACCAGTGGCTCGTCTTCGATCCGGTCCGGGGCACCGGCCGGGGCATCGTCATCGGGGCCATCATCTTCATCGGCCGCGAGACCGACGGCGGATATCCCCGGCTCGAGACCTACTGGAAGCAGGGCGGCGACATGTCCGTCGTCTTCCGCTACGCCTTTGATCGATCCCGCTACGGCCGCACCGCGACCCGGGCCCTGAGCCTTTGGGAGACGAGCGAGTTCTTCAAGGCCAAGCCCCCGCTCGACTTCGAACGGGAGCTGGCCGAGATCGAGATCAAGTAGCCGATGGCGTCGAAGCGTCCGGCTCCGCCCCTTGTCCTTGTCGCGGCCCTGATCCTGGCCCTCCTGGCCTCGCCCGCCTGCCGGCGGTCGGCGTCGAGCGCGGCGGCCGGCGCGAAGCGCCTGAGGATCGCCGTCATCCCGATGGGCACGACGCACGAGTTCTGGAAGGCGGTCCACGCCGGCGCGGAAGCCGCGGGCCGCGACCTCGGCGCCGAGATCATCTGGAAGGGCCCGCTCAAGGAGGACGACCGGAACGAGCAGATGCAGGTCTACGAGACCCTGGCCGAGTCCGGGGTCGACGGTCTCGCCCTCACGCCCATCGACGACCGGGCCATGCTCCGGCCGGTGGCCGAGGCCCGCCGGGCCGGTTTGCCGACGGTCATCTTCAACACCGCCCTCGCCGGCGGCGAGCACATCGCCTTCGTCTCGACCGACAACCGGCGGGGCGGCGTCCTCGCGGCCCGGGCCGTCGGGCGCCTCACGGGCGGCCGCGGCCGGCTGATCCTCATGCGGGTCATCGAGGGGGTCGAGGGAACGCGCAACCGGGAGGAAGGCTTCCTCGCCACCCTCCGGGCCGAGTTCCCGGCGATCGAGGTCGTCTCGGAGAACCAGTACGCGGGGCCGTCGACGGAAAGAGCGTACCAGACCATGGAGAACCTGCTGGCCCGCTTCGGGGCGGTCGACGCCGTCTTCACGCCCAACGAATCGACGACCTTCGGCTGCTGGCGCGCCCTCCAGGACCACGGCTTGGCGGGCAAGATCGTCCACATCGGCTTCGACTCATCGGCCAAGCTCATCGAGGCCCTCGAAAAGGGCGAGATCCAGGGCCTCGTCCTGCAGGACCCCGTCGCGATGGGCTATCTGAGCGTCAAGACGATCGTCGCCTACCTGCGCGGCGAACCCTACGAGAAGACCGTGGCCACGGCCGTCGTCCTGGCCGACCGCGAGAACATGAACGAGCCGGAGATCCGCCGGCTCATCCGGCCCGACCTGGCCATCCTCGAGAACAGAGAGTGAGCCCCCGGGCCGGGGGATCGACGAAGAGGAGGAGCCCATGATCAAGCCCCGTGGCGTTCTTCTTATGATCGCGGTCCTCTCGATGATCGGGCTGGTCCCCCTGGCCTCGGCCCGGCCGGACGGACAAAAAGGAGCCGCCGTGAAAGGACAGAGCCGACTGCACATCATCTCCTCGAGCCACCAGGACATCGCCTGGATGGACTCGCCCGAGAAATGCATCATCTTCCGCGACACGAACTGCATCACCCCGGCCCTGGCCATGATGGCCAAGGACCCCGCCTATTCGTTCACCATGGAGAACATGCTCAACCTGGCCGAGTACCTCGAGCGGCACCCGGAGCGCGCCGAGGAGATCGCCCGGCTGACCCGGGCAGGGCGGATGGAGTGGGGCGCGACATACAATCAGCCCTATGAGTCCCTCCTCTCGGGCGAGCAGCTCATCCGCGAGACCTATTTCGGCCGGCTCTGGCTCCGGCGGACCTTCCCGGGCGCCGACGCCAAGGTCTATTTCAATCCCGATGTGCCGGGCCGGGCGGCCCAGATGCCCCAGATCCTGGCCAAGGCCGGCATCCCCTACCTGCTCATGAGCCGCTACCACGAGGGCTTCTATCGCTGGGCCAGCCCGGACGGAAGCTCCGTCCTGGCCTACTCGCCGGGCCACTACGGCAACGCCGCGGCTTATCTCAACGCGGCGCCGGCCGAAGGAGCCAAGGCCGTCGCGGAGAAAGTCGCCAAGTGGCAGGGCTATTATGCGACCCGCGGCCTGCCGGCCGAATACCCTCTGCTCAACTCGGTCGATTTCTCCCAACCGACCGATTTCGGGCCGCTCATCCGCCACTGGAACGAGAGCGGGACGGGCGCGGGCGAGCCCCGGCCGGTCATGCAGTACTCGACGGCCCGGAAATTCTTCGAGGCGCTCGACGTCAAGCCCGCGCAACTCGAAACGATCACGGGCGAGCGGCCGGGCCTGTGGCTCTATATCCACGGGCCGACCCATCATTGGGCCATCACGGCCGCGCGCGAAGCCGCCCGGCTTCTGCCCGCGGCCGAGGCCTTCAGCACCGTCCGGTCGCTACTCGAGGGGAGCTTCGCGAATTACCCGGCCAAACGATTAGAGGCCGCTTGGGCGGCCGAGATCTACCCCGACCACGGCTGGGGCGGCAAGGAAGGTCAGATCACCGACCGACTCTTCCGCAAAAAGTATGAGTTCGCCCGGGACGAAGGCCGGGCCGTGCGCGACGACGCTCTTGCGGCGATCGCGTCCCGGATCGCGATCGATCCCGCCAAGGGCACGCCCATTGTCGTGTTCAATCCCCTATCTTGGCCTCAGACCGGCCCGGTCAAAGCAAGCGTCCCATCTTGGGATCCCGCCGACCGCATATTGGACGGGGAGGGGCGTCCGGCGCCCATGCAGGCCGAGCGGGTTAGGAAGCCTGGTTCGGATCTGAACGTGATGACAGGTCGCCGTGAGCCATCCGGACAGCCTCTCGAGTTCATCGCCGCCGATGTCCCTGCCCTCGGCTATAAAACCTATTACCTCCGAAAAGAAGAACCGCCCGCCGTTCCCATCGACCCGGCCAGCATGACGCTTGTCGATCGGACCCAGACGACGATCGAGAGCGACTTCTACCTCATCACCCTCGCCCCCGGCGGCGTCTCCCGCATCTACGACAAGGAGCTCGGCCGCGATGTGCTTGACACGCGGAAGTTCAACGGCTTCGAAGTCTTCACCATGCGCTCTGTCGGCAACGGCGCCGGAGAGTTCGGCCGGGTCCAACAGCCGACCATGGAGGGCTTCGACCAGATGAGCCGCCATAGGCCCGCTTGGTATCTCGTCAAAGAGGAATCGGGCCCGGTCAAGTTCGTTTGCGCTTTTGAACAGCCTTTCGCCGGCTGCACGGTCCGGCAGAAACTCATCGTCTACCTTTCCATCAAGCGCGTCGACTGCGAGGTCTCCCTCCTCGGCTGGGACGGCGATCCTTACCGGGAGTTCCGCTTGGCCGTCCCGGTCGCCGCCGAGAAGGGCCAGGTGGCCTACGAGATCCCCCTCGGGGTCCTCGAGGTCGGCTCGGGCGAGGCCAAGGGCACGGGCGGGCCGGCTTACGGGAACCTCGTCTACGACGAAGAGATGAGGGACATCCGGCCGCGGGAGGTCCAGAACTTCCTCTACGGCGGCGACGACCGGTTCGGGCTGACCCTGACCACGAGCGTTGCCGTCAACGACTTCAAGGACCCGACAGACGACCCTGTTCCCTACCCTATTCTCCAGCCGATCCTTCTGGCCTCGCGGCGGAGCTGCCACGGCGAAGGCAACTGGTACCTTCAGGAGGGCGACCACCATTATAGGTTCTCGCTGACCAGCCACGCCGCCGGGTGGCGGAACGGCTACCGGGCGGGCGTCGCCCCGAACGATCCGCTCGTCGCCGTGGTGGCCCCGGCGGCCGCTCCGAAAGCCGACCTTCCGGAATCGAAGAGCTTCCTTCCCTATTCCGCCCCGAACATCGTCCTCTCGACTCTGAAGAAGGCGGAAACGGACGACGCCCTCATCCTGCGCCTTTACGACATCGAAGGAAAGGACACGGAGGCGGGGATCGAGCTCTTCGCCCCGACCAAGAGGGCCTTACGGACGAGCGTCATCGAGGAAGAGGGCGCCGTCATCACACCCAAAAAAGGAAAGACCGCGGTCCCGGTCGGGCATCACGCGGTCGAAACCGTCAAGCTCGTTCCCGACTGGAAAAGGCGTTAGTTTCGCGGCCCGGTGAGAATCCCCGGGCCTCCCGAGCGTCTTTAGGTGCGGATCACGAGACACGGGAGGTCCGGATGAAGAACAAGCTCAGTCCCGAGGAATTCGTCAGGCTGGCCATCACCCGCCTGCGCCTGGAGAACTACAAGGGCATCCACTCGATCTACAGCGGGTTCAACGACGCCTTCAAGACCTACTTCGACGGCGCCAATCCCATCGACGCGACGGGCGATCTGGCCAAGCAGGGCAAGATCGGGCTCCGGCCGGTCAAGGGCGGGGTCATGCTCTATCTTCCCGGCGAGGGCCCGGAGATGAGCCGCGGCGACATGGCCCTGAAGAAAATGGGCCTGCTCGACAAGCCCGCGGCCAAGGACTAGCCGGGCCGGTTGATTTTCGGCGGCCATCGCTCCATACTCTCCCCGAAGGAGGGCGCCATGGAGCGATGGACGCGCCGGAGATTCCTCGCGGGATCGGCCCAGGCTGCAGCCGGTGCGGCCTTGCTGGGGACATCCTGCGGCCCGAGCCTCAGGGACGGCGCGGACGGCGACCCGTTCCGCGACGGCGGCCAGGCCGTCATGTCCCTCGACGGGACGTGGCTCTTCCGGACGGACCCCGAGAAGCAGGGCGAGGCCCGCGCCTGGGCGGCCCTGCCTGCGGCCAAGGACGGTTGGGACGAGGTCGCCGTGCCGTCCACGTGGCAGGTCGCCGCGAAAACGGCCGACTACATGGGCGCCGCCTGGTATCGCCGGGACTTTCAGGCCCCGGCCGCGTGGAAGGGGAAGGTCGTCCGGGTCGAGTTCGAAGCCGTGTTCCATACGGCGGAGGTCTTCGTCAACGGCCGCAAGGCCGGCGAACACGCCGGCAAAGGCTATACCGCCTTCACGATCGACATCTCCGGCCTGGTCGAATTCGGCGGGGCCAACACGATCGCGGTCCGGGTCGACAACGCCTTCGCCCCGGACATGCTTCCGCGGGGCGACTCCTACGACTGGACGCCGGACGGAGGGATCACCCGGCCTGTCCGTCTCATCGTGACGCCCCCGGTCTACATCGAGCGCCTCTGGATCGATACGGTCCCCGATCTCGCCGCCGATGAAGCGTCTCTGTCGGTCTGGGCGACAGTCCATAACGCGACATCCCGAGCTGTCCGGATCCGGCCTGAATACGCTCTCAAAGAGGAGGCGACCGGGGCGGTGACCATGTTCGGCATGGGATTCCTTGAAGAAGAGATCCCGGCCCGGACGTCTCGCGACATCCATGTGACCTCCGGGAGCAACATACCTCACCCCAAGCTCTGGCATTTCGACCATCCCTTCCTTTACGTCCTAGAGGCTTCCATCTCCCGTAAGGCCAAGACCGTTCATAAGGCCTCGACGACCTTCGGCATCCGCAAGATCGAGGTCCGGGGCACGGAGTTCCTGTTCAACGGCGAGCCGGTCCGGCTGGCCGGGGTCGAGCGCATGGCCGGAAGCCATCCGGATCTCGGCATGGCCGAGCCGACCTCTTGGATCGAGCACGATCACGCCGACCTCAAGGAGCTCAACTGCGTCTTCACCCGCGTTCATTGGCCTCAGGACCGCCGGGTGCTGGACACTTGCGACCGCCAGGGCATCCTCATCCAGCTCGAGGTGCCGACTTGGGGGCCCGGAACGTTCCAGAAGCTCGACGGGGACCTCCTCGAGAAGATCACAGCCAACGGGCTCGAACAGCTCCGCGAGATGATCTCTCGCGACCGCAACCACCCCTGCGTCTTCTCCTGGGGCCTCTGCAACGAGGTCGACGGCCAGAACCCGGTCGCGCAGGGATTCGTCCGACGGATGCTCCGCGAGGCCAAACGCCTCGACCCGTCGCGCCTCTGTTCTTACGCCTCGAATTCGCTCCAAACGACGCCCGAGCGCGACGTCGCCGGCGAGATGGATTTCATCGAATGGAACGAGTACTACGAGACCTGGTACGGCGGCGACCCGGACAGGATGAGGGAGAACCTCGAGGCCATCCGCCGGGCCTTCCCCGAGAAGCCGATCGTCATCTCGGAGTACGGTTATTGCGCTTGCACGGCCGACCGGCCCGAGGACGACGCCCGGCGGGCGAGGATCCTCGAGACCCACAACGCCGTCTTCCGCGACTCTCCCTGGGTCGGCGGCTTCATCTTCTTCGACTATAACGATTACCGGACCCACATGGGCGACAAGGGCGAGGGCGTCTTCAAGCAGCGGGTTCACGGCGTCGTCGACGTCTTCGGCCGCCGCAAGCCCTCCTTCGAGGTCCTGCGCCGGGAGTCGAGCCCGGTCGGATCGCTCGAGGCGCGGCGGAAGGGCGCTGCCGTCATCGCCGTCGTCCGGACCCGGAAGGACCTGCCGGCCTACACGCTCAGGGGCTACAGGCTTCGCTGGACCGCCTTTGGGATCGGGGAGATCCCGCTCGAGCGAGGCGAGGCGCCGCTGCCCGAGGTCGCGCCCGGCGGGACGGCCGAGGCGCGGTTCGAGCCGAAGCAGCGGGGCGCGCGCGAGATCCGGATCGAGGTCGTCCGCCCGACGGGATTCGCCGTGGCCGCCGCCTCCGTTCGAGTCTGACCGGCCGCGCGGAGCGATCCGGCCGGCGCCCCCGCCTAGATCGCCGGCGCGGTCGGGGCGGCGGGCGCCTGCGCCTGCTGCTCCTCCATGTACTGGATGTAGAGGTCGGTCAGGTCCTCGTGGGCCAGCTCCGCGGCCGTCTTCAGCATGACCAGCCGGCCCTTGCGCATGAAGCCGATCCGGTCGGCCATGAGCTTGGCCCGGAAGATGTCGTGCGTCGACATGAAGACGGACTTGCCCTTGTCCCGCATTTGGACGAGGATCTCCAGGAACTCCCGGCCCGACTGGGGGTCGAGGCCCGAGGTCGGCTCGTCGAGGAGGACGTTGGCCGCGTCCTTGACCAGGGCGATGGCGATGCCGAGCTTCTGGCGCATGCCCTTGGAGAAGTTCTTGATCCGGCGGTCGAAGGCCTCCTTCTGGAGGCCGACGCGGTCGAGGACCTCGGCGTAGTCCTTCTTGGCCAGGCTCCGCTTGCCGGCCAGCTTGCTGAAGTAATCGAGGTTCTGGATGGCCGTGAAGTTGCCGTAGAGCATGACGTTCTCGGAGACGAACGAGACGTGACGCTTGGCCGCGAGCGGGTCCTTGGCCACGTCGACGCCCTCGACCAGGGCCCGGCCCGACGTCGGGGGGAGGAAGCCCAGGAACAGGTTGATGGTCGTCGTCTTGCCGGCCCCGTTGGCGCCGAACATGCAGAAGATCTCGCCCGGCTCGACCTTGAGGGTCAGGCCGTCGAGGGCCAGTTCGTTGTCCTCGTAGCGCTTGGTCAGTTCGATGGCTTCGAGCATCGGGTCCTCCTTAGCGGACGTCGTAGTGCAGGAACGACACGTACGCGCCGACGAAAAAGACGATGATCATGACGACGAGCAGGGAGAAGTCGGGGATGGTCCGGACGAAGGACCGGCTCAGCCACTGGGGCTCGTAGACGAACTGGGGCATGTCGTCGATCTTGATGTTGACCGTCTGGCCGGTCTGGAAGTTGATGCTTTCGCCGAGCTTGGAGTTGATCCACTTGGTGTAGATCGGCTTGTAGGCCCTGACCGAGGCCAGGAAGCGGTCGAAGTCGTCGACCCCGGTGCGGGCCAGGGTCATCGAGCCGAAGGTCAGGGCCGAGGCCGGCGAGACGCGGGACAGGTTGATGGCCAGGTTCTGCTGGGCCCGCTTCTTCTGCGAGTAGTCGCGCTCGAGCGCCGCGTTGTTCTGGTCGATCTTCGTGGTCAGCTCCTGCTGGTAATCCTGGAGGAACTGCTTGAACTTGTCCTGGTAGCCCTTGGGGTCCTTCGCGGCGTCGGCCTGGTTCTTCTGAACCCATTCCAGGACCCCTTTCTGGCCCTCGCTCTGGATCTGCTGGAGGAAGGCGTCCTTTTTGGCCGTGATCTCGTGGACCGAGGGGATGGGCTTGACCTGGCCGGCCGTGATGACCGCGACCTTGGGGATGACCATGACGAAGACGACCCAGAGGAAGAGCAGGACGAGGAACGACGTCGACGAGCGCGTGGTCCGGGCCGAGACGAACAGGCCCAGGCTGAAGAAGACCGACAGGTAGAGGAAGAACATGAGGAAGATGAGGAGCAGGCGGGCCCAATCCTGCCCGGCGAGCGAGATGTCGGGCATGAGGAGCAGGATGAGCAGGCTCAGGACGAGCGGGATGAGCAGGGGCAGGAGCAGGCTGACGTAGCCGCCGATGGCCTTGCCCAGGATGAGACGGTCGCGAGGGACCTCGTTCGAGAGGGCCAGCTTGAGCGTCCCTTTTTCCTTCTCGCCGACGATGGCGTCATAGGTGAAGAGGATGGCGAAGAGGCTGAGGACGATCTTGACGATGAACATCAGGTCGAGGGCGCCGAAGACGGCGAAGACCGGGTTGCTGCTGTACTTCGAGTCGACGAGGTTGGGGTCCGCGGCGATGTTGACCGGGGCGACCCGGCCGACGGCCTCCTCGATGCCGGTGACGACCGTGCCCAGGACCTGGGGCGGCTTGCTGATCTTGATGCCGATCCCGGCGAGCGACTGGTAGTTCGGCTGGGCCTCCATGTTCTTCTTGTTGAGGGCCAGCGCGGCCGTGTACTCCTTCTTCTCGGCCCGGTAATTGGTGACGCCCGTGTAGACGGAGAGCAGGATGAGGATGGTGCAGAGGAGGAAGGTGAAGACGAACTTCGGGCTGGTGATGTTGTCCAGGATCTCTTTCTTGATGATATCTCGGAGCATGCCGGCCTCCTTGGAACGAAACGTCGGACGCGGCGGACCCGCTTAAAAATGGTCGCCCTATTATACGCTATTCCGGCCCCCCGGTTCAGAAGAGAGGGTCAAACCTACTTGGTTCTCTTCCATTTACTGTGGGTGGCTGAAGGTTAACCGACCTGCCACAAGATAGATGATGGTCTTGAGATAGCTGGCCTGCTTGAACCCGTAGGCCCGTTTCATCGCCGTCTTGATCTTCGAGTTCAGCCCTTCGATCATCCCGTTGGTCACCCGGCTGTCAAGGAAGCTCACGATCCCCTGCCAATAGCACCTGATCGTCCGGGCCGCCTTGATCACCGGCGCGAGCCGGCTGTGCGTCGCCCAGAAGTACCAGCGCTTCAAGTAGGAGATCGCCTCCGCAGGATCGGCGATCTCCCAGAACCGGGCCAGGGCCAGTTTGATCTGATAGGCCTTGGCGGTCTTCAGGTCCAGCCTCTTCAGCGCCTGGAGCCGGGCGCTCTGGGACACCGTCAGGTTCTCCGGATTCTTCAGCCACAGGAACCGGCTCTTCTTCAGGATCTTGTTGAACCTCTGCTCCTCCCAACGGACCTCCTCGATGGCCTCGTTCATCTGGTTCATGACGTGGAAACGGTCGAACACCACCCGGGACTGATTCAACCACTCTCCGATCCCGCTGAGATAAGGGTCCCACATGTCGCAGCAGATGACCTCGATCTGGCCCGGGTCGATGCCTCGAGACTCAAGGTCCTGGGTGAAGTCCTTGATCACACCCCTTTTGCGTCCTTCCCCCAGGAAAACGACCCGCGAGCGCTCCAGGTCCCCAAACGAGGTCATGTAGACATGGCCCTTGCGCAGCGAGAACTCGTCGATCCCCAGCTTGCGGAAGCCGCTCAGATCAACCGCCTGCCGGGCCCGCTCGACGTAATGCTCCAGAATCCGCCACAGCCGGTTGGCATGCTCCGAGGTCATCTCGGCCACCGCGGCTACCGACATCTCCCGGCTCAAGGATAGAACCAGAAGCTCGAAAAGCAGCGTGAACCCGCTCCCCGGCCGGGCCCAGGGCACCTCCACCTGCTTCACCCCGCAGCTCCCGCAGCGGACCCGGGGCACCCGAGCATGCAGATACGTCTCATACTGGAAGAAGTTGAGATGCCGCCAGGTCCGGTCCTGCGTGTCGTGGACCTCTGCTTCCTTGGTCTCGTCACAGGCGGGACAGGGGAACCTGGCCCCCTTGAGGAAGTCGAGCCAGAGATCGAGCCGTCCCTCCTCCTTCGAGAACTTGAGGTCGACGACCTGCCAAGGCTTGGTCAGTCCCAGGGCCAGACTGAAGAGACCGAGTTCGTCCATCGAGGCAGCTCCTTCCAAAGTGAGATCTGCCTCGAATCTTATCACGGCCGCCGGGCCCCCTTAAAACAGGGCTACCCACACAAGATGGAAGAGAACCACCTACTTTTTTCGAAAAAAAGTAGGTTTGACCCTCTCTTGACCGGCCCGGCACGGGATGGCTATCATGCGGCTATGCATCGTCACCGTCGAACCCCCGTGAGGTCCGTCATATTCAACCTGGTCGTGGCGCTGGCCCTGGCCGCCGGTCTCGCATCCGTTGCCGGCTGCCGCCGGGCTCTCCCCCCGGCCGAGCCGCTCAGCCTCGAGAAGCCCCTGGCCTTGTTCGACGGGCACGGCGATATCGGCCCCGTCAGCCGGCCGGGCGCCGTCCTCGATGAGCCCGCGTCGGGCGGCCTGATCCTCGAGGGGGCCGGGGCTAACATGTGGTTCGGCGCGGACGAGGGGCACTTCATCTGGAAGAGGATCGAGGGCGATTTCATCGTCAGCGCCCGGGTCGAGTTCCTCGGGCAGGGCGTCGAGGCCCATCGGAAGATCGGCTGGATGGCCCGGGCGTCGATGGACCCGGGCGCGCCCCACGCCAGCGCTGTCGTCCACGGCGACGGCCTGACCTCGCTCCAGTTCCGGAGAGAAGCCGGAAAAGACACCGAAGAAACAAAGCTCGTCCTCACCGGGGCGGGCCAGGTCCAGCTCGAGCGCCGCGGCGCGACGTTCATGATGTCCGCCGCCCGCTTCGGCGAGCCTTACGAGACGGTGAGCATCACCGGCCTGGCCCTTGGCGACGAGGTCCTCGTCGGCCTCTTCATCTGCTCGCACAACGCCTCCGTCTCGGAGAAAGCCCGCTTCACGAACGTCCGGGTCATCCTCCCCGCCCCGGCGGACCTCGTCCCCTACCGGGACTATCTCGGCGGCGCGATCGAGCTTCTCGAAGTCGACACCGGCCGGCGCACCACCGTCTTCCGCTCCGACCGTCCCATCCAGGCGCCCAACTGGACCACGGACGGCCGCTTCCTTCTTTATAATGTCGACGGCCGCATCGACCGGCTCGAGTTGGCCACGGGCAAGGTCTCGACGCTCGACACGGGATTCGCCACGGCCAACAACAACGACCACGTCCTGTCCTTCGACGGCAAGCGGCTCGGCCTCAGCCACCACAGCGCCGACGACAAGGGCGAGTCGGTCATCTATGTCCTTCCGGCCAAGGGCGGAACGCCAAGGCGCGTGACCGCCAAGGCGCCGTCCTATCTCCACGGCTGGTCGCCGGACGGGCGGTCCCTCGTCTACACGGGCGGGCGTGACGGGAGCTATGACATCTACCGGATCCCGGTCGAGGGCGGCGACGAGATCCGCCTGACCGACGCGCCCGGGCTCGACGACGGCCCGGAATACGCGCCCGACGGCCGCTTTATATATTTCAATTCCGCCCGGACGGGCGATATGCGCATCTGGCGGATGGCCCCGGACGGGAGCGGGCAGGAGCCGGTCACGTCAGGCGAATTCCACGACTGGTTCCCGCACGTCTCGCCGGACGGGAGTCGCATCGTCTTCCTCTCGTTCCTCAAACATGTCGCCGCGGACGACCACCCGTTCTACGAACAGGTCTATCTCCGGATGATGCCCGCCGACGGCTCCGCCGCGCCCCGCGTGATAGCCTACGTCTACGGCGGCCAGGGCACGATCAACGTCCCGTCCTGGTCGCCCGACGGGAAGCATATCGCCTTCGTCAGCAACTCCCGCCGTCAACGGGGGACATGATACTCTGTCCCCGATTTCGTCCCGGCTCAATGGCCGGTCGAGCTCACGAAATGGGGGCAGAGTTTCGTGTCCCCGATCTCAGTGACCCCGTCCGATTCAGCGTTCCGGATCGAGATAAAGCCCGAAGAAATCCGGTCCCGGGAGCAACAAAACTCCTGCCCTCGCCCTGAGGATGCGTATCCGGACCTTGGCCGTCTCAACGGCCTGAATTCGAATCAGCTTCTTCCATCCGATCGTTGTGCCGCGGGCGATCTCCTTCCAATCCTGACCGTCGCCGATGTCGAACGCGAACGCCTCGACCTGCTGGCCCCACCGCAGGTTTTCCTTCAACAGAACGACATTGAAGCGAACCGAGCTTCCGAGCTCGTAGGTGAACTTAGGGGGAAGCGGACCTGCACCGACGTGCCGTCCCTGATCATCGAACCGATCCCACAGCCCCGTGGTCATGGTCTGCCCTGCCCTTTCTGCTAAATTGACGGCGAAAGTCGCCTTGAGCCTGTCCCCCAGCTCTTTGAGCCGCCGGGCGTCGTTCTCATGAATTCTCCCTCGCTTGTCGGGCGGGATGTTGAGGAGAAGTTGGGCGTTGCCGCCGACCGAGGTGTAATAGATGTCGAGGAGATGGTCGAGCGGCTTGACCTGGTCATCCTCCTTCGCGTGGTAGAACCAGCCGGGCCGGATAGAGACGTCGACCTGGCCGGGATACCAGATGAGGCGCCCGCCCTGTCGGGCCGCCTCGGCGATCCGGCCGAAAGACCCGAGGTCCTTGGCCTGGGCGTCGAGGTGAGCGATGCCGCCGGGGTTCTCCTCGTCGGGCGAATCGTCGAAACCGACGACGGGGAGGACGCTCCACTCGCTCTCGCGCGTGACGCCGGCCTCGTTGCCGATCCAGCGGGCGTCCGGGCCCATGATGGAGATGACCGCCCCGGGCTGGAGCTCGCGGATGAGCGCGAAATAGCCCGGCCAATCGTAGACTTGGCGTTTGCCGTTCGGCCCCTCGCCGCAGGCGCCGTCGAACCAGACCTCGGAGATCTCGCCGTATTGCGTCAGGAGTTCGCGGAGCTGGGCCTTGAAATGCTCGTTGTAGCGCGGCGAATCCCCATAAGTCGGCTCATGCCTGTCCCAGGGCGAAAGATAGACGCCGAACGCGAGCCCGCCCTTCTTGCACGCCGCCGCGGCTTCTCCGACGACATCCCCCTTCCCGTCTTTCCAGGGCGAGTTCTTGACCGAGTGCTCGGTGAATTTGCTGGGCCACAAACAAAAGCCATCGTGATGCTTGGCCGTGACGATGAGCCCGCGGATCCCGGCCGCCTTGACCGCTTCGACCCATTGCCCGGCGTCGAAATCGGTCGGGTCGAAGAGCCTTGGATCCTCCGTCCCCTGGCCCCACTCCCGGTCGGTGAAGGTGTTCATCCCGAAATGGACGAAGGCCTGGAACTCGAGCGCCTGCCAGCGGAGCTGCCGCTCGGAAGGCCTGACATCTGCCGCCTTTGCGACCAGGCGGTCGATCGTATCGGCCGGCGAGATCTCACCCGGGCCGGGAACGGACCGTTCGGCGGGTCCCGACCGCGGCTTCGAGCAGCCGGGTGAGAGGAAGAGCGCCAGGCTCGCTCCTGCCAGCAACGCCAGCGTCGGGCGGATCGATCGTCTCATGGTCTCTCTCCTCGCCTATCC
>Ga0209610_1000612_pt1 | contig 18768 bp, 16 predicted proteins | sample LakKivw275mmetaG_FD_184137 | JGI IMG/M metagenome (GOLD analysis project Ga0209610, IMG submission 184137) | Anoxic lake water microbial communities from Lake Kivu, Rwanda to study Microbial Dark Matter (Phase II) - Lake Kivu water 275m metaG... | ecosystem: Environmental > Aquatic > Freshwater...
CCAGGATGAGTTGAATTTTGGTACTTTAGTGAAACTGACCGGTGGATTGCGAGGCGATCTGCATAAAATTGATAATTTCACGATGGAATCCCAGCTAAATCCCAAGCTGGGTATTACGCTGAATGTTTTGCCTGGGTTGACTTTGCGGGCTTCAGCTGGTCGTGGGTTCCGTGCCCCGGCAATTGCGGAGCTGTTTATTGAATCGCAGCAGTATATTTTTCAGGTCAAGCCCAATCCTGATCTGCAATCTGAAACCAGTGTTGCCGCCGAAATCGGAATTTACTGGCAGACATACTGGTTTGACCTTGATCTGGCGGTTTTCAGCAGTCATTATCAACATCTAATTGAGCCGCTGTTGGATCAAAGTGATCAAAAAATCCAGTTTCGCAACATTACCGAGGCCCGGATTAGCGGATTTGAAATCACGACTGACTGGTCCTGGCAGTTTATGCCTGCCATGGGTACAATTAGTTATACTTACCTTGATCCCCGCGATTTGAGTGCTAATCTGCCACTGGCATATCGGCACAATCATTCCTTAGTAATTTCGCAGCAGGTCAATCCGGCAATTGCCGGATGGCTTTCCTTTGGTATGGATTATCGCTATTTAAGTAAAATGGAGCGAGTCCAACTCTACGATGAGAACGCAAAAACCGGCGCCGATCAGCGCGTGCCAATTCACCTGGTTGGTGGTTTCTGCAATTTGCTAATCAAGTCCTCCTTACAACTGAATCTGAGTGTCGAAAACCTGTTGCAGTACTACTATGTCATCATTGAGCGCAATCTGGGCCCGGTCCGACTCATCAAGCTACGGGTAGATTATTCTTTTTGAGGCTGCTCCAGGTTAAGATTAATGCTGATCTTTGCTGGATAATGAATTTCTCCCTCTCGAAAACTTGTAGTAATAATTATTTCGAAGAACTTTAAATGGATTCAAATATCGTTATTAACGGTAATATTTGCATTTTTTTGGAGATAAATCATAATTAAGATTACACTTTATTGGAGATAATATTGTATATTAGTTACGTTTATTGGGAGATAAATTCTTGAAACGACAAATATATAATCAACTACTTGAATGGAAACGTCAGCCCAAACGTAAGCCGTTGTTACTGCAAGGTGCTCGTCAGGTCGGTAAAACCTGGTTGGTAAACGAGTTTGGGAAAAAAGAGTATGCCGACTTTGTCACTCTTAATTTTGAACAAAATCCGGATTTGGAAAGTTTATTTAAGAGGGAATTAGATCCTCATCAAATTGTCAATAATATCAGTCTATTCGTCGGACGAAAAATTCATCCAGATACTACGCTCATATTTTTTGATGAAATCCAGGTTGTTCCAGAAGTGCTGACCAGTCTGAAGTATTTTTGTGAACAAGCACCAGAGTTTCATATTATTGCAGCTGGTTCACTATTGGGTATCAGTATTGGGAAACCGGGTAGTTTTCCGGTCGGTAAAGTTCATTTTCTTACATTATATCCGCTTTCATTGGGGGAATATTTGACAGCTGTAGGTGAAGACCTCATACTTGACCAGTTGGAGAATATACAGAAGATTAATCCATTACCTGATATTTTACACCAAAAGATGCTCGGACATCTAAAAATATACCTGTATTTAGGCGGCATGCCCGAAGTTGTCCAGGATTATCTCGATAATCAAGATATTAACTCGGTTAGAAGAATTCAAATCGAAATTCTGGAAGCTTATCAGCGCGATTTCTCAAAATATACCGATAAAGTGCAGGCTGTTAAAACCTCGGAATTGTGGCAAGCGATTCCCCGTCAGCTGGCCAGGGAAAATAAGAAGTTTACGTATAACACAGTTCGGAAGAATGCCCGAGCATCTACCTATGAGCAAACTATTGAGTGGTTGAAAAAAGCTGGCTTAATCCATTTGGCGTATAATCTTACGGTACCCAAACTACCACTATCCGGTTACGCTGATTATGCGAAATTTAAGGTTTTCTTGCATGATACTGGCTTGCTGGGCGCGATGCTCAATATTTCTTCTGATATTATTCTTAAACCAATGCAACTATTTTCAGAATATAACGGTGCTTTTATCGAAAATTATGTCTCTCAACAATTAATAGCGCTGGGGCACCGGGCACTTTATTATTGGACCTCGGCCAATGACGCAGAGGTGGATTTTGTCCTTCAAATTGGGGATGATATTTTTCCGGTTGAAGTTAAAAGCGGAATGAGCAGACATCTCAAGAGTCTACGTAGTTATGCTAATAAATATCATCCACGACATCTTTACCGAATCTCTCCTCGTAACTTTTATCAATCTGGAGATTTTATCAATGTGCCGCTTTATGCTTGTCATTTACTGTTTTAACATTTTTTAACCAATTTGCGATCATACGTACAACTTCTGTCTAACAATGTTCAACTACTCTAAAACAATTGTACAACCACCGGACAACAATTGTTACTTTTTGATTCTTTTATCTTGCTCCTTTTGTCTTTTCTCTTGTTTCTTGTATCTTGCATCTTGTTTCTTTAAAATAACGAGTGATGATGTCCAAAAGAGTATTAGTTCCATTAGCCGAAGGTTTTGAGGAGATCGAAAGTGTCACGGTGATTGATATTCTGCGGCGTGCCGGTGCGGAAGTAATCGTTGCCGGACTTGTCGCGAAATCGGTTACCGGCTCACATCGGATTGCAATTATTACCGATGTCCTGCTCGAGGAGGTCAAAGACCAGGATTTCGACTGTGTCGTTTTACCAGGCGGAATGCCGGGTGCAATCAATTTAAAAGCCGATTCCCGAATCCAAAAAATCATCCAGCGCCATGAGCAAGCTGGCAAGTTGGTTGCCGCCATCTGTGCCGCACCGATTGTTTTGGTTGAGGCGGGAATTTTAAAAGATAGAAGATTTACCATTCACCCTTCGCAGGTCAATCATATTCGCTTATCGGCGCAGGACTCGCCAGTGGAAATTGACCGGGGAGTAATTACCGGTCAGGCAGCTGGAGCGACAATGAAATTTGCCTTTGCCCTGGTCGAAAAACTCTACGGTTTGGAGAAGGTCCGGGAAATCAATCGCTCGGTACTTTTTAGGGAATAGCCTATGCCTGCTAAATCATCAGCCAACGGTTTACTAATTCTAATTGATCTTGATGGAACCATGGTCTCATGCGGATTGATACCGCGCCAGGCGCTGACGAATGCCATCTTTCACCATACCGGAAAGATGGTCGAATTCGGCTATTCTCAGTTAGCCGGGTTGACCGATCCCCTAATCATTGATGGCGCCTTAGAGCGGTTAGCTGTACCGGAAAGTCAACGGGATGAATTAAATCACAAAATCCTGAAAACTTATTTAAGCATTCTGGCTGAGTGGTATCCTCAAGCAACCGATCGAATTCTCTATCCTGGTGTGGTGGAATTACTCGAGTATTTACATGAATGCAATTTTCGAGTTGGGCTGATTTCCGGTAATAGTAAAAAGGGTGCCGGGATTAAGTTAAAACCATTCAATTTGGAGCAATATTTTTCATTTGGTGTTTTTGGCAGTGACCATGCTGAGCGGGATAACTTACCCTTGATTGTATTACGGAAAGTTTATCAGAAATTCAATGAAAAGTATGCGCCGGATCGGGTAGTGATTATCGGCGATACGGTACGCGATGTGCAGTGTGCCCGGCGCAACGGGATGCGCTCCATCGTCGTTATCCGCCGCGCAGATCAGCGGCAGGCAATTCTAAACGAAAATCCCGATATAATTGTCAATAATTTTGAGGATTTGCAGCCGATTCAGCACTATCTTCAACAACTATTAATTCCGCCGTTTGCTTGATTTGGTAAACGGCAAAATGATATTCAGGTCAGGTGCAATAATGAACTATGTTGAAAAAATTAGCCGCCGGTTCGCCAAGGGAATGGCAATTGACGACAGCCAGGTGCGACCTAAGTTAGGACAACTCGAAGGTTGGGTTAGTATTACTGTCAATTTGATCTTATTTGTTAGCAAGTTACTGGTCGGCTTATGGATAAATTCAATTGCAGTGGTTGCTGACGCCTTTCATTCTTTTTCGGATGTGTGGACTTCGGTTGTTGTAGTTCTGGGTTATCGCCTGGCAACCAAACCAGGTGACCAAAAGCATCCTTATGGTCACGAACGGATTGAATATATTGCCACTTTAATTATTGCGATTCTACTTGCCGTGGTGGGTTTTGAATTTGTCAGGGAGGCGTTTAATCGTTTCCGCAATCCGGTACCGGTGGCTTCGACACCGATTATTTGGATTTTTGTAATAGCAACGATAGTAATCAAGTGGTGGTTAGGAGATTTTTCGAATAAATTAGGGAAAATTATCAAATCGGATACCCTTAAAGCCGACGCCTTTCACCATTATTCAGACGCTTTTTCATCTGTTTTTGTACTTTTAGCTGTGGTCGGAAGTGCTTTCAATTATCCTGCTTTAGACGGTATTGGAGGTATTTTAGTCGGGTTGATTCTTATTTACGGAGGCTATGCGGTTGGCAAGAATCCCATCGATATGCTGATTGGCAAACCGCCGGAACCGGAATTGATTCACAAAATCCAGCAACTGGTGCTTGGCGTTACCGGAGTGGTCAATTCCCACGACTTAGTGGTGCATAGCTATGGAGAGCAAAAGTTTATCAGTATTCATATCGAGGTTGATCAAAAGAAGAGTATGACCCGGGCGCACGAGATCAGTGATGCCGTAGAGGAATTGTTGAACCGCGAACTGCAGGCACATAGTGTCGTTCATGTTGATCCGGTTGACCTGGAGAACCCGGCACTCCAACGGCTGCATCGAATTATCCAGGATTTCATTGCCGGCAGTAGCACAATCCAGGCTTATCACGACCTGCGCATTATTCAGACCAAAGATCGTCGGCGAATTCTATTCGATATCGTTGCGACGAAACCGAATATTCGCCGCCCGGCGGGATTTCAGGAATACCGGGCTTTGAAAGATTTAATCCGGCGTGATTTTCAAAATTATGAAATTGATATCCAGATAGATCAATTATACACTTATAGTTAGACCTTTTCCGATAATTGCTTCTGCGGAAGGGGGATCATTTCCAGTAAATTCTGGTTATTGATTGACATGAGTTCGACATAAGGAATTGAAACCATTTGCCAAAGGCATCCCTTCGGGAGAAACGGTTTCCGATTGTTATTTTTTGGGTATAACCCCCGAATTCTCCAACGGCTCCAGAGGAATCTCCGATGAGAAAGTCCCTGGTGGGGAAATACGGGGGTTAATTAAATCTGAATATCATTAACTGTTTCAATAGTTTTTACAGAAGTTATTAGTAATGCTTTCTTATATTGCATTTATGTTTTTGAGCAACTAAAATATAAAATAGACACTCTATTCTTTTTTTCAAAAATATCATCAACATCAAGATAATACTGACGATGCGGCCTCAGAAAAACAGCGGGACTCCAATCGGACTGATGTCGCCGAAAAGAGAAATTTTTCAGCGTTTCACTGATCACTAAACTACTCATAACAACTTGGTTATTTCAACAATTTACTTTTTAATTATAAAATTTATTTCGCCATAAAATTTCTCAGGCGACATTAGGGCGATTGCCGCTGTTTTTCGTAGCCGGAGCTTTTTTGTTACTTTTTTAGCGACTGAAAAAAGTAAATAGTAATTAAATCAGCATTAAATTTTATCTGTGAAAGGAAGAGATAAAAAACGTTGTTTCGACGGACGTTATTAATGATGCTTAATTGGAATAAAATAACATTAGTTAAAAAGTTAATTAATCAGGCTGATTAAATAATCTTATTGCTTGATTCCAGCTGAAATGGGCTAATTTCGGTTGTACCGAACTTTTTTTGCAATTGGTGTAAAACCGCTTGCTGCTGGTGGAATTGCTGTAGGAATTCAGCCGGTGCCGATTCGGCCTGATAAATAGGTAAAAGCCGCTCTATTTTTGCCAGTAGTTTGTCAATCCGCAGCGTGAATTGAATTTCATATTCGGATCGGCGATAATCTCTATTGAATACTGTGGTGAATAAATGCTGCAAATCCTCGTAGTGCGGTAAAAATCCAACTGGTGTGGCAACTGCGCCATATTCGCCGTGCACCCGGCCTTCCGCCCACAAAACCCAGACTTTCTTATCAATTTTTTGATTTAAATAATTCCCGGTGCTGTCTTTCAGGAAATAATTAGTGGCAAAAACGAGTGGCGGTTGTTTGAGACGGGCACCAAATTGCAGATGATTCCTGATATAAAGTTCGAGTGGAACCACAATAAAATCTAAATTAGCCATCGGGGAAAATGCCCGGCGCCCTTCCTGACCAAGGGTTGCCGCAGTGGTCTCCGATTCAAGGGTAGCGCCCAGGAATACGCCGTGATTCCAATCGAGTGATTGAATGATCGGGGGATTGGTGTCCGAATCGCGCCCACCGTATATGACGGCCTCGATTGGCACTCCAGCCGGATCATCAGCGTGTGGATCGAGATTATCCAATTCACTGAGCCGCATGGTATAACGAGCATTCTTATGGGCGAGCGGAATCTCCTTACCGGCTGCATCTTTCTTGCCTTTGTACCATTCGCCGGAGTGATTGAGACCGGTATCGGGCGGATCACTGCCCATCCCGAGCCAGTATGGTCGTCCGTCGTTTATCAGGATGTTGGAAAAGATCAACTCACGCGGAGTGGTCAGACAGTTGTAGATTAACGGATCGTCAGTAGGATTGACATCGGTAATAATGCCGAAAATGCCCGATTCGATGTTGACCGCACGGCAGACTCCGTTTTCCGCAACCCGCAGATAGGCAATGTCGTCACCGATAATCGTCTGACCGGGCAGCATTGCGGTGCTGGTTTTCCCGCAGGCGCTGGGAAAGGCGCCCGTAAAATAGGTCGTGCGCTTTTTTCGCGGCGGGTGAACCCCCAGGATGAACATATGTTCAGCCAGCCAATCCTCGTGATTGGCGCGATTGATTGCTAAGCGCAGTGCCAATTTTTTAAGACCAACGCTGTTGCCGGCGTATTGGTTGTTAATCGTAAAAACTCGATTAGCTTCGAGATCAATGTAAATCCGGCGTTGGGCGATATTTTTTGAACAGCCGCGTTCGTCGAGTTCACCGGCGCTGTGAATGAAATGGAAAAAGCGGTCGGAGCCATTTAATCGCTGGAATTCACGATAACCCGAACGATAAAGCAAATCTTCGCTATGGGCAACATAGGCCGAATCGGTGATTTGTAATGCCGGGATGGAAAAGTACGAACCGAGTGGTCCTAAGCAATAAAACCGTACCAGCATTTCTTTGTTAGCCATGATTCCTGCTAATAACTGGAAGAGCTCGTCTAAACCTTTGTTGCGGTCTAAGGTATTGAGACGCTCGCTCATCAGATGTGCATCGCTGACTAAAATCCGGGTATGTTCTTTATCCCGGCCTTGGTCGCCGTAACCGTCGTAATGGATCGTATGACCGGCAATTTTGAGCGGTTGTTCTTCACCGGTGCCGAGCGCCAATTGACGAACATAGGCAATATCCTCCGGAGCGTCGCTGATTACGGTAACCTTAGCCGGTCGGCAGTGCCGCACATATTCGGTAACAATCGCCACGACAGGTTCGTTTTGTAAGGCGGTCAGCTTGAGCCAGTCAGCCTGACTGAGACAATCCGGAAAAGGATTGCTGGGGAGATTTTTTACCTGGTTTGTTTTTCTGGGGTTCACTTTGATTAGTTTGATCCCTTCTGAAAGTTGTGATTGTTAAATCTCAGGGTGTATTTTTTCATTTAATTTTTCACAATTTTTAGGTGTTGTAATACTGGTTTAAATCAAAATCGCTGGGGCATAATATACTTTAGTTGGAATCTGGTAGTCAAGGGCTCTCTGAATTCTCTCAGTATTTTTTGAAAATAATTATTTTAAGATTAGCCCTGAATTACTACGTTAAAGGGTGACTGTTCTCCTCGGTTTAAAGTGATTGTCAGGTGCTGTTGCAAAGGTCGAAAGAAATCGTAAATTAATGCAAAGCAAATAAGTAATTGGAGGATTGAAAATGAAAAAAGGATGGTTGGCAGTAATTATTATTGTGGTTGTCTTGCTGTTGATTTATAGTTTTTTCAAGAATAACTATAATGCCCTGGTTACCTTAGAGGAAAATGTCAATCAGGCGTGGGCGCAGGTTAGTAATCAGTATCAGCGCCGGGCGGATTTGATTCCCAATTTAGTGGAAACGGTTAAAGGGTATGCGACCCATGAAAGAGAGACCTTTGAGGCGGTCACCGAAGCCCGGGCGAAGGTCGGTCAGTTGACCGTCACGCCGGAGGTGTTGAACAATCCCGAAGCTTTCAATCGTTTTCAACAGGTTCAGGGTGAAATCAGCTCCGTGCTGACCCGCCTGATGGCGGTGGCGGAGAATTACCCGCAGCTCAAAGCCAACGAAAATTTCCTGGCACTACAATCGCAATTGGAGGGCACCGAAAACCGTATCTCCGTCGAACGCAAACGTTTCAATGAAGCGGTCCAGACCTTTAACACTAAAATTCGCCGGTTTCCCACCAATCTCCTTGCGGGAATGTTTGGCTTTGAGAAGAAGCTCTATTTTGAGGCTCAGCCGGGAGCCGAAACCGTACCCGCTGTCAAATTCTAATTGAGTTCAGGGATTCATGCCTAAATTTGTATCGAGGATTCTGATCTATCTGCTGGCAATCTGCCATTTTATTCCATGCTTTGCCTTAGAAGTACCGCCGCTTAAAGCCCGGGTTACCGATTTAGCCGGAGTAATTACGCCGGCAGAGCGGATGCGATTAGAGGAGAAGTTGTACTTTTTCGAAACTAAAACCTCCAACCAGATTGCGGTACTGATTATTCCTTCACTCGAGGACGAATCGCTGGAGGATTATTCCATTCGGGTAACGGATAAATGGCGGCTGGGCGATCCGGACAAAGACAATGGGGTGCTTTTATTGATCGCAATTAATGAGCGGAAGATGCGGATTGAAGTCGGTTACGGATTAGAAGGAGTGCTGACGGATCTGATTTCTTCCCAGATCATCCGGAATGAGATTGCGCCTCTTTTTCGCACCGGCGATTACGCTGCCGGAATCGAAGCCGGGCTCGATGCCATCATGCTGGCAACCCGTAATGAGTATCAAGCCGATCCGCAACAATATCAGCGCTCCGCCCGGGATAAAGCCTCCTCCTTTGGTTCTTTAATATTTTTTATTCTCTTTTTCTTCTTCTTTCTAATTAGCGGTCGGCGCGGCAGACGGAGTCTGTTTTGGGCTCTTTTGGGTGCGAGTATGTTTCGCGGCGGTGGTCGGTCAGGCGGTTTCGGCGGTGGTTTTGGCGGCTTTGGTGGCGGTGGTGGCGGCTTTGGTGGTGGCGGCGCCTCGGGAGGCTGGTAACAAATTATCATTCATTGGATTGAATATGGCCTTGATTGACCGTTATTTTTCGCAGGGTGATTTGAAAAAAATTAGCGCTGCTTGTAAGCAAGCTGAACAGAATACCGCTGGCGAGGTGCGGGTTAGTATTTTTAGTAAACGACCGCGCAAGTGGCGTGAACTGACGCTTGAGCAATTTACTCTCGCGGAATTTCAGCATCTCGGCATGGAAAAAACCCGCGATCGAACCGGAATTCTACTGTTGATAATTTTAGTCGAGCACAAATTTCAAATTCTGGCGGATGTGGGAATTCATCAAAAAGTCGAACAGGATACCTGGGATACAATTGCTGACAATTTATCCAACTATTTTAAAAAGGGTGAATATTTAACCGGGATAGTGAATAGCATTCAGCAAATGGCAGCCATCTTAAGCCGTCATTTTCCAAGGAAGAGTGACGATACCGACGAATTGAGCGATGAGGTAGTTGTTCACTAATTATTAAATTATCTATGAGGAGACACTATGCACCGCAGATTTATCAATTCTCCAATCTTTTTAATTCTTGCGATATTGCTGATGGGTTTGGGACTTCAACAGTGTGGCAAGAAAGAGCCTGAAATTATGACTCAACAGCAGGCAAGATCGGAAATGGTGGTCAAGGAGATGATCGCTAAATTTGGGAAAGAAAATTCCAACCGGATCAAGATCGGTATCAATCAGATAAGTAAGTTCTGGTCTGATGCCGATGGCAATCAGGATAAGTTTAAGGAATTTTGTCTGAATAATTTTATTGCTGATGAAGATCAGCTGCAGCAGGCTTTTCAACGTCTCGAAACCGCGATTGAAGCGCTGACCGGGCTGGTTGTTGAGAATGAACGTCTGTTTCAATGGCATCTGCAGGTTGATACCGGACCGGTACTGCCGATAGACTATCTGTTAGCCAATTTTAGTTTAGGTTCGCATGTCGAGGAGGATTTATATAAAACTAAAATTGCTTTCTTTGTTTTGTTGAATTTTGAGCAATATTCTCTCGAAGATGTCATAAGGTATGGCAAGAACTGGTCACGCCAAAAATGGGCGGAAGTGCGTCTGGCACAGCAATTCACCTCCCGCGTTCCGGCTGACCTGGCTCAGAAAAAATATGAAACCTATGTCGCCGCCGACGATTATATCAGTAATTACAATATTTACATGCATAATTTACTGGATGAGAATAATCGGCGATTATTTCCCGAGGGACTGAAACTGATCAGCCATTGGGGTCTGCGCGATGAACTGAAAGCCCAATATAGTCAGCCGGATGAATTAGCACGCCAGAAACTGATTTATGCAGTTATGCAAAAGATAATCTTTCAAGAAATTCCCAAAGTTGTGATCAACAATCCGGAGGTGGATTGGCAGGTAGCCGCCAATACCGTTAAGGGTAAGAAAGTCGATAACTCCCGCGAGCCTGACACTCGCTATCGAAAGTTAGCGGCGGTTTTTCAGGCGGAAAGGTCAGTTGATCCGTACTACCCGCTTTATCCAACTAAAATCACCCGCCGCTTCAATCAGGATCGGGAAATTCCTGAAGCTACGGTCAAGCAACTGTTTGTCCGGCTGCTGACTTCCAAGGAATTCAAGAAAACCGGCGAATTGGTGCGCCAACGTCTCGGACGTGAGCTAGAGCCATTTGATATCTGGTATTCGGGTTTTAAGCCGGTATCGCAATATAACGAGAGTGAGCTGGATAAAATCGTGGCGGTCAGATATCCGACGGTCGAATCATTCAAGTGGGATATTCCCAATATTCTCACAAAATTAGGTTTTGAACGTGAAACTGCCGAGTATTTAGCAGCGAAAATTGAGATTGATCCATCACGGGGAGCCGGTCATGCGATGGGCGCCGGTCGGCGAACTGACAATGCTCACCTGCGAACCCGAGTGCCCCAAGGCGGCATGAATTATAAGGGATTCAATATCGCCATGCACGAACTCGGTCATTGCGTCGAGCAGGTGTTTTCGCTGAATAAAATCGATCATACCTTATTGCAGGGGGTACCCAATACCGCCTTCACCGAGGCGTTTGCGTTTATCTTCCAGAAACGGGATCTGGATGTGCTTGGACTGACCGAAAAGGATTCGAAGGCTGAATATTTGAATGCCCTGAGACAAATCTGGGACACTGCCGAAATTGCCGGAGTTGCCCTGATGGATATGCACGTCTGGCATTGGCTGTATGACCATCCTGAAGCCTCTGCCGGGGAGTTGAAGGAGGCTGTGATTCAGATCGCGCGGGATGTCTGGAACACTTATTTTTACCCGGTCTTGGGGCATCAGGATGCGCCGATTCTGGCAATCTATTCGCACATGATTGATGCCGGATTGTATCTGCCGGATTACCCGATTGGTCATATTATTCAATTCCAAATTGAAGAGTATATTAAGGGTAAAAACTTAGGTCAGGAAATGCAGCGGATGTGCGTGCAGGGTGCGATTACCCCAAACTTGTGGATGGAATTAGCGGTCAAGGATGAGATTTCCATCGAACCGCTGCTGAAAGCTGCCGGCAAGGCGCTGAAGGCAACTTCCTGATTTCCGGTCAATAATACTTATGCTGAAAAAGCCCGCGATCCCCGGCGGGCTTTTTGATTACTATTTTAACTCCATTAGATATAGTTCTTCGGTAACAAATTTATATTGTTAAAGTTAATCTTACCTTTGATATTTTTTTAATTGCAGATTTCTGAAAGTTGTTCTTATATTAAGAATAAATTAAGTGTAAATAGTGAGGGGATCATGTTTAATTTAAAGTCCGGTTTAATTGGAATTCTCTGGCTTTTTACGGGCATGGCGAGCGGCAGTCCGCTGGATAGTTTGGCGCATTTCTTTGGGGCTTCGGTATCGGGATTTTCCGGATCGGGATTGACTTACCGGATAAGAATTGGTGATAATTACGGAATCAAGACAGCTGGATATTTTATCTTTATAGACAAAGATTCTAAAGAGAAAGGTGATGAGGTTAAACAATATAATTTCGGGCTGGAGTTCCAGCGCAATTTTTTCAAACAGAAGTATATAACTTTTTATGGCTGTATAGGTTCCGAATATTATTATGGCTCCGAAGCCAAAGCAGGATACGATAATATTGATACTAGGAACTTCCGGATCGGAGCCGGTTTTGGCATAGACCTCAATGCCAGCTTAAATCCGAATTATCCCGATTTTATTCTTTTTATTGACATTGGTGAAAAATATTATTCGCGCCAAATAATCAAATGGTCGGATGAGGTTAAAATTAGCAACCGTACTTCCAGAGGCTTTGATTTAGCCGCTACCGTCGGTCTGGGAGTTGAATTCTGAGCGTTAATTGTATCAGAGACTAAGGTCGAATGAGAGCACCCAGCGCAGGGCAATCTTGGGCTGATTGTCAACCGTGTGGGAGACCCAGAAAGGGCAATGAATACCGACCATGATGATTTCAAGGGCATCAAATTCTGCCCCGATCCCGGCGTCGAATTTAGACTGATTCAAGGCTAACTTGTAAAAATTGCTCGATAATATCCCCGAATCGAGGAAAAAAATCAGATCGAAAAACGCTGGCTCTACCTGCGCTAAACTATAACGGAATTCGGTGTTGCTGGTGATAATGTTACGATCTCTTAACAGTACATTACCGTAGCCACGCATATCGCCGGCACCTTTGACCAAACGGTAGGATTCGAAACTGAGGTTTTCTAATACATTTTTGCCGAAGAAATAGTAATATTGTTGAGTGGGTATTGTCCCCCTGGATGCGCCGATAAAAATTCGTTCATAGACCCAGGAATTAGCCGTCGAACGAATTTTCAGTTGTCCATCCAGGGTCAACTTACCGAATTGGTAATCGGTGGACAGGATGGGTAAGCCACCGCTTAAACACAGCTGCAAGACGTGCCGGTAGTTGCCCCAATTATGAAAATTGACGAAATCCAGCGAAGGATTGAGCAATTTGCCTTTCTGCCAGTTTTTGGCATTGAGGAATTTCAGGGTATAGACATTTTCATAATGGAGGGCAAAATTAAATTTCTTGTAGCCTTGAATTTGGTGGAGCAGGGGATAGCGGATTTCACCTACGTAAATCTCGGTGCTCACGGTGGTTTCGTTTAGACCAAAATAATCGCGTGAACGGAAATTGAGTCGGGGTTTGAAAAACAAGGCCAAGAGCGAGGTGCTGTAGCTGAGATCATAACCGGTTGTTTTACTCTGGAGACCATAGTTGAATCCGAGAGTCCACTCGTCCAGACTCTGGGCCGGAAACAGTGGACGCATGTTGATCCAGTAGCGCCCGCGGAATTTGATTCCAACCCGGCTGATATCGCGCTTGTTGAAATCAAAAGTTGGGTAGTAGAAGACCTGATAGGCATCAATCCGCGGAATGCCGATCAGGAAGCTGAAGAGTATTTTGTGAGGGTAATGATTATTCAGGCGGTTAAATTCCCAGATGTTGCGCTGCGGGTCGAGACTGATTTTCCGAATCGGAAGTTGGGAAACGAAGTGCAGGGTATCCACTCCATTATTCCCGGGTTGAGTAAATTGGCGCAGAGTATCCACGCGGGAATTGATAGCGATCACCTCGACCGGCAGGGCATTGAGTGCGCTGCCTTTGGCGACGACTTTAGCAGTATGGGTGCCGGTTGATTTATCAAAAGATTTGGAAACTCGCTGGATTTTAATATCGGGGATTTCATCAGACTCAAGCCAGAGCCGGCGGAAGGCAGTTAAGTCTTGCCTGGAAATCTCCTCAACCAGTTGGAGAAATTCGGTCGAGGTCACCGGACGGTGTTGATAACGGATTAAAAACTCATGAATGCATACCTGAAAAAGGGAATCGCCGACATAATAGGCGAGCATCTCCAGAATTTTCTGACCTTTGAAATTCTTGACCTGTTCCATCAGCAAGGGAGCATCGCCCATGGGGGAAGAACTTAGCAGTGTACGGTTGCTCTGCTCCTGATCGGCAGTCAAAGCCGAGAGCCGGAGTACCAGCTGGGTATAATTAATTTCTTGTTGCTCGGTAACCCGATAACGTCTTCTTAATTTGTCATAGTGCTGCGCCATATAGATTGCGGCGGCTTGATTGGCAAGACTTTCGTTAATCCAGTCCGGCTGAGCTGCATTCTCATAGATGTAATAATTGAAATATTGCTGGGCGAGGGCTTGCGCTAAATTATAAATGCTGACATAATCTATAGTGAACAGGTTATCATATTGACGTTGATTTAAGATAATCAGGTTAGAAGTGACCAGACCATTGGGGATTTTGGCAATGGAAACCGCTAACTGTTGATGCGGGTAGGGGCAATATAAATTGGCATATTGGTTCATAATATCGCTAATCAGATTTGCCAGGATTTTACTTCGGGCAACTTTGGTGGATTTTTCTTCCGCTGCTGGTAAAAATAAACGGATCGGAATATTCTCGTGGGTTGTAGAAAAGAGTTTATAGGAACCCGAAAACACTACGGCAAGTTCTTGAATTGAGGCTGACTTGAAATGATGCAACTTAGTTTTACTTTCGGGAATTGATTCAACCGCAGCTACCGGCAGGGAAGCAATAACCTTGTATTTGACGGGCAGCTCGATTGACAGGCTGTAACTGCAGGGCAAACTTGAGGAGGGAGCCAGATGACGATACAATTTTTTATTCCAGCCGGTTGCGGTTAATTGCTCCAGCACCGGATAAAAGCGGATTAGTCTGAAGGTCGTGCCGCTGTAGGTGGGGCATTGGAAATGTTGCCCACGTGGGATTTTTACGCTAAAATCAATGCTGATTGTGGTCGAATCGTTCGGCAATAACGTCGCCGGTAAGCTGACACCTATACAAAGTTTTTCTTCATCGAAATAGTCACAAATAGTACTGTCTGCCTGGATCTTTTGGATGTCCATTATTACCGGTTCTTCCAGCAGATTTTCATATTTTTGATAGGTGGTACTGCGCGGATTGCGAAAGCCATTTAGGCTTAAATGAAAATAGAGTGTATCAAGCGCCAAATTTGAATGGTTAACAATCCGGATCGTCTCTTGAACGTAAATTGTCGGAGGAGTCCCGGAAAATTTTACGTTGATTTGATAACTGGATTCTAATAACTCTGCCGATAGAGAAACTGCACTCAGGATTATTGTGATAAGACTGATGATTTGCCGGAAGGTGCTAAACAACAAGGCAAGCGGCTGACTGGAGGCAGCGTGGGATTGTTTTAAACCTGTGCTGTTGTATGGCATTAGGTGAAAATATAGGGGAAAAATTTAGATTTACAAGAGTCGAGTCTCCCGGCAGAGACTGATTGACACTTCCCACGAATTATCTTAAATTAACCCGCTTTTTGCCTCAGTAGCTCAATTGGTAGAGCAGCGGACTCTTAATCCGTGGGTTGAAGGTTCAAGTCCTTCCTGGGGTACATGTATCCTGATTGTAGATCGAAATACCATTTCGACCAGGCGATTTAAAAAATCGCCTTACGTTATTTCGTGTTTTGATTATGCCCCGTAATCATCTCTGCCAGAACATTGAATAAATATTTTAATCTAAAAGTGAACGATGGATAGCGGGATTATTTCCAGGGATTCATCAATTGAATGTTACAATTTTGAAAATCTTGTTCATTTCTCGTAGCAAGACACAAATTATATCTTATTGCAGTCGCTGCGATTAATGAATCAATTGAGGGCATCTTATGCCCCTGATTTTCTAATGAGGCAGTTAGTTGCCCCCAATTAATTAGTATATTCGTATCTAACATTAGTATTCGATCCTTAAAACGAATGAGTAAATCCTCGTGTAACCATTCGGTAATTTCATCTCTGCGCTTCGATGGTTCTAGTTTATTGATACCTTTTTCTAATTCACCAATTGTTATAACTGAGAGAAATAATTTGTCCTCATTAATCGAATCAATCCAATTTAAAACTTTCTTATTAGGCACTTTGCTGATGAGTTCAGAGACAATGCATGTATCCAATAAGTAGTTCATAATTTTACTTCTCTTGGCGTGTCCTGAGAACGTTTGAGATCAAGATCAATATTTGCTATCGGTGAATTTTGAAAGAATTGCGATATTTTTAAATCCTTTTTATTTACTTTTTTATAATCATCTACAGATATCAGTAGAGCAGTTTCTACCCCGTGTTTGGTTATTATTTGAGGACCATGTTGAATCGCTTCATTGATGACTTCACTAAATTTTGCTTTTGCTTCCTGTAATTGCCATGTGTTTTTCATATTATCTCCTGACTACTCTGACCAGAATTTAATATGATCCGGTGTATTTGACAATATTTTTCTATATATCGCTAATGACCGGAGCGAAACTGCATGCAACGTGAACTTGTAATTTTCACTGAATACCTTATCGTATAACCAAGAATGAATTTCGTATCCGCGCTGTTCGTGTTAGCTAGATGCGCGGATTAGGCGGCATTTTCAGTTTTAGATTTCTTTAGATTTGGCCATTCCGCAAAACCAAGATAGAACAAAACAATGATATTCAGGAACGGTATGATCATAAGCAAACTCATGATAGCCGGGAATCCAGCTTTAGAAAATATTTTCCAAAAAGGGATTACTATAATACCACCAACAACCAGAATTAAAAGAAGTTCAAAAACACCAAGATTTTCCATAAACATTCCTTTCTAATAATAACGGGGAGCGTTACCCGCTGATGTGTGGGATGAGAGAACGCTGTTTTGCCGGAACCAGCTTCCAGCCACGCAAACTGCCTGAAAACGCGGCGACTCCCACACGTCGGGTGCACGCTGTGTTAGCCGACTTTCTGAATCTCATACTATATTACTCTTTAGATATCAGAGACTATCTTCCTGCGCTTTTTCTCATACTCTTCTTCGGTTAGTAGCCCAAGATCATGAGCTTCTTTTAACTTCTGCAAGAGATCTATCGAATCACTAGATTTCTTGATCGCCACTGACTTTGCTTGGCGCTGAGGTTTTTCATTGGCTTTAAACGACCGATATTGTTCTTTGGCTGCAGAGAGTTCCTCTTGAATCTGACGTACGACTGCTTGTGCTTGGCTTTTTCCTGCGGCAATCTTCGCTCGTTTCTCTGCTACTTCCTTTGCAATGGCAGCATTAGAACTTGCTGCCGCCGATCGCATAGCAGAGCGAAACTTTGAACCAAAAAGAGCTCCTCCAAGCCCACGCCCCATTCCTTGATTCTTCGCTCGTGCTTCGGCTGCATTTCTGGATAGCTGGGCTGATGCATCTGACCATTGCTTAACCATAAGTCTTGCTTCCTCAAGTTGCTTACTGAGGTTGGCGATTTTCTGTTGCAATGATGCGATTCGTTCGGAGTTTACATCTGACATATATCCTCCATCAATGCATGTTGTTGTGTGCCTGACGACTTGCGGCTGCTAACATATTCATGAGCGATACGGATAATTCCTTATAGTCAACATTTTGTTTCGGATAATATTCTTGCCTTTTATTCTGTATCTCATTGTAAATCAATATTATGCTACTAAAATTAAAATGTCAATCGGAATTTTATCCGAGCTGGATAACATTCCCATCTAAATCATATCAGTTGGAATTTTTAAATAATGCCTGTGCCATATTTAAATCCAGGTTGATTGCTGGATTTTAAGTACCGATGGTTGGTTACGTTACTTCTTCAACACGCAGCGAAAACCGATGGCAGAGCCGTATTTACCGTTGGTGCTCTGCGGATCCATCCAGTAGCGGTACCAGGTCGAAAGACTTTCTAAATTAGCCTTGATGCCTTTGGATTCGTGATAGCTGCCGCCTTTAATAACCTTATAAGCCTGGAAATTGCCGCCGAACCATGAATTAGTCCACTCCCAGACATTGCCAGTTAGATCGTAAGCGCCGTAAGGGCTGGGACTATCAACTGTATTGTTGGTTCCATTAAATTTACCGACGGGGGAGGTCGAGGCGGAGAAGCCGCGTTCGATACAACCGGCAATGTTAGCATTTTGGCAATCAATCTCATTACCCCACGGAAAGTCGAAGCCGGTCTTGCCGCGGGCGGTTTTTTCCCATTCCTCTTCGGTTGGCAATCTCAATTCGTACCATTCGGCAAAGGCGTTCGCTCCGAACCAGGAAACATCGCCGATGGGGTGATCCAGATATTCATCACTCTCAAGTATGAAATATTTTTTCTCCGGATCGAACAAAATATCGCCGATCTCTTTTTTCTTTTCCTTGATTTCAATCCATTTATATTCCCCGGCGGGTTTGAATTCGTCGCCTTTAAAATGCCCATAGCCATTTTCATCTACTAAATTACGGCAATAGTTCTGATTGAGGAAGTTGAGATACTGACGACAGGTTACTGGGTATTTCATGATTTCGAAATCGTAATCTATTTTCTGGATGAGATTTTCCCTGCCGGCGGTATACTCACCAGCGGCGA